>Ga0099364_10001507_pt1 | contig 38174 bp, 34 predicted proteins | sample TergutTh196P3_FD_73070 | JGI IMG/M metagenome (GOLD analysis project Ga0099364, IMG submission 73070) | Microcerotermes parvus P3 segment gut microbial communities from Pointe-Noire, Republic of the Congo - Th196 P3 | ecosystem: Host-associated > Arthropoda: Insects > Digestive system > Gut ... | reverse complement strand
ATAAAAATGAATATGAGAAAGCCATTGAATACACAAATCAATACGCATTAACTATTATTAGCAATCTTGCTGATATTCCTAAAATGATGACTGTGTTTAACCCTATTAGTGAAATAAAGTTTGAAAAGCAAACAATAAAGTCTGAACAGGTGTTTTATAAGTCGGTTACCCGACTATGAAATGGAGGTTTTATGAAAGTGCCGGAGACAGTCGGGAAAAAGGATGATTTGGGGTTCATTAACACTTGTTATTTTGATGTTTATTGTAACAATTGCGATAACGAGGTTTTCAATACCACTGCTTGTCAAATAAGTTCTTGTCCTTTTTGCGGAATGGGTCTATTACCGTGTTCTGTATGTATTGACCAGGTTGATTGTAAACAATGCGATAAGCTAATTGATTTACAGAAACAGAAGCCTGTTATAAAAAGGTAGTTGACAAGCTATTGTTGTTCCGGCAAAAAGGCGAGGCGGCACTTGATAAGGATTTCTTTGAAAAATACCCTTCAAGCAAGGGGCTAAACAAGGAAAACCCTTTCGGGAACTTAATGGACGTGGCAAATACAATTCAAAACTGGCTCGAATATACACAGCTTGCAAAACGTAGCGAAGACGATAGAGCGATACGAATATTGCCCGATAAAACTGACGAGGTTAGGGTGATACTCGCCGAAACGCCGAAGTTTATTGACCGCCCCGCCGAGCATGAGTTTTTCCAAAGAAAATACGGGCTTGACCCTAAACATAAAAAGGATTTGCGGAACTTGACCGAAGCCTCAACCGTAACTCCGAAAATGCTTGCAGAAATCAAAATCAAGCAAGCGTTTATCGCCGAATCACTTAAACAACCTATCGGAAAAATCACATCGGATTTAATCGACAAAATTGCAGAAACGGTCGGTGCGGAAACAAGATTTGTTGAAACAACTTTGATGAGCCTTTACCCACGAGGAGCAATCGGCTCGTTTATGACAGAATACTTTGAAATGGCGTTCAAGGGGCGGGACAACGCACTCGATTTTGAAAAAGCAACTGCCGAATTATTCAAAACTGTTTTTGGGTTTGAATCTCGTCATGTCGGTGCAATCGGGCTAACTCCCGACGTTATGATTCTATCTGACAGCGAGGGTTATTGCGGCATTATCGACAACAAAGCATACAGCAAATACACCATAAGCAATGACCATCATAACCGCATGGTTCATAATTACATCGGCGGTTTGCAGAATTATTATGACGGCAAAATGCCGCTTGCGTTTTTCTCGTATATAGCGGGCGGTTTCAGCAAAAGTATTGACGGGCAAATCGCTAATATCGTAAAAGAAACAGGAGTTCACGGTTCTGCTGTTACTGTTTCGGGGATAATTGGAATGGTTGAAAAGCACTCTGTCAAAGCGTATTCTCATGCGAGATTAAGGGATTTATTTTCGGTGGATAGGCAGGTTATGTTGGGGGATTTGGGGTAGATTAAATACAGTTTGTTCGACTGTCCTTAAAGAGGTTGTGCGAGGTGTTAAAAAGACAAAACGAGGAGAATTTACAATGGCAAGAAAAACTAAACCAAAAGAGAAGAGTTTTGAAATGCGTAACCCCTTAACGGGTGCAAGGATTGGGAGTCTGAACATTGAAAACCTTAACGTCGAAAATCTTGTAAATAAAGAAATCTCTGACGATGGCTATGAGAACATCGAACACCAAATTGAGTTTTTTAAATATTGCCACGAACGAATAGATGGATTAAAAATGTCCGTATACCATAGAGCATCTATAATTATGGTTGTTTTGGCATTTGTCGTTTCGGCATTTATAACTATCTCAATAAATATATTAAATGATTATACGGCACTTTCCAATATAGAAATCGCCATTTTTCGAGCGGTGTCAATTGTGTTTTTATTTTCTTTTTTTGCAACAACTTTTTTTGTGGTTTTCTGTTTAATCCCGGTGGAATCGAAAATATTAGCTAAATGGTTTCAGAAAAAAAGCGGGAAAGAGCGGGTAGGTAAAGTACACGCATATACCGCTCCTAAATATATATTAACTTTTAGTTATGACGACTATGAAAAAGCGGCTAATAAAATTATCACGTCTAAAGATGTGCTCGAAGAATTGGTTCACGGAATATATTCGTTATCGACAGTCACAGATTTTCGTTATGATTTGTTGAAGTTTTCATATGTCTTTTTATTTATTAATATATTATCTTTTATAAATATGATTTCGTTTCTTTTTTCAGTTAAAATTCTATAATAATTAATGGAGGTTGTAATTTTGAAAACACACACTTTTTGGTTGATGGGTTTACCGTCAAGCGGAAAAACCACGTTGGCATCCGCAGTGCGAGATGAGTTTGAATTAACGCATTTAGATTCAGATGAAATGCGAAAATTCTTAACACCAAGTCCTATGTTTGCTCAAGGGGAGCGTGAATTTGTTTATAGAGGTATCATTTATACTTGTCACCAGCTTAATAAAAACGGTATAAATGTCATAATCTCTGCAACTGCAAACTTAGAAAAATATAGGGATTTGGCAAGTGAAATGCTAACTAATCTCAAATGGATACACATTGAATGTCCTATTGAAATTTGTGAAAAACGAGATGACAAAAAGCTCTATGTAAAATCAAGAGAGGGGCTGTTTACCACCGTACCCATAAAAATTATAGGGCAAAACGATGAACACATCAGTAAACATTATAAAGAAGTAGATGTGTTTGAATATCCGGAAAAAGTTGATTTTTCGATTAATACCGCTACTTTGGGATTAATTGAATCGACAAATGTTTTGAGAGAATATATTAAAAAGATATTGACTGTTAATTAAGTCCCGCAATAGGGTAATCCGTCTAATGCATATTTGAAATTAAGTACCCACCTCCAAAAGGCGGGTACTATTATAATACTGCTTTAACGATTGCCTTATAATTTTTCTTCTTTATGCGAACTGCTCCGTAGGGCAGATATAGACCCCCGCACCCCCACCCTCTGCGCCCTACCAGTGAGGCACAGATTCATCCAACACAAACCCCCAAAAAGCCATCTTAGGATACAAATAATCATCAAACAACAGCGGATACTTCCTCCCCCCGCCGTCGCGGAAATTCAGCCAAGTATCGCGGTCGGACAAGCCCCAGACCGTGACATTCGTGATATTCGCCAGCCCGTTATCGACGCAGTATCGGAAAATATTCATCAGCTGCCGATACCTTATCGCCTGCCGCATCAAATCCTCCTCCGAATTAGACCCGAGATTAATATCCAACTCGGTGACTTGAATCTCAAGCCCCAACTCGGCATACTGCAACACCGCCCACTGAAAGTCGATTACGGCGGGGTCGCTCATGCCGATATGCGCCTGCATGCCCATGCCGTCCACGAGGTCCTTCTGCTTCAACTCACTCAAAAGCGCGGTTATCGGCATAAGTTTATTCAAGTGATACTCGTTGTAATCGTTGTAGAACAGCTTTACGTCATCCTCGGCGTACTTCCGCGCAAAATAAAACGCCTGCTCAACATAATCAGCCCCCACGACCTCATACCACGGGTTCGGCGCACCCGCGTGCATATCGCGAATCTTGTTCTCATCGGCACTCGCGGTGTCAATCGCCTCATTCACCACGTCCCACGCATAAATTACACCCGGGTAATTCTCTTGGCAGTAACTCAACACAGTCTCGATGTAACTTTCTAATCTCGCAAGCATTACCTCACGACTAACATTCGCGGCGTTGACGTCCTGCGAATAGCCCTCCTTGAAGAACCAGAGCGGCGTCTGCTCATGCCACACAAGCGTATGCCCGCGCATTTTCAAGCCGTTATCCCTTGCATACGAAAGGCACTCATCAAGCACCGCAGTCCTGATTGCGGGCGCACCGTCAGGGTCGGCAATGCTCCCTGCCCTGTCCAAAAGCGACGACGGCTTCATCTCGTTGCCCATTGTGATACTGTTGAAATGATGATTGATTAACGCGGCACTATCGGAATTCTGCAAGTCCGCCATGACGACGCCGACACCGATTGAAAAATAATCCTCGTGTACCTCAAAAATCGGCGGCAGTAAATCCGCGGGAAGCTTTTCAGCATTTACCTTTTTTATTTCCACATCATCAAGGTAAATCTCGCAAAACTCGCCGTCAATTTCAGCCCCGCCCTCAAAGTACAGCGCGAAACTCGTGAAATTTTCGGGTGTGCTAAACGTCCCCGCGATTTCAGCCCACTCGCCCAAAACCGCCTGCACATGCGCCTCCCCCGAATAGTTAATCACGCCGCCCAAGCCGATTTCAAGCGAGGCGGTAAGCCGCTCTGTCGTGACTTCGGGCACAAAATCGTACTTAATCATAGCGCGAAACTCGTACAAGGTACCCGGCTCGACTATATTTGTCAAGCTAATCTTAGGGCCGTTCCAAGCGGCAGTTCGGTCAACTACAACAAGGCACTTCTCGCTTTGAAAGCCGTCGTCTACAATCGCAAGCGTTTCACTACCTCGCGCCGTAAAAGCCGACGTCCCGCCCTCAAAATCCTCCGCAAACACCACCTCGAACCCGACTTGCGGCGGTGTCACTAAAGACGGCGCAGGGTCTTGCGGGTTCACCACAGCAGGGTCTTCCACGTCCTCGCCGTCCCCGTCAACCACAGTCGGCAGAACCGGGTTGATTACCGGCGAAGACGGTTCTTCAACAACCACAGGCGGCGTTTTCTCACAAGCCGAAATCAACATCGCACAAATCAGCAGACTTGCAACAATCTTTCTCATGATGTCCTCCAATTAACATGCAATCGTCCATAAAACAATAGGAGGGAATAACCTATTATCCCCTCCCGTTGTTTACTATATAACCTTAAATTACTTACCCAAAGTAAGCCACATTCGCGGCGTCAATGAAACTTTCCCACTCGGCTCTCGCGCCTTCAATCAGCTCCATCGGGGTGTACTCGGGGTTCCAAATATCCCACGAAACTCTACCGGTTTGGAAGCCGATAATATACGGCTCAAGGCTCAAGTTGCCGTTCGCTCCGGTGCTCATCATTGCCAGTGTTTCATCAACCGCACGTAAATCTCTGTAGTCGGGATACGCGCCGTATTTCCACGCCATTTCGTCGTCTTCCCAACCGGGAGTGCGTTCTGTAAAGAGGTCGAACGCGAACAGAATATCGTCAACTTCTTGCGGGGTGAATCCGTTTGCAGGTACAAAGCGAATGTTCTCACGATAGGTCGAAATTACGCGGTCGTTCTGCGGGCCGCGCGGGAAGAATACAAAGCCCCAGTCGAACGAAACATCGCGCAGGTCGCTCTTGGAGTGTTCTTCGGCGATACGGAACGCGGCGTTACCCTCGTTAAAGCCTTCGATGAACCAGTTCCACTCAACGCCGTCCGGCTCGGGTCTTACAAAGCCGTTCATAGCCAAGTTGTGGACAAAAACCGCCGCCTCAAGAAACTCGTTCGACAAGGACGCGTTGAAGAATCTGCCGTCCGCATCTCTGCCGACGTATCTCGCATTATTGCTCGCAAGTGCCGCGTCAAGAGTGCGGGTGTGGAACGCGGTAATCCCGAAAACGTCGATTTCGCCGTTACCGGTGGTGTCACGTGTCACAGTTCTGCACATCTCGTTGAAAACGTCCCACGTCCAAGTATTAGCGGCTTGGTGGTCGTAGATTGATTCGGGGTCAATGCCGGCTTCTTCAAGGACATTCTTGTTGAAGAAGACGCCGCCGCGAGGCTCGTAGCCGTGTGCAAATCCATACACAACGTCATCAAACGTCATCGACTCAACCACCAACTGATTCCACTTCTCATCATAAGGATTAAAGCTCGGCGCGTCACTCAGCGGGTAGAAAACCCCGCGCCTGAACATGCTCATGGTGTCACTGCTGTCAAGCGTGAAAATCGACGCCGCGGGGTCGCCGCTCATGAACGACAAGGTCGCAATGTCGGGCATCGAGTCATAAGTCGCGATACGTTCTTCCACGATTGTAAAGTTGTGCTTTTCCTGAATCATGTTGCGATAAGCTTCGGTGTCTTCTGCATACTGTGTCGTCGGCGGGGTTGGCGGGCCTTGCCACCAGTTGCCGAGGATTACATGCGCGCCGCCGAGGTCACGAGTAGGGTCGTTGCAGGGGCAAAGGTCGTATGACATTCCTCCGCCGCCACCGCCTGTATTCTCGCCACCACCTTGAGTCTCACCTTCTACAGTGGGATTCGGGTTATCCCTACCGCCGGTATTGCCGGGGTCGGGAGTGTCGTTGCAAGCCGTCATTAATCCGATTGCAAGTGCGGCAACGATGAAAAACTGCATAAATTTCTTGAATCTCATAGTATTCCTCCTACAGAATAAATAGTTTTAGCTGATTGTAGGGGCGCGCATTGCGCGTCCGCAAATTCACAATCGACTAATGCGTGTTGATTTATCATTAAGAAACTTCTTTCTTAACTACATTTTAATACCCGACTGCGAGATACTTTCCACAAAGCCTTTCTGTGCCACCAAATACAGCAGTATGAGCGGCGCGATAAACATCAGCATACCCGTCGCGACTATCTGCTGTTGATAGCCGAGCGAGGGGAAGGCGTTGCGCCCGTAGTTGCTTATGAAGTAGTCGGTCAAGCTCTCGTCCAACGTGCCGACCGTGCTTGACAAGACGTTCATGCTCCGCAAAAACAAATTCGAGAACAGCGAATCAGTCCACTGCCACACAAACGAGAACAAAAAACACGAGACGATAATTGCCTTTGCATCGGGCAGCATAATCGCGTAGAAAGTCTTGAATTTCCCGCACCCGTCAACGTATGCGGCTTCCTCAATATCTTTAGGCACATTGCGGAAATACTGCCGTATCATGTAGATATACAGCCCGTTTTTCAACCCCATGCAGGTCGCGCTCATCATCAAGTACGGCAACGGACTGCCCAAAAGATTCAGCGGCCCGAGCACATCGCCCTCCTGTGCGGGTGTGAAGAACAGCCCGCGGAAAAAGGTGATTATTCCGAACACATCAAAGTTGTAGAAATGCAGATACAGCGTACTCAAAATCGTCTGCGGCGGTACTAAAATAAGCACCATTACACAGCCGAACCAAAAATTTTTCAGCGGGAACTTGAACCGCGCAAAGCCATACCCCACGAAAGTGCAAGCGGCGACCTGCAAAAACGCAATCACCAAAGTCAGAAAGAATGTGTTGCGGAGCGACATCCAGTAGGTCATGAGCAGTGCCGTCATGGTGTAATTATCGGTGGTAAATTCGCGCGGGATATTATGCACGGTCGGGTCGAAAATGTCCGCCTCCGACATGAAACTCAGCGCGATTTTATTCAACAGCGGCTGTAGAATTAAAAAGCACAGCCCAAACAAAAGCACCCCTCGAACGAATACAAAGAACCAGTGCCCGACGTTTTTTCTGAAAAGATACCCGCCGGAGTCCCTGTTTCTTTGGAGCAATTCCTTGAAAGAAGACCGCTTTGGCTTGTAGTTTTTCTTGGTTAATGCGGCGGTTCGGTCGTTATTCATAGTAGTAAACCTTTCTTGATATAATAAGAGCCAAAATCCCCACAATGACAATTACAATCCCAAAGTACGACCACGCCATAGCAAAGCTGTGCCCGTAGGCGACGTCGCCCGAAATCGCGCCCGTAACCTTTGCCATAACGCGATTGTCGCTCCGCACAAAGTAATCAATAACCGAGTAGATTACGTTGACGAGTATAAGCGAGCTAATCATCGGGAAGGTAATCTTCCAAAAGTTTTCCCACGCCGTCGCGCCCTCAATTTTCGACGCTTCGTACATAGAAGGCGATATAGTCTGCAACCCCGACAAGAAAATTATTATCTGTATACCGGAGATGAGCGCAATATCGTAAATCCTGTTAATAGTCGCGAAAACATACTCCAAAAGCACGTCCATAAAAGTGAACCCGGTTCTGCCTATCAAGTCTTCAAGCACGCCCGTAATCGTAGAGGTCATCGCGTTGCTTTCCCGCACCAAGTCCTGCATGTCACGCAACAAAGCATTGCTGTTTTCAAGGCCGAGCATTACCCCCGCCGACAGAATTACAGGCAGGAAAAAGACCGAACGCACAACGCCGCGAAACTTAAACTTTTGATTGAGAATCAGCGCAACAAAGAACGAAAAGACAATTACAGCAGGCACAGAAAATGCCATGTTACGCAATTCTTCAGTCAGCAATCGCATAAACTCGGGGTCAACTCTGAAGACCCAGCGATAGTTTTCAAAGCCGGTGAACGCCAGCGAAAATCGCGCAGTAGCCAAGTCCATAGTGACCTCGCTGAACGACATACGTACAGACTCGAGCATTGGGAAAAACATGAACGCCAAAAAGCCGATAATAAACGGCGAAATGAACAAGTACCCTGCGATGGCATTCTTAGTATTCATCGGGAGGTTTTGAATTTTCCCTGCCAATCCGCCCTTTTGGGGTGGCATGGAAAGCGGCTTTTTGCCTTGTCGTGAATCAGTTGTTTCAACTGTTTTAACTGTTTCCAACTATCTTCCCCCCCTTATCACCGTAAAGTCCATGCTGTTGATTACCTTGCCCTCATACACATGCGGCACGCCCGACCTGTTCACGATTACCTTGACGCCGTTTGCATACTCTGTTACGCTCACACCCTCCGCCAAGGCTATATAGTCGGTTATGTACTGGTTGTATGTATCGCCGATTTGTGTGTCGAAGAAGTCGAGCAATTCCTCCGCCGTCTCCGCCCACATCGAGTATTGACTGGAGAAAAATTCCAAATACCGCGAGTCTTGCAGTACTAACGGATTCTCGTGCATGAAGTGGAAATACAGGCCCGAGCCGGTCTCAAGGCTCCGTAAAATATTCATGTCGTAGTCTTCGGCCAAGTTTATCGGTCTGCCCGCATACGGCACTAAGCCGTGTAAAACTATTTGATAGAAAGGTATCTCAACGTCCAAGATTCCAAAGCCCTGCCACCCAAGCGGGAAGTCGGTAATGAAGTCGGCGTAGGGGGCGGCGTAGGCGTACCCGCTCTGGAGCATTATCGAGTTGCCCTTTGCGCGAAGCTCGGCAAGCTTATCAATCTGGGTATTCATCGAGGCCTCGCGGCTGATTTTGCGCTTTTCGTTATAGTCGCCCGCTAAGTTATTGCCGATTGTGCGGAATGCAATATTCTCTGCGCCGTAACTGCCAATACTGCCGATAAAGCTGTCAATTGTGCTCATCATGAAGTCGGGGCGGGCGAGGTAAAAGCCTTCATACCATGTTTTAGGCCCGAACGAGACAAAGCTGTGCGGGTAGGCTTGCACACGTTTGCGGTTGACATAGCGTGCCGCGTCGCGGTTCAAACTGAACCCGTCGAACGGCGAAGTGTCGTACATGTACAGGAAATTCGCTTCCATGTATATCTGCGAATTGTTATTGTTCACGGTGCTAACTAAATTAGTGAGGCCGCGCTTATTCCCAAGCCCCGAAATCAGCTTGACTTTCGTAGGCACAGTATGCTGTAAGCTACTGTTGAACCACCCCGTAAGCCTATAATGCACATCGTCAAAGCCGCGTCTACTCAAATCATTCACAATATCGCTTGCTTGATTATAAGTAGTCAGCCCGAATGACCGGTCTACCGGTATCCCCAAAACATGCTGAACCCTATTAACCGCGCCGACAATTTCAACCGCCACGGGAACACTGCTCGTATCGGACAACGCCAAATGCGGGTGCCGCTCAATGAGATACTCGCGGTATTTCTCGGCCATGCCCATATAGCCGTTGTTTTTCGGGAAGTAATAGCTCTGCACAAGGCTCTCGCCCTCCGCTAAATCCCGCTCAAACAGCAGGACGGCGGTGTTACTTTTGGCGGCAATCTCCAAGTTTTCGCTGTGTATAAGCGAATACTCGGCGAAGACGTTATTATAGTTACTATTCCTAATCAACGCACCCGACACATCGGCACGAACACTGGCGTAAGCCGCCCCCTGCTCGATAATGCAGAGCATTGCATTCTCATTCTTCTCAATCCCGAACACGGGATAATGCGCCTTGTTGTCGTTAATCATTGCCTCGCGTGAAATCGCCTCGTCCCAACCGTAGACCCTGTTGAAGTAGGGGTTTTGATTGCCTTTGCCGTTGTTAAAATTAATCAACGCGCCCGCACCGTCCGGCACTAACATGTACCCCTCGTCGTCAAGATGCCCTGCCCCGAAATACGGCAGAACGCTCAAGCCAACAGGCGGGAACTCGGTTCTGTACTCGATTTCGTCATAAGGCACAGAGACTTTCAAGGACTCGCCGTCAAGCTCGACCCGCAGAGTGATATTAAACACAGGCGCGGTAACTTCCCGCTCCTCACCGTAAAACTCGAGGTCGTCCCTGTAGTCGTCCATTGTATAGCCGTACTTTTCAAACAGGTCCTCGGCTTGCGCCTTCAAGTGCGCGCCAATATCGCGCAGTGCATAGACCCGCGTCTCGTCCAAGTCGGGGAATCTCTCGCGTATACTCGCCATAGTCTCACCGGACGGAACGGTCATTGACGGGCTGTAAATCCGGTAGAACAAGTTGGGGATTTGCCGCACTTCTTCGGGTGTCATGTCGGCGGTCAGCTGGTCCATTCTCCACTCGGGAATGGCTTCGGGAATGTAGAAAATCCGCTCAATATCGCCGATTGTGAAGTGAATTTCAAAGCCGTTGTCAAAAACTTCATACTCGTACAACTCTTTGTCAACGCTGTATCGGAAGCTGTCGAGGGTGCTTGTAACGCCATTCTTCTCGGAGTAGGACAACACAAGCAACGACTTCATGATTCTGTCGGTAAGCCCGGTTGCACCGAGGTCTTCCTGCGGGTTGGATTCCCAGACGACACCTGTGTTTTTGTCCAAGAGTGAGAAGTGGGTGGTGTGGGGGTGGAAGGAAAGGAGCAGGCTCTCGTTCTCGAACTCGTAGACTTGAGGGGCTTCACCCGCGTCAAACCCGCGCACACGTATACCCTCCTCATCGTCAACCGACGACGAACAGGCGGCGAGTATTAACAAAAACAGCAGAGACAATAGCGATAGTGCCGTAAGCAGAAGTTTTCTCATGTGGTTGCTCCCTTTATACAATTAGTAAAGCCTAAAAACAGTGCGGGGCTTGCGGACGGGCAATGCCCGCCCCTACAATATGTAGGCGAATATTAAAGTCGTGCGCTATATGTAGGGGCGCGCATTGCGCGTCCGTGAGTTTCGCCCGCAGATTTCACTGCACCCTTTTGCGATTGTTAAAATTTTAACGGTGCTAATAAAGCCTAAAAACAATCTCATTATAAAGACTGTAAAAATACATAAACGCATCGCTCACAAGGCTGAAAAACAGCAGGAAAATGAAGACTATAAACCCGATTCCGCAGATTGCGAGCAGGCTTGTGGCGATTGCTTTGAGCAGGGTGTAATCATGGACTTGCATCATCGCGACCAAGACCAACAGAAACGCCCAAATCCCCGCGATTGACAGCATTGTATGATACAGCACGCCTTCCTCAAAGGTGATAAATTGGCTGATAACTATACCCGCGGCATTGCAAATAATTACAGGGGTGAAGGCGTAAACAGTCGCGACGTAAATGTCCGAAAGCTTGCCCTTGCCGTTGAATAATGTGGTGAACCCCCAGTTCGCAACGCTCCAGAGCAGGATAGGCACGCAGATTGACAACGCCGCCATAGGTGCGTTGAAGTACTCAATCGGCACTAAGAGCATTTGAAAGTTGGTAAGTGTCAACCGCATGACCTCAATCAGGCAGTAGACCACCAAAAGCACAGTCGCCGACGCCACCGAAGCCCGCTTTTCCCTGTTAATGCACCAAAAGCCGTCGGCAGGGTGAAATATGCAGTAGAGTGCGTATTTAAGCTGTTTGAGCAGCTCGGTATAGGTGTCAATATTCTTTAGAGTGGCCACCATGATTATTCCCCCTTACGCTTATTACGGATTTTCAGCACAATCGAAAGTGTCTTCAGTATCACATAAACTACCAACAAACACAGCAGAATCGTCGTTATATTGGCCTCAATCCAGTCTTTTCGGAACAGCTGAAAGGCTTTGCCATAATTCTCTTGGTCGTGTTTAATCTCGTAAAGCCGCATTGCCTCGGCGTATTGCTCGTTACGGAGTGCGGCCCTGCCCATGCCAATGTACGCAAAGTCGTAGTTACCATTGAGGTTCATTACCATGTTCCACATTTCGGCCGACTTGTCGTAGTCGCCGCTGTAGTAATAGTCCATGGCGGCGGTAATGTAACTGCCGTATCGAGTGGGCGCAAAGCGTGTCACAGTGGCGGCGCGGGGGTCAAGCACCAACAGATTATCCCCCATGCGGTCAATCGCCGCAACGTCCAAGAATCGCCCGCGTGTGTTGCCGATACCGCCGAAAACGTACAGCAACTCGCCTTGGTAGTCGTACATGAAAATCCTGCCCCGTGTGCGGTCGAGAACTGCGTAGGAATTATTGGGGAAGACCGTCACGTCGGCAAATCTCGACATGCCCTGTATCCCCCCGAAAGAGCCGCCCCACCAGTCCCCGGCGGGTTCGGCGTAGCCGTTGCGGATAAGTATATCCTCGCCGATAGCGTTAAGCCTGCGGACAGGCGCGACACCGTCGAACGGGTTGCCCGAATATGCACTCAAAGTCGCGTAAACAAAGCCGTCATGGTCGAGCGAAAGGTTATTATACTCGGTCGGTACAAACAGCTCCATCTGCCGCCGTTGTGCGTCGGTTGCGATACGTTTCCAAAAAATGTCGATTAGTCTTGGCTCAACGCGGGACGCGCCCATGTACCCATGAAAAGTCCCGTCTACATCGAACTCCATGAAGCCTTTGTTCACGTTTCGTACTTGTGTGAAAATTCTCCCCGAGAAGTCCGCGACTAATTTCAGCGGCAGAAATTCTATGCCGTCGTCAACGACGGTGGGGTCGTCGGGCCGGAAGACCGAGTTTATGTAGTTAAAATCGTTGTCAAGGCGCAATATCCGCTGATTCAGCGTATCGGCAATGAAAATCTCGCCATGCTTGTCAACGAAAATCCCGTGCGGCGAATTGAACCCGCTGAAAATCAAGCCGTCCTCATTATAAAGCGGAAATTCTTCATCTTCAACAAGACCGTCTTCGTCAATCTCGTTTTCATCTTCATCATCAATTGTCAATTGTCCATTGTCCATTGTCCATTGTTCGTCAATTTCGTCCGTTTGCGGGTTCACATCGTCCTCGTCATCGTCAAAATGTTCAGTTTCATCAACGCTATGCTCACCGTCGTCAAAATGCGGCGCGCCTTCCTCGTCGTCCTCCTCAAGGTCAACTTCGCCCACATCGCGCAGAACCGGCACGTCCGCAGGGTCAATATAAACCCCCGTAACAACGCGGTTCAGCACGAAACTATCGGTGCTCTCGTCCAAGTCGAAGACGACTATGCGATTATTTCCGGTGTCGGCAATGTAGAGCTTGTTGGTGAGTTTGCAGGAGTGCAGGTCTTGCGGGTTGTTGAAGTTGCCGATGCCGTAATCAAAGCCGTAAACCATTCCCGCAACCGCAAAGGCGTCCGGCGTGGCGATTTCGTCCGCCCAAAAGCCGTAGACATAGGTATAGTTGGTCGGCCCCGCGGCATGAACCGTCGAAGCAAGCCCGATTAAAAGCACAGAACTAAGCACTATTGCAAGTAATTTTCTCATACACCCTACTCCTTAATTCCCGAACTCGCCATGGTTTCAATGATATTACTCTGCGCGCTGATGAAGACTACGAGCGGGACTACCATTATAAATAAAGTTACCGCCGCGCCGACACCCGCCCGCTGAACGCCGCCCGCTTGAATCTGTTGCAAGGCGTACGGCAGTGTCTTCAATTCTTCCGAGAAGATAAAGTTGGATGCGCGGGCGTTCCAGAGGTTCTGCACCGAGAAAACCATGACTGTCAACCATGCAGGCTTTACAGTCGGCATTACGATACTCCAGAATATCAGAAACTCTTTCGCACCGTCAATTTTCGCCGCTTCAATCAGCGTCATCGGGACGGTGTCCATGAATTGTTTCAGCAGGAAAAAGCCGATAGGCATTGCGAACGCGGGGATAATTACGGCGGCGTAGGTATCAACCCAGCCAAGCTGGTTCATGATTAAAAAGTTGGGAATCGCCGTAACATGCACCGAGAACATCAGCGTAACGATGACCGCCTTAAAGAACAGCCGACTGCCCGGAAAAGTATATTTTGACAAGACATACGCGCCCATTGAGGCGATGATAATATGCCCGAAAGTCCCGACTGCGGTTATAAACGCGGTGTTGAATATGTAGCGTGAAAATGTAATCCTCTCGCGGCTCATGATTGTGAACAGGTCGCGGAAATTGTTCATGGTAGGTTGTTGCACGAACAGCCGCGGTGGGAACAGGAAGATTTCGTTGAGCGGCTTGAACGCGTTATTTATAGCAAACACAAGCGGGTACGCGAAGAACGCCCCGAAAAGGATTAGCATAAGATAAACAAATATGTTCCCGCCAATAGAACGGGTTTGTCGAAGACCGCCAGCTTTCATAAATTCAATACCATGCCGCCCACGCTTGAGCAATTTTCAACGAAAATTGCGGCATGGAACCCACCTTCCTAAATTATTTTCAGCCTTTAACTCTAATTACTTTCCTATTCTTCCGATTGCCTTTTGAATGTATCTATTACACAGCACCATAATCAAGAACAGCAGTGTTGCTATTGCCGAGGCGTAGCCCATGTCAAAGCGCAGTGTGCCGTAGTCTACCAAGTGATTAATTATCGTATGCACGGCGTAATCGGTACTGGGGAAGCCGCAGAGCGCGGTCGTAATATCGCCGACTGCAAACGACTGGGTAATCGACATAACCGCCCCGAACAACAGCATACCTTTCATGTTCGGCAGCGTGATAAACCACAGTTCCTGCCAACGATTACGCACGCCGTCAATATACCCCGCCTCATACTGCGAACGGTCAACCGTTTGCAATCCCGCCACGAACGACAGGAATCCCGCACCAAGGCTCATCCACAGGATTACCACCAAGATAATAGGCATCATATAATCGGGGTTGGTAAGGAAATATATTGGCTGCCCCGTGTTAAGCCCGAGTGAGCGCAGAATCGCATTCGCGTAGCCATACTGGTCGCCGCTGAATATCAACAGCCAGACTAAAAACACCGAGCCGGATAATGTAGGCGCGTAGAATATCAGCACCGCAAACGCCCGCAACAACCGCGGCAATCCGTGTATAAACCATGCAAAGACGAACGCCATTATGTAGCCGATGGGACCTGTAATCAGTGCCATCAGTAGGGTATTCGTGACCGCCTTCAAAAATATATCGTCCCCCAAAAGCAGGTTGGTATAGTTATCCAAGCCGATAAATTTCGGCGGCTCGAAAATATTATAGTAAGTGAAACTAAAAAAAATCGAAATAATTACAGGCAAAACCAAGAAAGTTATGAACACCAACGCATAGGGGAGCAGAAACAAGTAATATGTTTTGCTCATCTTCACGTCGTACCAAAACCAGTGCATCTTCTCTTTGAAGGTCATGTTACCCCGGGTAGTTTCTTCCATGAATTTCTCCTCCTTGCGCCCCGAAATCGTATAGGCGTATAGGTTTGTTTGGCGCAAGGGGGTTTTCACCCGCACAAAATCATAACCGCGCCTTATTATTATCTGTCAATTGTCAATCATACGTCAGGATAATCCAAATTCTTTGCGCTTCTTCTCAAGTTCGTTGTTAATCGAGCGTGTGTAGTCGAGCAGGGTTTCTCTCATGTCCACCGAGTCGTTAATTACCCTACGCACTGCATTGATTATATGCCGTTGAACGTAATAGCCGCCGGGGACTTCCGGTGTTCCCACGACCCATTCCCACTGCCTGTTCAGCACCGAATTATCGCGGGCGTTCCAACCGAGCTGATTGAACGCGACCAAGTTCGCAGTCGGATACCGCGCCGCCGTACCCATCACACTTTCTAACTCCCGCCCGAACCGCAATTGCGTATCCGAGCTGACCCACCAACGCATAAATTCCCACGCCTTATCGGGGTCTTTACAATTGGACAAAATCATCGAGGCATTGCCCCAACAAGAGGTACTGCGATTGATACTGCCGTCTTCCTGCGGTATACCCGGCAACAAATCAAACCGCCACAATCCTCTGATTTCGGGTGCGAATACTGCCAATTGATTAAACATGTTATAGTCGGCAAAGCCAATCGGCATCTCGCCCGAGCGGAAGCGGTTGACAAAGTTGTAGTGCAAGGGGGCTTTGTAGTGGGTGAAAAAGCGAGTGTAGGTGTCGAACGCTGTTACCGCTTGCTCACTATCGAACAGCGAGCGCGAGCCGTCCTCGTTGTACAACGCGCCGCCAACCTGATACAACTGTGTGAAAAATCCCGATAAGTCGGGCGCGAACAACTCGCCGAACCGCCGCTCAACCGACGGAATCCCCACGCTCAAGTTCTTCTGTTGCAACGCCGGGAAGATTGCGACGACTTCGTCCCAAGTCTGCGGCGGCTCGATTCCAAGCTGTTCCAAAATATCCATGCGGTAGAACATTACCGGGAATATTTGCGTTTCGGGTATACCGTAGTACCCGCCAAGATATTCAAACGGCACAAAGGCCTCGGGGTGAAACTCCTCTTTGACCTCGTAAAAATCGGTGAAATTTCGCAAATCCTTTGCCGCACTTCTGAATGCGTAGTTAATCGGGTCGGCATTGTTGACCGTAAGTGCCACGTCCGGCCCAGAACCCGCCACGACTGCGGGCATTAACGCCGCCAAGTCCACCAAGCGCAGGTTCACGGGGTTCGCGGTGGAGGGGGTGTAAGTATCGTCTATCATTGATTTCAGAATGGTACTCTGGTCGCGGCCGCTGAATATCCAAACTTCGGTGACGTCCCGACCTCGGTGCACGTCGCCGATATTATTAAAGTCCACAAAGAAAGTTGCAAGGAACGACAAAATTTCATGCCGTGCCGTTTGGAAGAAGTTCTCGCTGACTTTCGGTGCTGTAGTATTCTCACAAGTAAGCGCAATCCAGTCTATATCTAATGGCGCGGACGACAAGCCTATCAAGGTAGTCCCGACTGCCGCAATGTTTTCCTTAAATACTACTACACCGCGCGGAATATCCTGCGGTTTTCTGACGAAGACTTCCAATTGTCGCGCAATCGACTGCAGAGTTGCAACCTCGGGGCCCATTTGGCCCGTGTACTCTATAATATCGTCCATGAGTTTGTATATGTAGCGGCTCTCGAAGTCCATGCGGGTAATCAAGTCGGGGTAGTATTCTTCAAGGCGGTAATCGCGGTTGGGGTCGGGGTCGGGGCCTGTAAGTACCAAGACTTGCAGGTAGATTTCGTTAAGGCGCAGCACAGATTCTTCAATCTGCGATAAAGTAGTACTGATGTCTCCGAGAGTAACTTGCAGCCTAATAGTATTCGTGCCGGCACCCAGCGGGAAGAACAGCGGATTGCCATTCAAGTCGGTAGGGCCGACCAAGTCCCACGAGCTGCTGAAGTGGAACGGTATAGCCAAAGCTTCTTGAAACGGAATCTCGCCATTTATAAACAAAGTACGGTTGGAGACCATTCCGCGGTTGTAATTCTGCCGCGACTTGAAGTCGAGACGATACAAGCCGTCTTCGGGTACTTCAATGTCCCATTCAATCCACTGCCCCGGTATCCCCCAGCGGCCGCCGCCTATTGCGTTGAGTGTAATATAGCGGACGCTGTACGGCTCGGTTGTGGCGGACGATGTATCGAAAAATGGGTACAGTGACGCGGACGAGCGTGCTTTTGAATCCTCGCCCTGTATTATTATGGGCGCACTGAGCCTGTTGCCGCTGAACCGTGACAAATCGGTCTGTTGCATAAACTCGGCGTGTGTCGGCAAATCGCGGACCGGTACAAGCTCGAAACTCTTGATTGCAAGCGGCTCGTTGACCGATTCGAGCGCGATTGTATTCGCCCCCGCCTCAAAGTAAAACTTATACGGCTCGATAAAATACCCCTGTGAATCCATGAAGAACGAGGTCTCCCAACGCGGCATCTCGACCTGTGTAGCGCGAATCTGATTGTTTTGGTTGTCGGTGCGTATAGTATACGGATTGCCCGAATTATCATACTGGACCAAGTCGCCCCATGTCCTGTAAAAGGTGATTATATCTGCCCCGCGAAACGGAATCGACCCGTTAATATACACGGCGCGTTCAATGTCAACGCCCCTTGATTCAACGGGGAAGAAATCAATTTTTAAGTTGTAAAACCCTGCCGCAGGGACATCTACGGTATACTCAACAAAGGCGTATTCGTCGGTCATTAAAAATCTGCCAACATCGCCAAACTCGCCCTCGAGGTCTGTTTCAATAGTCGCACCGCGTGAATTTACAACCTCCTCACGTTCGATTACAACAGGGTTTACCAAGACTTCATTAAAATCGGCAAGGTCAATCACGACCCCCGCCGACGGAAACGCGGCGTTCGGGAATCGGTCAAGGTACCGCACATATGTATCACTGCGCCCCGACGCGGGCGCGGTCAGGTCAAAGCCCTCGTACTTCTGGTAAAAACTGCCGACCGCGCCCCGTGTAAGGGCGAAAACGACAATCACAATCACAACCGCCGCGGCAATCCCGGCGTAGATAAATTTTTTCTTGGCAGGGTCAATGTACATACTATTTTTTACCCCTTCGTAAAATTAAAGCTTGTAAGTGCAAAAATTTTTAGCTATTTTTAATAATACACTTGAATTTTGTATCTGTCTAATCATATATTGCTGTAATTTACAAAATATACGGTTTTCGGCAATATTTGAGAAGTCGCCCAAAAATTGGCAATCGCAATATTTGAAAACCTATTGACAATTTATGATTACCATGATAAAATGAGAATGCAGAATGCAGAATGCAGAAATAATTAAATTTTTTAGGTTATTTTTCAGCAGATATGCGCCTGTGAATTAATTTTCAAGTGGATTTCCGTCGGGAATAAGCCTTGTAAGCCGCTTATTTCTGCATTCTGCATTCTCATTTCTGCATTAAATATGGGGGGTGAAGGTATGATATATAAATTAGACGGCATGTTGGAAACTGTTGATTTTGGTGGGGGATTGTTTTTGATTTACCACAACGACGAGGCGACCGACTACCCCAAACACTGGCACAGTGCGGCGGAAATCATCATGCCGATTAAGGGCGGCTATGAAGTTACGGTCAACGAGACCTTGTACCCGCTCGCCGAATACGACGTGCTGATAATCCCTACCGGCGACATTCACGAGATTCATGTACCGAAAACGATAGGCGCAGGCGAGCGGATAATTTTGCAGTTCGACATCTCGCTTTTGAAGTCGGTAAAAGGCCTCACAAGCGCGTCCTACCTCTTTTTCAAGCCCCGCAAAATTACCCCCGCCGAGCACCCCGAATTGCACCCTATTATAAAGGAATCGCTCTTGGCGGCGTTGGACGAGTATCGCGGGAAAGCCGATTATTACGAGGCGAACGTCGCGGCAAAGCTGATTAACATCGCGGTTGCAATGGCGCGGAATTACCAAAGCCACGGCGAAAACCCCGAGGACTTCGCCGACCTGCCAATTTTAGTCAAGCGAAAGGCCCATATCGCCAATTTCAACCGCTGTATCGAGTACATAAATCAGCACTACAAGGAGGATATGCCGCTTGAGCTGATTTCGGGGATAGCGGGGTTCAGCAAGTTTCATTTTACACGGTGGTTCAAGCAATTCGCGGGGGTGTCTTTCTATGATTATCTCACCCGTGTGAGGGTCAAGGTCGCCGAGTCGATGCTGATAAATTCCGATGCCGCAATCACCGAAATCGCCCTCGAATCGGGCTTCCAAAGCATCGCGACCTTCAACAGGGTCTTCAAGCATAATAAGCAGTTGACGCCTACGGAGTTTCGGTTGTTGAATAATGTTTGATTTTGTTGGGGTTACGGTGGTTGCGCGGTTTTGCGGGCGAACGCAGTTCGCCCCTACATACCATGATATTTTTATGTGGTTGAAAATTATTGCTGTAGGGGCGGGTTTCCATGCCCGCCCGCGAACAACCCAGAAATGAACGGTCGGGCATGGAAGCCCGACCCTACAATAAAAATTTTCAACGACCGAAAATCTTTTTTGCACGTAGGAACGACCGCCCCCGGTCGTCCGCAAATAAACGAACCGCCGCCCAATAGCCGCCCATTCAGTTTCATTTAATTATGAAAAAGATGGGCGGCTATTAAAACTTTGCTAAAGCAAAGTTTTCTTACGTCAGTGGGGAGAATGGGCGGCGGTTTTATTCACGCAATCTCCTTACGCTTAATTGGCAACCGCGGCATAATCCGATACTGCGGCTTTTCGGCGTTGAACAGCCGATGTTTCAGCCAGCCGTCCAACAAAAAACCCACCAAAGACAACCCAAACCAAAACCCTGTGAACAATAAACAAATTTGTCCCATAAAATTGAACGGCATGTAAGAATAATCCCAGACCCCAAGGTTCAAGATGACGTTGACAATCACGCCGACCGCAAGCTCCAACGCGGTAATCAGCAACGCGCCCGCCGTCATTCGCGACAGCAAGGACATTCGCGGGCTCATCGCCCCAAGTAGCAAAAAGCACAACCCACCGAGCAAAAACATCGAGACGTGTGTGTCGCCCTGCTTGAAAATTACCTCGAGTGCGCCGTATACAAAGGCACCGAATAGGAATAGGATTGGAAACTTCATAAACACCTCGTTCTAATGCAGAAATAATAATGCAGAATGCAGAAATAATGTATTTTTTTGGTGGCTTTCCGACGGAAATATGCGTTGTAAATTTATTTATTTCTGCATTCTGCATTCTGCATTGTTATTTCTATATTTACCCTATAAAACAGTTTTATACATAAAAACCAACACATTACGAAAACTAACTGTAAAAATACATTTCGAGGTATATATGAAAAAGATTTTTACAGTGGCGGTTACGCTAACCGCCTTGATTATAACAGGGCTCACGCCCGCATACGCAAATAATTCCGACGACTACAAGCTCCCCGATGCGGCGGCGTTTATTCTAATGGAAGCCGAGACCGGGCAGATTCTCCGCAGTCACAACGAAAACCAACAGTTACCAATGTCCTCACTTGCCAAAATAATGACGCTGCTTTTGATTGGCGAGGAGTTGCAAAGCGGCAGAATCTCGCTCACCGACGACGTTCCCGCCTCCATGAACGCCCACAAGGCGACCGGCTCGGTCATCTGGCTCAACGCCGGCGAGGTCATGAAGCTTGACGAGTTGCTCAAATCGGTGGTAATCAGCTCGTCCAATGACGCGACAATCGCGCTTGCAGAGTACGTTTCGGGCAGTACCGAGGCCTTCACCGAGCGCATGAACCAACGCGCCGCCGAATTGAACCTGCAAGAGACGTTTTTCGCAGACTGCGGCGGCTTTGACGAGCGAAGTCTCTCGACCGCGTCCGACATTGCGCTGATGACCGCGGAACTGTTCAAATTAAGCGGCTTTGGCGAGATTTTCGGTCAACATTTCACCACGCGACTTTCGGCAGTGAGGGCAGGCACAGAGCGGGAAACACAGCTGTTGAACACCAACAAATTAGCCCACAGTTACCAAGGTTCAATCGGCGGCAAAGCGGGGCAATCGGCGGCGGCGGGCTTTTGCATTGCCCACTGTGCAATTCGGGACGGCATGAAACTGATTGCGGTGGTACTCGGCGCAGTCGGCGAAGACGAGCGTGTCGAAATCGGCAAGCACGTGCTTAGTGACGGCTTCCGCGACTTTGAATTTGTCACGCCCACGCCCGACAGCGAGAATTTCTCGCCCGTAAAGGTCGAGCGTGGCGTCACAAAAACCCTCGACACCGCAATCGCCGCCCCCTTGAGCTTCGTTGCACCCAAAGGCAGCGGCAAAAACGCCAAGTATATCTACACCGTCCCCGACAGTCTCGCCGCGCCGATTCCTAAAGGCGGCAGTATCGGGAAAGTCGCGGTGGAATTAGACGGCGTTGTCGTCGCGGAATACGATATTGTCGCGCTTTACGAGGTCGAGGAACTGACCTTCGCCAAGGCCCTCGAAATAATGTTGGAAAAATTTTTCAGATTTTAGTTGAAAAGTCTAAAAATATCTGCTATAATTAACTTAGTATATTAAAAACCTATTGTCCACACGTTGCTCGGAGATACCCTGCACGTAGGGGCGAACTGCGTTCGCCCGTTGTGGACTTCGCGGTTGCTTATAATAAATAATGGTGGAGGAAATTATGGCTATAAAATTAAACGAGCGATACCTCAAAAATTTCGTTGGCACACATGAACTCTGCGGCATGAGCGGCGCGGTTCAAACCGCGCATGAGCAACTTACCGCCAAAAGCGGCATGGGGAGCGACTTTCTCGGTTGGGTAGACCTGCCCGAGACCTACGACAAAGCCGAATTCGCCCGCATTAAAAAAGCCGCCGCGAAAATCACCGCCGACAGTGAAGTGCTTATCGTAATAGGCATCGGCGGCTCGTATTTGGGGGCAAGGGCGGTCATCGAGGCCCTCAAGTCTTCGCTCTATAACTCGCTCAAAAAGCCCACGCCCGACATATATTTCGCGGGCAACAGCATCAGCCCGACCTATCTGAACGAGATTATTTCACTGGTGGACAGCCGCGATTTCTCGGTCAACGTGATTTCAAAGTCCGGCACGACCACCGAACCTGCGTTGGCGTTTCGGGTTTTCCGCGACATGTTAGTCGAAAAATACGGCGAGGATGGCGCGAAAGCCCGTATCTACGCCACTACCGACGCGGCCCGCGGTACCCTAAAAGAATTGGCCGACAAGATGCAGTACGAGACTTTCACGATTGCGGACGACGTCGGCGGGCGGTTTTCGGTGTTGTCGGCGGTGGGGTTACTGCCGATTGCCTGTGCGGGGTGCGATATTGACGCGCTCATGCAGGGTGCAGGCGATGCCATGCGGGAATACAGTGTGCCTGATTTGGACAAAAACCCCTGCTACCGCTACGCCGCCCTGCGAAATATCCTGTATCGCAAGGGCAAAAGGGCGGAAATGCTGGTGGCGTATGAGAACTCGTTCGCGATGATGAGCGAGTGGTACAAGCAATTATTCGGCGAGAGCGAGGGCAAGGATAAAAAGGGCCTACTGCCCGTCTCGGCAGTATTCAGCACCGATTTGCACTCGCTGGGCCAATACGTGCAGGACGGCGCGCCGTTGCTGTTTGAAACAGTGATAGACGTGAAAACTCCGCAGAAGGACTTCTTCCTCAAAGAGTGCCCGGAAAATTCCGACGGCTTGAATTTCCTCTCGAACCGGAACATGTCCGAGGTCAATCGCAAAGCCTTTGAGGGGACGGTTTTGGCGCACGTTGAGGGCGGCGTCCCGAATATAATTCTCGAAATGCCGGAACTTAACGAGTACGAATTGGGCTATCTGATTTACTTTTTCGAGAAGGCATGCGCGATTTCGGGGTACATACTCGGCGTGAATCCATTCGACCAGCCCGGAGTCGAAAGTTACAAGAAAAATATGTTCGCCCTGCTCGGCAAACCCGGCTTTGAAGCCGAACGGGCGGCGTTGGAGAAATTGCTGAACGAATAAAAATGCACGGTAGGGGCGCACTATATGTAGGGGCGCGCCCGCAAGATACCGCGGCCCTGTAGGGGCGGGTTTCCACGCCCGCCCGCAAGACCACCGCGACCATGTAGGGGCGCGCAGTGCGCGTCCGCAAATTACACGAAGTTACAAAAAATTAGGAGGTATACGAAGATGGTTAAGTTAATTCACGGGAGACGGGGTTCGGGGAAGACAAAAATCCTTATCGACGCGATTCACACGGCGGCAGGTGTCAGCAAGGGCAACGTCGTGGCAATCCAAATCGGCTCGTCCCTCAACGGCAACATCAAACCCAAGGTAAGGCTGATTAACATTGAGGAGTACAAGGTCGCGGGGTGCAGTGAACTATACGGCTTTATCGCGGGGCTGATGGCCTCGGATTACGACTGCACCGACATTTTCATTGACGGTCTGTTGAAAATCGTCGGCACAGACTTCGAGGAAGTCGCAAAATTAATCGACCGTGTCAACGAAATAAGCGATTCAACCTGCATTACATTCACGATTTCGGCGGCCGTCGAGGAATTGCCCGAGAGTGTGAAAAAATATGTGTGAAAAAATATTTGCAATAAATATTGACAAGTCTCGCAATTAGTGATATAATATATGTCAGTGTCTAAAAAATAGCTATAATAGAACATATAGGGAGGGAATAGATATGGCTGTTCCGAAAAGGAAGGTCTCGCGTACCCGCCGCGACAAAAGGCGTTCGCAGGTCTGGAAGTTAGATGCGCCCGCTTTTTCCCGTTGTACAAAGTGCGGCGAAATAAAAACACCGCATAGAGTCTGCAAGAGCTGCGGCTTTTACAAGGGCAGGGAAATTATCGCGCAGGAAGAAGCGTAAATTGGTGTGCCACCTTTAAGGGTGCGGTTTTCCGCACCCTAATTTGTAATAGCGCGGTTTGCCGCGCCCGATTAGTAATAGCGCGGGTTTACCGCATGGTATTTTAGTGCAATAATATGATAGAAATTACAAACGTCATCGAAAATTCCCCCGCCCACAAAGCGGGAATCAAAAGCGGGAATTTCCTAATTTCGATTAATATGAACGAAATAGGGGATATCCTCGACTATATGTATTATTCTGCTGACAATATACTGAAAGTAGAATTATTTGACAAGATTTCTCGCAAAACATTGACAAAAAAAGTCAAAAAGGGCGAATACGACGACTTAGGCTTGGAATTTGACACTTTCCTAATGAGCAACGAGCGAAGTTGTGCAAACAACTGCATATTTTGCTTCATCGACCAACTGCCCCGAAAACCGCGCCCCATGCGGGATTCTCTCTACTTCAAGGACGACGACGCGCGGCTTTCGTTCTTGCAGGGAAATTATATTTCGCTTACTAACTTGACAGAACGCGAGGTTAAGCGTATAATTAAGATGAGGCTTGCCTTAAACGTCTCGGTTCACACGACGAACAAGGTACTGCGGTGTCACATGCTCGGCAATCCCCGCGCCGGTGAGGCTTTGGAGCATTTGTACGAGATTGCGCGCGCCGGGGTCGAGCTGAATTGCCAAGTCGTAATCTGCCCCGAAGTCAATGACGGCGCGGAGTTACAGCGGACTTTGGAAGATTTAACGGCACTCAAACCCGCCGTCAAAAGCATCGCCTGCGTACCCGTCGGCATTACAAAGCACCGCGAGAACCTCACCCCGCTAAAACCTTTCGACAAAGAATCGGCATTAGCCGCCCTTGAAATTATCCACAAATTCAGCGACAGAGCGGTTTTCGCATCTGATGAGTTATATATTACAGCGGGTATAATTCCACCCGATTATACAAATTACGACAAGAAATATGATGATTCCGATGATTCAGATAACGACTTCGGCGCGTTCCCGCAGTACGAGAACGGCGTGGGTATGATTGCGCTGTTACAGCAGGAGTTTTCGGAGGCTTGTGGCATAGCCACGAGACTTGGCGCACACGGCGGCGGAGCCGCGCAAATCGGCGGCGAAGCCGCGCAAGACGGCGGCGGAGCCGCGCAAGACGGCGGCGGAGCCGCGCAAGACGGCGGCGAAGCCGCGCAGGACGGCGGCGGAGCCGCGCAGAACGGCGGCGAAGCCGCGCAAATCAGCGGCGGAGCCGCACAGAGCGGCGGCGGAGCCGCGCAACACCCCCACCCCCCCAGAAAATCCATAGCAACAGGAGTTTCAGCCGCGCCCTTCCTAAAGGAACTGCTCGAAAAACATTCGTTTATATCAGGCGAAAACGCGAAAAAACCCCCGTTCGTACCGACCGAAAACATGAAAAACCGCCCACTCGAAAAACCCCCGTTCATATCCGACGAAAACGTGAAAAACCGCCCACTCGAAAAAAATTCGTTCACATCGGGCGAAAACGTGAAAATATACCCAATCGAGAACAACTTTTTCGGCAAAACCGTAACGGTAGCAGGCTTAGTAACAGGCGGCGACCTAATCCAACAACTGCTCCCCCACAAGGCCCATCTCGGCGAAGAACTGCTAATTCCGGCGGTAATGCTCCGCGCAGACGGCGACATGTTCTTAGACGACGTAACGCCCGCCGAAGTCGAGGCCGCCCTCGGTGTAAAAGTCCGCGTAATCGCGGTTGACGGCTACGAATTATACGACGCTTTAAAGTGGTAAATTCTGCTATTTTACGGGCGATTGGAAATCGCCCCTACAATATATCCGCATATTGTTTGCAGAGACCCTATATGTAGGGGCGCGCATTGCGCGTCCGTCGCAATAGGTTCAACGCATGTAGGAGCGATTCGCCCGTATCTCGCAATCATCTGTTTGCATTTAATGACCGATTGCGAACCCCGCTATTTTGCGGACGGGCAATGCCCGCCCCTACAATATGTAGATGAAACAAAAAATAACCGCCATATGTAGGGCCGCAGCATTACTTCGCAAGCGATGCGCGTCCGTCGCAATAGGTTCAACGCATGTAGGAGCGATTCGCCCGTGTGTCGCAATCACCTGTTTGCATTTAATGACCTATTGCGAACCCCGCTATTTTGCGGACGGGCAATGCCCGCCCCTACAATATGTAGATAAAATAAAAAAATAACCGCCATATGTAGGGGCGCGCATTGCGCGTCCGTCGCAATAGGTTCAACGCATGTAGGAGCGACTCGCCATGGTTTGTCCGTGTGTCGCAATCATCTGTATACATTAACCAAAAGGAGTACAAACCGTGTCCCTTGCAGCAATCGTAGGCCGCCCGAACGTGGGCAAATCCACGCTTTTCAACAAGCTCACCGGCGCGCGTACCGCAATCGTGGACGACACGCCCGGTGTTACCCGCGACAGAATTTACGGCAAGTGCGAATGGCTCGGCCGCGAATTTTCCTTGGTGGACACAGGCGGAATCGACCGTCAAGACACCGGCGAAATTCTGACCTCAATGCGTGAGCAAGCCGAATTGGCGATTGAAACTGCCGATGTAATCATCTTTGTCACCGATTTGCGGAGCGGCGTCACCGCAGGGGACAAGGAAGTCGCGGCGTTGCTGCAAAAAAGCGGTAAACCCGTAGTTCTGGGCGTGAACAAATGCGATACCGTCGGGGATTTGCCGGCGGAGTTGTACGAGTTCTACAACTTAGGCATCGGCGCGCCGTTCCCCCTCTCGTCGGTACACGGGCACGGCACGGGCGACATGCTCGACGAGGTGGTAAAGCACTTGCCACCCGAGCAATCCACCGAGCAACCCGATAAATTGGCAATAGCGATAATCGGCAAGCCCAACGCCGGGAAATCCTCGCTTGTGAACAAGATTGCGGGCGAGAACCGCATGATAGTCTCGGACGTGGCAGGGACTACCCGCGACGCCGTTGACACCGAAATTGTTCATATGGGCGAAAAATATGTACTAATCGACACGGCGGGCCTGCGCCGCAAGAGCCGTGTCAGCGAGAACGTCGAGAAATACGCGGCACTGCGGGCGTTCATGGCGGTTGACCGCGCCGATGTCTGCGTGATGATGATTGATGCGGTCGAGGGTTACACCGAGCAGGATTCAAAGGTCGCAGGGTACGCCCACGACAAAGGAAAACCAACGGTAATCGCCGTTAACAAATGGGATTTAATAGAAAAAGACGACAAGACTATGAAGGAGTTCACCAAAGACTTAGAGCGGGATTTTTCCTTCATGAAATACGTGCCGTTCGTCTTCATATCGGCACTCACGGGCCAAAGAATCAATAAGCTGTTCGAGCTTGTGCGGTACGTCTCGGAGCAAAACGCACGGCGCATTTCCACAGGCATGCTGAATGATATGTTAGCGGTAGCAACAGCGCGGGTTCAGCCCCCCACCGACAAAGGCAGACGCCTGAAACTCTACTATATTACACAAGCCAGCGTAAAACCCCCAACCTTCGTAATTTTCTGCAACAAAATCGACCTTTTCCACTTCTCCTACCAAAGGTATATAGAAAACCAAATCCGCGAGACGTTCGAGCTTGGGGGAACGCCGATTGTGATTGTTGCGAGGGAGCGGGGCGAATAATTAATAATGAATAAGGAATAAGGAATAATTTTGGTGTCGCTTGGCGACGATTTCCGATTGAATAATTTAGAACTCGATTCCCTTTCTTTCGGGATTATTAAAGTCTAAACTCGCAATCAGTTTCTTCACGGTCATTAGAGTCTAAAACCCGTCCGCCGCAGCGGACACCACAATTATTCATTGTTCCTTATTCACTATTCATTGAATTTTGCAAGGAGTGCGTTATGACAAGAAATCAAACACAAGTATTCGAGATACTTCAAGATATTCCCGATGATAAATTATCTGCCGCAATTGAGATATTAAAGGGCTTGCGGGCGTTGTACAGGCTTCCCGAAGCGGATACGGTGCAGGAAAATGCAAGTGCCGATATTCATGGTGGCGCGTTCGGAATCTTGCACAAGTACGCAAACCCCGACTTAATCCCGCTCGAAAAAGAAGCGTGGGGAATGGCGGTGAGGGAAAAATATGCTGTTGATTGATGCAAACGCGATACTGCGCTATATGCTGAACGACAATCCCGAAATGGCGGTCAAAACCCGCGATTTAATCGCAAATTCCAAGGTTTATCTTAGGCATGAGGTGTTGGCTGAGGTTGTTTATGTGCTGAACAAAGTCTATATGTTGCCGAAAACCGAAATTGCCGCAAGTCTCGAAGAATTACTTGCCAATCCGAATATAGAGACCGAGGCAAAAGGCGTTGTCGCAGTGGCTTTGAAGGCATATAAAGACCTGAACATGGATTTTGTGGACTGCATTTTGTATGCTTTCAAGGTTGTCTGCAATCACGATGTATTTACGTTCGATAAAAAGCTTAACAGTATGATAAATAGAATAGGGAGTGCCGAAAAAGCATGATACTTCTATGTTATTTAATAATGCTCGCCGCGCCCTACTTGATTTGCGGGATTAATTCTGCTATAATAGTAACAAGAATCAAAAGCGGCGTGGATATACGCACCCTCGGTTCGGGCGGCGCGGGGCTGACAAACGTCCTGCGTACCCAAGGCAAGACGGCGGCAGTCTTCGTGCTGTTTGGGGACGTGCTGAAAGGCGTGGCGTCGGTGATTGTAGTGCGTTTGGCGTTTTTGTACCTCGCCGACACCAACACCGCAGATTTATCCCTCGGCATGAACTGGATTGCATACTTCGCAGGAATTATGGCGTGTCTGGGCCACGTCTTCCCGCTCTACTACGGCTTCAAAGGCGGCAAAGGTGTACTGGTAACTTTGGCGGTACTTTACGCCATCGACTGGGTCTCGGCGAGTATACTCCTCGGCATATTTATAACGGTCGTGGCGGCGACTCGATATGTCTCGCTCGGCTCGGTAATCGCGGGGGCTTGCTATCCCATTTGCGTGTTCACACTAAGCCTCATGAAAAACGACGTCTCGGCATACCCCAATCTCGCCTGCTCATTAGTAATCGCGGCAATCCTGATTTTCATGCACAGGGGTAATATAAAACGACTAATCAACAAAACCGAGCGCAAACTCGGGGTCAGCGAACGGTTCAAAAAACCGGACAACGAACCCGATACGGAATAAATTCCCTGTACGTAAAGGCAGAGGGGGGTAGTAGGGGGTCTGTGTCTGCTCTACCGCAAAGAGCCACACGCCCGCGTTCTACGATTGATAAAGTCTAACCTTCTCGAGCCGAACCGTTATCAGATAGCACGTGCCTATTTGAGAGTGCAGACTTTTCAAGTAGATAAAACCTATTAAGTCGTGAACTTGTAAGGTCGCAATCGAGAAAGTGGAGTCTGAACAGTCTGTGTGGCGGGCTGGCGGTTATTTGCGCCCGCCGTACCCCTACTACCCCCCTCTGCCCCCCACACTCGCAAAAATTCCCCTGAATGTAGGGGCGCGCATTGCGCGTCCGTGTTTAAAAAATTCCCCGATACACAATAGGCACGCACCATGTAGGGGCGAACTCACCAAGGCGCGCCCGTGATAAAAAATCCCGCAAATATATAGGGGCGATTTCCAATCGCCCGTGGGTTAAAAATTCCCCCGAATGTAGGGGCGCGCATTGCGCGCCCGTGATAAAAAATCCCCACAAACAATTCAGAATCAAAGGAGCATTGCTATGAAAAAACTACCCGCTTCCCTCCTCACCGCACTAATAATAATCACAGCGGCTGTGTCGGCTTCGGCGCAGGTAATTGTAGACGAGCCTACCCAAGGCTACAGAACCCACGAACCCTCAACCCTCGACTACGAGCTGTGGCACAGCACCGCAGGTGTCGAAAAGGCACTGATGGTCATCGAAGACGACGGGACTTTCCTGTCCGAGTGGAACACAACCGGCGGCCGAAACATAATTTTCCGCACGGGGAGACGATTCGGCAGACTTCGGAACTATTCCGAGTGGGGCGATATTTCGATAAACTATGACGTGCAATACGTTGCAGACGGGGACTCGGCAATCGGCGTCTACGGCTGGTATCGCAACCCGACAATCGAGTATTATATTATCGAGGCATGGCAAGGCGAACGCCCGGTCGGCGATACTCACATCGGCGAGTTTACAGTGGACGGCGACACCTACGACATCTCAATTTCCGCACAATATAACACGGAAACGCCTTTCGGCACGCTGAGTTTTTACCAAGTTTGGAGTACCCGCAGAACCGCACGTACCGCAGGTACAGTCTCGGTCAGCGAGCATTACAAAACCTTTGATGAACTGCTTGCCACCATGGGTATAGAAGTTGACATCGAGCGGAGCAGGTCTGCCATAGGCGAGTCGATTTTGAACGAGACCTCGCTCTATGTGCAAGGGCAGAACAGCGTGGGTTCGGCGCAGGTAGACCTTTTTGAGTTGACATATGACGGCCAAACGGTCGGCGGCGGCCAAACAAGCGCGATTCCGACCGCGCCGGTGACACCTACCGAAACGGTTGAAACACCCGCAACTACCGAAACTACCGATACTCCCGCAACCCCGACCACAGAATCAACTTCAGATTCACCGCCCGCTCCCGCCCCCGCACCTGCCCCCGCCGCCGCCGACACCACAGCAACCGACGCAAACAGCGGCTCGAATCCGTTAGTGATTATACTCGCGGTCTTCGTCATGGTGGGTGTTCTGATAGCAATCGTAGGCTCGGTTAACACCGCAAAAGCGAATAAATAGAAAGGCATGGTAATGCAAGATGAAAAAACATGCAAGTGTATTATTAACAGCACTAATGTTGGCAATGACGATTGTAACGGCATCGGCGACCGACCAGCTTATACTCGACAACGAGGTCGGCCAAGACAGCCACGGCGGCTTCGACTTCGAGGTCTGGCGCAGCAGTGACCGCGCCGAGACCCATATGCTCTTGGAGGAAAACGGGCTGTTCGTCTGCGAGTGGAACACCGCGCCGACGCGGCGTTCGCTTTTCCGCTCGGGCAGGCGATACGAGGAGGAAAACCTCACCCACAGGCAAATGGGCGAGATTACGCTAACCTATGACGTAGTCTACACTGCAACCTCAGGCTCGTCGTTTTTCGGCGGCTTCGGCTGGATGGGCAACGGCGATAAAGGTACACTCGTGGAGTATTATATAGTCGAGAACTGGGGCGGGGTTGAAGTCCGCGGCAATGACGAGTTGGAAGTATACGCAATCGACGGCGAGAATTATAACCTATTCGTGACCTATGTTGAAAACGCCCTCCACCTTGATGGCGAGGGCGCGTACACCCAAATCTGGGCGGTTCGTGAGAACAGGCGGCACAACGGCACGGTCAACGTCAGCGAACACTTTTACGAGTGGGAGCGGCAGCTCGGCATCGAATTCGGCGGCATGCGCGAGGTGTCACTCGCGGTACGCGGCGACCACGGTGAGGGTAGGGCGCAGGTTGACCTGTTTGAGCTGATACTCGGCGGGTTCAAAGTCGGCGGCGGTCAAGTCGAGGTAACACCGCCCGAAACTGCTCCCGAAATTGAAGAAGTCCCCGACGAAACTCCCAACGAAACTGTGCAAGAAAACACAAGCGTTGACCCCGACGCCCCCGCACCCCGCCCCGCCCCCGCACCTGCACCCGCCGCTGATGTTGATAATGCCAACGAGGGTTCAAACTCCTTGATGGTGATACTTGCGGGCGTAGTTGCAGTCGGCGTGGTAGCCGCGGCGGTTGGGTCGGTAAATCTAAAGAAGCGATAATCGGAAACGGTTAAAAATATTACGGAAGGCGTGAACCGTGCCGCAAAATCCCTCTAAATCAGCGCGAACAGCGGCGGCACGGCATTGAAAGTATGGCAAGTAGCGTTAAAATATCGGTCTTAGGTTGCGGGTTCGGTGCGGCACTTTCTGCACTGTGGCAGAGCAACGGGCATAGCGTGACGGCGTGGACAAAGTTTCAAGCCGAGGTTGACGCAATCAAGCGTGACGGCGAAAACACGCGAGTTTTGCCCGGCATAAAACTCTCACCCGAAATAAATTTCACAGCGAGTATCTCCGAAATCAAAGACAGCGAAATCCTCGTCTTCGCCGTCCCGTCGGAATTTATCCGCGAGACCGCACTTGCCGCCGCTGAATTTGTCGGCGAGAAGACGATTATAGTCAGCGCGGGCAAAGGATTTGAGCGTGTAACTCAAAAACGGCTTTCGGAAGTGCTTGTCGAGGTATACCCGCGTAATCAAATCGCAGTACTCACCGGGCCGTGTCACGCGGAGGAAGTCGGCAAGGGCGTGCCTACGACGGTTGTCTGTGCGAGTAAGTGGAAAGAGGCGGCGTTCTGCGTGCAGGAGAATTTGCAGAGCGAGACCTTTCGGATATACCTCTCGGACGACGTCAAAGGTTGCGAACTCGGCGGCGCGCTCAAGAACGCAATCGCGCTTTGCTGCGGGATTGTGCGGGGTATGGGCCTCGGCGATAATGCTTTGGCGGCATTAATGACACGGGGCTTGGCGGAAATCACCCGCCTCAGTGCCGCTTGTGGGGCGCAGTGGCAGACCTTCACGGGCTTGTCGGGCATGGGCGACTTGATTATCACTTGCACCTCGGAATTGTCTCGAAATGGCCGCGCAGGTAAACTTATCGGCGAGGGCATGGCGGCGGAGGCCGCAGTCGCAAAAACCGGAACTGTAGAAGGGTATTACACCGCCAAAACCGCCTTGGAATTAGCAGATAAATACAAGGTAAACCTGCCGATAATCGAGCAACTTTGCAAAATACTGTTCGAGGGTGAAAGGCCCGAAAAGGCACTGAAAACCCTCATGAACCGCCCTGTAAAATGCGAAAAGGAAGAATACTGGACCTGCGAATTTTGCGAGACTAATACCGACAAGGGTGACATATGTGGTTGATATTTGCGTTACTTGGTGCAATTTTCGCGGCGTTGACTGCGATTTTCGCCAAAATCGGCTTGGATAATGTTGACACAAACTTAGCGACGGCAATCCGAACGATTGTAGTACTGCTAATCGCGTGGGGCGTAGTCTTTATAACGGGCAAGCAGGGCGAAATCACCGCGATTACTCAAAAAAGCTGGCTGTTTCTAATCCTATCGGGCTGTGCAACCGGGATTTCATGGTTGTTTTACTTTCGGGCAATGCAGCTCGGCTCGGTGTCAAAAGTAGTCCCGGTGGACAAATTGAGCGTGGTGATTACGATGGTCTTGGCGTTCGTAATCCTGCGCGAAACGGTGGATGTGAAAGCGATAATAGGCGGCGTGCTGATTGGCGCAGGAACATTAATTTTAGTAATATAGCAACAAATGAGAATGCAGAATGCAGAATGCAGAAATAATTTAGTTTCAAAGCAGTTCTCAGCAGATATGCGCGATGTGATTTAATTAAGAAATCTACTTAGAATATTTAATTATTTCTGCATTTTGCATTATTATTTCTGCATTAAATATGAGGTTCAAGAATGAGATACATAACAGCGGACAATTTAAAAGAGGGCATGACAGCAGGGAAGCCGCTTTTCGGGGACTCCGGGCATATCCTCATACAAGCCGGCACCACCATAACCGACCGAGTAATCGCGAAACTCAAGGAGATGGGGCACAGCGGGCTCTACATTGACGACGCCTTTTCGGAAGGTATCGAAGTCGAGAGCGTAATCTCGCAGGAAGTGCGGAACAAGAGCGCGATATTAATGCACCACCTGAGGGGCAGTGCAATGAAAGGCAACTCTAAATTTTTCCAAAGCAACATGAAGAAAATCACCGACGTTTTGAGTCAACTGATTGACGAAATAATGAACTCAAACGCGCCGATAATCAGCATAACGGACATGAAAGATTTCGACAAGTACACCTATCAACACTCGATAAACGTCTGCGTTTTGGCGTGTGTGATTGGTTTGGAGTGTGATTTGCCGCGCCGACAATTGAAAAGCTTGGCAATGGCGGCAATCCTGCACGATATAGGCAAAATTTTTATCGACATAAATCTGCTCAACAAGCCGGGCAAATTGACCGACGAGGAATTTGAGCTGATTAAGACACACGCCGCAGTCGGGGTTGAGAAGCTGAAACTTAAAAAGTCACTGCCATTTACGGTAACTTCGGCAATTATGAACCACCACGAGCGATACGACGGCACGGGGTATCCCTACGGCAAAAAGTCCGCGCAAATCCCGTTCGAGGCGCAGATTATCGCAATCGCGGACGTCTACGACGCCATGACCTCCAAGCGCGCCTACGCCGAGGCTGTGCCGCCCCCCGAGGCCTATGAGTACATATCGGGCAACTCGGGCGGGGAGTTTAATCCTAAGTTGGTTGAAATTTTCATGAAGAAAGTCGCGCCGTTCCCGCTCGGGGTGCAGGTGCAACTCTCGAACGGGCAACACGGCATTGTCTGCAAAAACTACGAGAATAATCTGCTGCGGCCGTTGGTGAAACTGCTCCCCGAGGACGGTGCGGACGACGAGAGGTATATCGACCTTAGGGATGATGTGGGGTCTTATAATATTGTTGTTGAGAGGATTTTGTTGTAGGGGGTTGAAAGTGGTTAGTGTGAAAGCCTGTTGGGTTTTCACCCCCCTGTCGTAACAAAACTTTGCTTTAGCAAAGTTTTTAATAGCCGCCCATCTTTTTCATAATTAAATGAAACAGAATGGGCGGCTATTCAACAGGCTTCATCTAAAACGAAAATCTATTTTCGCCTCTTTCAAAATTCCGTTTGCAGAATGGCGAGATTTAATTTTCCCATCGACCGAAACGGATTTTTGAATTTCGGGGTTAAACCAAATGTCGTGGTCGCCTTTGCCGTGTCTCTCGAAAAAGTAACCGTTTTCTTTCAAGACTTCCCGCACTTTCTTCTCGTACTCCGCCATTACCCAAAAACCCTCTCAACCTCACGAAAATTAATCAAAAGGTCTTCGTCAAATTCCACGCCATTAAGCTCCAGCAATTCGGGTGCCGCGAGCTTTACTCGCTTCTTTAGAGTCTCCTTAGACTCCGACTCCAAAACAAGCCCCGGAACATCTTCGCTCATGGCAATCCAAACATCAACTTCTTCGTCATATATTAGATAAATAATTACGCACTTTATTTTTTCCAATGTAGCAGTCATATCCCCACATCCTTTCTTCAAAAAACCCCTCAACAAAGCCCCCAAGGCTACCCCTAACACAAGTATAACATATTTCGACATAACTGTCAACCCCCGACGAACAATTTACAATTGACAATGGACAATTGATAATTATATTTTACTTTGAAAGTTACGAGAAAAAAAGCAAAGCCTGTCGATTTTTCAACAGGCTTTTTAATTAAATTAATTGTCCATTGTCAATTATACATTGTCAATTGTTCGTCTCACTAACCGCCACCGCGCACGCCACCGTCGCGCCTACCATCGGGTTGTTCCCCATGCCTATTAGGCCCATCATTTCCACGTGTGCGGGGACCGAGCTTGAGCCCGCGAATTGCGCGTCGCCGTGCATGCGGCCCATTGAGTCGGTCAAGCCGTAAGACGCCGGGCCTGCCGCCATGTTGTCGGGGTGCAAAGTTCTGCCTGTGCCGCCGCCGGACGCGACTGAGAAATACTTCTTGCCGTTCTCGTTCGCCCACTTCTTGTACGTCCCTGCAACAAGGTGCTGAAAACGAGTGGGATTTGTCGAGTTCCCCGTAATCGACACCTCGACATGCTCATGCTTCATAATCGCCACGCCCTCGATTACATCATCGCAACCGTAGACCTTAACCTTGGCTTTTTCGCCGTCCGAAAAGGCGATTTCCTTGACAATTTTCAAGTCGTCGTTCGGAATGTCGTACTCAGTTTCAACGTATGTAAAGCCGTTAATCCGCGAAATTATATACGCGGCATCTTTGCCGAGTCCGTTTAGGATTACACGCAACGGCTCTTTCCGGGCCTTGTTTGCGGTACGCGCTATGCCGATTGCGCCCTCTGCCGCCGCGAAACTCTCGTGTCCCGCCAAAAAGCAGAAGCAACTGTTTTCTTCTTCAAGCAACATTGCGCCCAAGTTGCCATGCCCCAAACCCACATCGCGGCTTTCCGCTACCGAGCCGGGTATGCAGAAAGCTTGCAGACCTTTGCCGATAGTCGCGGCGGCTTTTGCGGCTTGTGTCGCGCCGGTCTTGACGGCGATTGCAGTACCGAGGGTGTACGCCCAAACAGCGTTCTCGAACGCAATAGGCTGCACGCCCTTGACGATTTCCTCGACGTTTATACCCTTTTCAAGGCACAAATCCCGCGCCGCCTCAAGGCTCTCAAAGCCATATTCTTTAAGGCACTCGGCAATCTTACCCTCACGCCTGTTCTGCCCTTCAAATTTAATATTACTCATGTGTAAAATCATGTCCTTTCATTTAATTTAATGCAGAAATGAGAATGCAGAATGCAGAAATAATTTAATTTTTAAGCCGTTTTCCGACGGAAACAAACATCGTAATCCTATTTATTTCTGCATTCTGCATTCTGCATTCTGCATTATTCTTCGCGTGGGTCAATATACTTGACCGCTTCGTCAAATCTGCCGTACCTGCCCACGTTGGCTTTGTAGGCTTCATCGGGGGTCTTGCCGCGGCGAATATCTTCGAGCATTTTGCCGACTTTGACAAATTCGTAGCCGATAACTTCATCGTTTTTGTCAAGTGCCATCTTGGTTATGTAGCCCTCTGCCATTTCCATATAGCGCACGCCTTTTGCCTGTGTCGAAAAAATAGTCCCGACCTGCGAACGCAAGCCCTTGCCCAAATCCTCAAGCCCTGCTCCAACGGGTAGCCCGCCCTCGGAGAATGCCGTCTGTGAGCGGCCGTAGATAATTTGCAGGAACAATTCCCGCATTGCCACGTTAATGGCATCGCAGACCAAGTCTGTGTTCATGGCCTCGAGAATGGTTTTGCCGGGCAGAATTTCCCCCGCCATAGCCGCCGAGTGTGTCATGCCGGAACAGCCGAGTGTTTCGACCAACGCCTCCTCAACAATGCCGTTTTTGACGTTGAGGGTCAATTTGCATGCACCTTGTTGCGGCGCGCACCAGCCCACGCCATGGGTGAGGCCGCTGATGTCGGTAATCTCGCGGGCCTTTGTCCATTTGCCTTCCTGTGGAATCGGCGCAGGGCCGTGACTGGCACCTTTCGCCACGGTACACATCTGCTCAACTTCGTGTGAATAGCTTAACATAATTTAATCCTTTCGTTGTTTAATAATAGCTGATTGCTTACGGACGGGCAATGCCCGCCCCTACAATATGTAGATGAAGTATTAAAACATGTAGGGGCGCAGCATTTCTTCGCAAGCGATGCGCGTCCGTGAGTTTCGCAATCGCCTATTTTTAATAAGTATACCACAACCTATTGCGAAATTCAATAGGTTTATGTTAAAATCTCTTAGCCTCCTTAAAAATCATCCGCTTACGCCTAAGTGTCATGTAATCAATCGTGTTCATCATGGCTTTTTGGCACAGCACCGATTCCTTTATCGGCTTTACGATAAAGTCGCACGCGCCGAGGTTAATCGCCGCCGTGACGTGGTCGGTTGAGCCTTCGGAGGTCAAGAAAATTATCGGTGTTTCATCGTGTTCGGGGAACTTGCGGATAATCGGCACGAGGTCAAACCCCGTCATCTTAGGCATCAGATAGTCGAGCAGGAACAGGTCGGGCGTGAGCCTTT
>Ga0099364_10001506_pt1 | contig 38206 bp, 27 predicted proteins | sample TergutTh196P3_FD_73070 | JGI IMG/M metagenome (GOLD analysis project Ga0099364, IMG submission 73070) | Microcerotermes parvus P3 segment gut microbial communities from Pointe-Noire, Republic of the Congo - Th196 P3 | ecosystem: Host-associated > Arthropoda: Insects > Digestive system > Gut ... | reverse complement strand
ACGACGCCGTGTCGGCGATAAGCGTTCCGTAGTTGATTAAATCAACATTGGAAAGTTTCACCTGCGTTTGTTTTCCGATAGTCATAACGGCATTTTTGGATACCGTAAAAGCGGAGGCATTTACTGCAATGGCAGTAAAAATAAGCCAAAGAAATTGTTTTGGTTTCATAGATTTTTAGTATATTTTATGTGTGAAAATTCTCAAATACTATTTGAATGCGTCAGCGACTATGTATGAGCCGGAAATATGAATATCTATATCTCCATAACCATGAGGCTGTGTTGAAAAAATACCCATTCTAATAACTCTACTCGAACTATCAATGTAAGCATAGGAACGATTAGCGTCAAAATGATCAGTCGGGCTACTTAATGTCAATGCTATATAACCAACGTATGTGTAATGAAGTGAGTAATCATCATAAGGATGATATGTATATGGGGTGGGCATATCCGGCGTGAACGGGATATTAAATGTACCACCAGATATTGCATCGCTAAAAGCAAGGTGCACCACATTTCCCGTCCTTATTGCATAACTACCCCAGCCCCAATCAGTAAATCGGTACCGCTGAACATATTCATCTATCTCACTTGCATTGTGCCTATGTGCGAAATCCGTAATGTTTTCTCTGGTATGAGTGTGTGCGAAATCCGTAATGCTTGCTTTGGTATGAGTATGACCGGAATTACTTTTCCCATCAAGAGCCAAAAATAAATCGCTAATCTCGTTTTGCAATTCCACAAGCCTTTCACGAATATCCGCATGGCTTACAGTGTTCGTATTATGTATCCCGATTTCTATTTCGATTTCTTTAGAAATGTCCGGTTTATTTTCCAAACTCTCATAATCCCCGTCAAATCCATATTTCAAAATACTGTCCTCAAACGAATACACCGGTACGTTCGTCAAACTCTCGTAATCCCCGTCAAATCCATATTTCACAATACTATCCTCAAACGAGGGAAGATTTTTCAACGCAAAATAGTTACTGTCGAACATTGCGGGAACATTCATCAAACTCTCGTAATCCCCGTCAAATCCGTATTTCACAATACTGTCTTTAATGTTTGGCGTCCCAGTTAAACGATGGTACTCGCCTGTAAAAAGTATAGGTTTATTTTCCAAATCATCATAGTTGCCGGTTATTGCCACCGAATGAATACTTGGTTTGTTTTTCAAAGCATCGTAGTTACTGTCAAACACCGCAGGAACATTCGTCAAACTCTCATAATCCCCGTCAAATCCGTATTTCACAATGCTGTCCTCAAACGAGGGTAGATTTTTCAAAGCAAAATAATTACTATCGAACACTGTGGGAACATTTGTCAAACTCTCGTAATCCCCGTCAAATCCGTATTTCACAATACTGTCCTCAAACGAAGGTAAATTTTTCAACGCAAAATAGTTACTGTCGAATACTTCGGGAACGCCTGTTAAATCAGCATAATCCCCGGAAAACAACGTTGGTTTGTTGGTTAAATCATCGTAGTCGCCGGAAGTTGCGACATCTGCCAGATTTTCCAAGTGTGCCAAAGGATTCGACAAATACCGCCATGTGTTTCCATCATAAAAATAGAATCCGGGCATGGTGTGATCTGTTTGGTAAATCAGCAGTCCGACCGATTTCGAATCAACAGCAATAGCATTTCGTTGCAGATAGGTAAGACGGGGAATGAGTACGCCTTTGTTGGTGCTTTGCACCTCAAGGATTGCCGACGGATGAGCTGTAAATTCATGTTCGCCGATAGTTACGCTTTGGGCAAAAGCCCCACTGGTGCCACATAGTAGCACGAAGATCAGAAGTTGTTTAATTTTTTTCATAATTTTGATTATTTTTATTGGTTCACTTATATAACGCTCGACCCCCCGATTTTCGTATATTTTTTTTGTTAAAAAGTGTTAAAATGTTAATAACTTTTCAATTTTGTTAATAACCCTGCGTTTTTTTGTCCTTTAGAAATCCTTTTTCGAATAATTTTGCTCAATAAAAATCCTGGAATTTGGAATAAAATCATTCCGAAAAATACGATCACATACACTTATTCATACCAAGCGGTGTAGATACTAAAAAGAATATTTGGTTTTTTCAAAAAAAAGTTGTAACTTTGCGGTGATATTTGGCGAAAGTATCGCGTATATTTTCGCCTAAAACAATAAAAAATACACATGAATAGCATTGAAAATAAAATACTTACAAAGATTAAAAAATGCGGGAGAGGCAAAGAATATTTTGCTTCCGATTTTGTGGCTTATGGTGAATCGAAATCCATATCAAAAGTATTAGCAAATTTAGTGAAAAAACAAGTTCTTTTAAAGATAGGAACGGGCATTTATTATTATCCGAAAATTGATAAAAAACTTGGACTTGGCATTCTATATCCTACATTAGATACTGTTGCAGAAGCAATTGCAAAGCGTGATAAGGCAAGAATTGTGCCTACAGGTATTTATGCTTTGAACAGATTAGGACTATCTACCCAAGTACCTGCAAACTATGTTTTTTTGACAGACGGTTCATCTCGTAGAATAAAAATTGGCAAGGGAAAAGGTATTTTACTGAAGCATACAGCTCCGAAAAACCTTGCTTTCAAGAATGAATTGGCAATGCTGATAACCTTTGCATTAAAGGAAATTAAAGAAGAAAATGTTACGCCGGAACATTTGGATATACTCAAACAGAAACTGCAAAGTGTACCAAGAGAAATCGACATGATGCAAGATGCAAAATTGATGCCGGTATGGATAAGAAAATTAATGCAAAAACTGTATGAGTAAATTTTTCAACTTAAATGACGATGAGCGAAAAATCGTCATTTCTCAAATAGGAGCAAGAACGAACAATTTGTTTCCGCAAATTGTAGAAAAAGATTTGTGGGTAACGAGTATTCTGCAACTTGTGTTTTCATTGCCGTTTGCCGATAAATTGGTTTTCAAAGGTGGCACATCGTTGAGTAAGATTTGGAATGTAGTTGAACGTTTTTCGGAAGATATTGATTTGGCGATAGACCGCACTCTGTTTGGCTTTGACGGCGATTTAACAGTAAAACAACTTTCAAAATTACGCAAACAATCTTCCCTTTTTGTAAAAGAAACTTTTTGTTTGGAATTGCAAAAAACCTTTGAAACACACGGGTTACAAAGATTTCTAACAATAGAGCCACAACCTGATGGCGAAGGAAACAAGACTTATCCCGAACCACGAAAAATTTTCATTCGCTATCAATCGTTGTTCGATCCGTTGTCGTACATTAGTTCAGAAATTGTGTTGGAGATTGGGGCGAGGGCACTGATTGAACCGACAGCCACAAGAAACGTAAAAAGTATAATTTCCGAAAATTCGGACATTGATACTTCTTTTGTCAACACAGAAATCATAACGGCTGTTCCCGAAAAAACGTTTATTGAAAAATCGTTTCTCTTACACGAAATTTTCACAGGTAACGGAAATATGCTTGCCAATCGTAAAAGCCGACATTTGTATGATTTAGAAAAAATGATGGACAAAGAGTTTGCAATCAAAGCCGTTTCTGACGATATGCTCTGGAATACCATTCGCCACCACAGAGATAAGTTTACACACATTAACGGCATTGATTATTCGCAAGATATTCGAAAAAATATTTGTCTTATTCCACCAACGCAAATTATTGACAACTGGAAGCAAGATTACGAAACTATGCAGAATACCATGATTTATGGCGAATCTTTATCGTTTGATAAGCTTGTGGAACGATTGGAGGAATTGCAGGAAAGGTTTCGAAAACTGAAATCTTAGATAAACTATATCCAACAACGACTTCCGAAATATCTTTTGGAACAAATATAGGCTAAATGTGTGCCAAAATTTAACTACATTTTGCTTAAATTATCTTTACAAACACCGTTCTCTCACGAGGAGGATCGAATTCACAAAAGAAAACAGATTGCCATGTTCCGAGAATTGGCTTGCCGTTTTCTACGATAACCGTTACGCTTGAACCGATTGCACTTGCTTTGAGATGTGCGGTGCTGTTTCCCTCGGCATGACGAAATTCCGAACGATCCGGAAAAGCCTTGTCTAACCCCAAAAGCAAATCACGAATCACATCGAGATCAGCATTTTCATTGATTGTTATTCCTGCCGTAGTGTGAGGACAATAAACAACTGCAATGCCATTGCTAACCCCGCTTTTAGCGATGGATTCTCGTAGCATTGGAGTTATGTCGTAGAAATCTGTGCGAGGGGTTGATATTTGGAATTTGGAGAGCATGGTTGTTTTGGGTTTAGATTTTTGCAAAGGTACGAAAAATTATTAACAATTTGATTTTTTTTTGTGAATAAATTTTGTTAATATCATTCTATCGCCTATCTACGTTGGCATTCCTAAAATAGTAACGCTTTTTTGTTGATAATAACATTTGGTTATTGCTCAAAAAAATTGTATCTTTGCATCGTATTCGTTCATAGAAATATGGATGGAAAGAAATAATTCTATCCAATTGATACTAATTGCCAACTAAAGTGGCTTGCCACAACCGTAAGGTTTCTGTGGGGAACACATCTGCGTTGAGTGAATGTAGCACCATTATCAGTAACTATTCTAAAGGAGTCAAAGGAGAAATTTGTCGAGTTTGATCGAATTAAAATCTCTCTCCCTCTCTTTAACAGAAAGACTGCCAAAATGGATGTTTATGTAAATTTGCGTAAATGATTATTTTTCTCACAATAAATGCTCAGTTTTTTATTGAGCAAGTGAAAAGTAGAGGGTTGAAGAAGAACAATGTTTATAGTATTGACTGGATGCTGTAGTATTGATTAGAGCAAGGCGATATTGCCTGCATAATTTAATACTATAAATCATGAGAATTATTTTTTCAAAAGGGGTTGCGTGCCCCCATCGTTCTTCGATGATGAGAATGGTAGAAAAAGCAAGGACATTAGCATTGCTTTTTCAAGTGGTAGAAAAATGTAAAGTAAGTCGTTATCGACTTAAACTTGCATTGTGGCGATTCGAAAATTTTATCGGACGCTACCAACAAACCATTTTGCTATTCATAGATACAATCTCATCAGCTCTCTAATTTTTCTAACATGATTACTAACGAAAAACACCTTTGTTACATTTTAAAAACTAATATCAATACTATTCAACATATTATTGATAACATTGGTGATTATTATACTTCTTGGGAAATAACTAAAAAAGACAAAGATACTAATTTGCCAATTTTAGTAGATGGTAAACCCAAAATCAGAGAACTTAATTCAACAAAAAGAGAATTAAAACTAATACAGAAACGCATTTACAAATTTTTATTGGCAAATGTGGAACTTCCAGAATATGCTTACGGCGGTATTCCCAAGAAAGATAATGTTGCCAATGCCAAATACCATCAAGGCAATAAATACATATTCACAACCGACCTAAAAGCATATTTTCCGTCTATATCTCACAATCAGGTTTTCGAACTGTTTTTAGAATTGAAATTTTCTCCGACCATATCAAGATTACTGACACAACTAACAACGTACAAACACCAGTTACCACAAGGTGTTCCAACTTCCACGCTTATTGCAAATCTCGTTTTCAGAAAAACCGGAGATAAAATTTCGGAATTTGCAAAACAAAATCAGTTAAAATTTACAACATTTGTTGATGATTTAACCTTATCTTCAAAAATAGACTTCAAAGATAAAGTTCCAACAATTTTAGAGATTATTACCAACAATGGCTATAAAATCAGTCATAAAAAGACGAATTACCAAACCAAAAATCCAATCATCACCGGAGTTATTTGTCAAAACAACAAGTTGAAACTTAAAAATGACGTTTACAAAAGGTTATCACGATTAAAAAACAATCCCGATGCTGTCGGCAGGCACAAAGGTTTATTGCAGTATCGCAAGAAAGTTGATAAAACCAATAAACGAAAAAAATCTACTCAAACCTCACTTCCGGCAACTCTTTCACAATCTCAATAGTCTGCTCACTCAGATTGATAACGCTGAGCAGCAAGTCGAGGTATATCGCGGATTACCGTTTTCTTTTGCCCAGTCGTTGATACTCTTCCATTAGTCTTGCGACAATCTCAGACTCCGTCATTTTCAAATCAAACCTATAAGCCTGCATAACTGCTTTGTCTAAAGCTTTGTGGGCTTTCTGCAAATCGGGTGGCATGGTTAGCGGATCATATAAATCGGCAAGCGAACTTTCCGGAAATTTTGCTCGTGCATCTAAAACTTCTTGTGCTAATTTCTCGATTTCGGCTTTTTGTTTTTCTGTAATATCGCACCAAACGAAATTGTTGTAAACAATATCTTTTGAGTATCTATATCGCATTTCTAATCGTCCGCAAACCGCACGTGTCCACGCCATGTGTACGCTTGATGTGAGTACGCCGAAATGGTAGAGTGTGGCGTTGGGAATAATTTGAACGGCATTATTAACAATAATATCTGGCTCAACAAATCCAATTGGAATATATTTTCTGCGTTCAGAAGAAACAACCGGGATTAAAATATAGTTGCTGTTTGGTTGACGAATACTTTCGAAAAGACTTGGTTTTTCAGCAGCAGTATTTGTGCCTTGTCGTTTGCAAGATAATCTAAATACTTTTGTTTGTTCAATGCGTTCCATAACAAGCGGCATTTTTTTTATTTCACTTGGATTAGCATTGACAAGCCACAAGCAATATCTTGGAATATCATTAATAAATTCTTCAGAACCTAAAAAACGTCTAATATATTTTATTGCATCCGGCTCTTTTTCTAAAAAATTAGCGTAGTCTTCTTGTTCAATTATTAAATTACCTCCTTCACGAGGTTCGCTACCATAGACCATTTCAGGAATTTCGCAGATTGGTTTACTTCTTCGCTCAATAAAAACAATAGGACCATTTATCAAATAAGGATTAATATCATTTTCTGTTTTCATTGTGCTGAAACCTATAATTACACAGTGAACAGCAGCCTTGCCTTTAGCTTCATTGTTCCATATGAAATTTGGAATGCCAAAATTGATGTGAATACCTTGTTCGTACAGAGGTTTCCATAATACAGCCGTTTGTTCGCCTTGTACAATGGAATTGGTAGATACAAAAGCACATTTTATTTTAGTATTTTGTATAAAATCACTTGCTTTTTTATACCATGCACAGACATAATCTAAATTCTTCACATTGCCAAAAATATGTCGCATATCAATTTTTTGCTCTTCATTTTGTAATTTGTATCCCACAAACGGTGGATTTCCCAAAATATACGACAATTCATTTTTCGGAACAACATTTTCCCAATTTATTTGCAAAGCGTTTCCGTGAACAATCGTCGCACTCTGCGTTAACGGCAAACGTGCGTAGTAACAGCCAAACAAATCCGAAACACGAAGGTTCATCTGATGATCCATCAACCACATTCCGACTTGTGCAATTTGACACGGAAATTCCTCGCATTCGATGCCATAAAATTGTTCAACATTTACTTTCAACAATGGCGAAATGTCGAGTACTAACTGATTTGTACCAATTTTCATTTTCAAAATTTCGAGTTCCAACAATCGCAATTCTCGATAGGTGATGATTAAGAAATTCCCGCAACCGCAAGCAGGGTCGAGGAATTTGAGATTGGCAATTTTGTCGTGAAACTTGTCTAATGCAATGGGCGATGTCTTTACTTTCTCAAATTCTTTCCACAGGTCGTCCAAAAACAGCGGATTGATCAACTTCAAAATATTTTCCTCGCTCGTGTAATGTGCACCCAATTCACGACGTTGGTTTTTATCCATTACACCCTGAAACATCGCACCAAATATGGCAGGCGAGATTTTGTTCCAATCGAAATTCAAGCAGTCTATCAAGATTTGTCGCATTTTGGAATTGAACTCTGCCATCGGCAACAATTCTCTAAACAAAGCACCATTGATATATCGAAATTGTTTCAACTCGTCGTTCAAAAGTTTACGCTTGTTTCGAACTTCATCGGGCATATCAAGCACTTCGAAAAACTTTGCAATACGTTCGGACAAATCCGAGCCGTCGGATTTTGATGTTTCAAAATAGCGGAACAAAGTATCTTGTGGGAAAATCCCTGTATCATCGGCAAACAAACCGAACAATAAGCGTACCAAGTACACTTCCAAATAATGTCCTTCGTAGCCGTGTTCTCTCAATGCATCGTGTAGTTTTGCCATTTTTTCGGCGGCTTTTATATTGACTTCCACTTGGTCGTCGCGTGTGCGTTCGGTGGCGTAGCCCGCAATGTCAGCAAAGTGTTTGATGTATTTGCGAAGATCTTTGGTTTTGAATTTGAAAAAAACATTGGTCGAACGACGTTTTAACCAAATGTTCTCAAAGTCGCAAACCATCCACAAATCAGGAATTTCGTCCTCTTGCAGATGTTGCATATAATTTTGAAGTTGGTTAAATGCGTCATTCAAATTCTCGCCTCTCGATTTCATTTCGATAGCGATTTTTGTTTTCCAAACATAATCAATCCAACCTTTTTGAATGGGAAACTCAAAAGTGCCAACATTTGTAGGCTCATTCACACCAAAAACTCGAAAGAAATCATTCAAAAAAGTTTGAGCCAATGATTTTTCAGAACTTGCCTTTTGCCAGCGTTTCGCAAAGGCTGTGGCGTTGGTTTGGATGGTGTTCCAAGAGAGTGTTGAGGTTTGTTTTTTGGGCATATATTTAACTTGGTTTGAAATAAAAAAAGCGGACTTTACAAATCCGTTTCAGAGGTATTAGGAAACCCGTAGACAAAATAAGTAAGCCCGCATTTCTGCGAGCGTTTTTTTACTTATTCTTTGCCTACTGAAAGTTCCTAATTTTCTGAAACAAGAATAGCGTAAACGCTTTTAATATGTGATTATTTTATGTTTTTGTTTTTTATTGGTTTTTGTTATTATATTTCGAGTTATTTCTTTTCAAAACGGAAAGTCATTTCCATCATTGATAGTTGGAATTATTGGTTTAGGCTCCGAATAATTTGTGTTTCTTACGATAAATTCTGCCCTTTTGTACAGTTCGTCAAAAGTTAAAATTTCAGGATTTTTAGTGTTTCGTCTGTAGCTTTCAAAACAACTTGCTATACTTTCATTTCCGTTGAATTCACTTGTGTTTCCAACTATCAGAATTCCTTTTGGTTCAGCCGTGTAGATATTTTGATTTTCAAGATGTCTAACATTCTCTGCTTTCTGAGAATCAATACTCCACGTTCTGCAATTAACTTGTATTTGCGATGTTGCTCCCAACAAATGTGAACTTAAAAGCCAAACATCGTTTCTTATATTATTTGGTTCACCTTTAGTGTTGTAGCTTAATAATTTTGTTGCAGGAGTTTTAATTTCAACAAGAACCGTAAACTGAATGTCTGCGATGGTGTTCATCAAATAATCCCCTTTTTGACTACCTTTTCCGGTGTAGCTTCTTCCTCCATAATCCGGTTGTTCTTTAAGTAAGTGCAAAAATTGATAATTTAATCCATAACCAAAAATCCAATCATTTTCAGAGAAAAAAACTTGCCAAAATCTTTCGTCATTATTGTTAGATTCAAGATTTTCTCTAAACACCTCCAAAGCATTACTTCGATTAGTTTGAATTCGAGCCAAAGACAATTTTGTTGCTAAACAAGGGTCTGTAGAAACTAATTCTTCCCATATTTCTTCCGTGTGATTCTCTGCCAAAAGTTTTTCAATAATCGTTTTTCTATAGTCATCAACCTTAATTAGTTCACCCGCTCTTCCAACTGAAAATTCTTTAGTTCCGTATTGAACGCCGGTTTCATCAACTAACGCATATAGTTTTGTTAATTCGTCATAGATTTTTCTTGTGTTTTCGCTGTCGAGTTTTAACTTAACACCTTCGCCACCTTTTAGTGAGTTCAAGTTGATACTTGCAACATCTTCCCATTGCGTACTACTACCTCTTCTTTGATGAACTATTGTAATGCCAACGGTTTCTCTAATTTCTTTTTTTGTGTCATTTAGGTCAACAATAAGAACTTTTCTTGTAGTTGTTGTTTCTTCAATAACTATAGGCTCTGCAAGTCGTGCAGAGTTTCGGGAAGTGCTTATCGTTTTGTAATTTTCCATTAGTTATTGATTTTGTTTCAGAGGTATAACTTTTTCTACAATCGCTCAACCAACCTCTCCCTCACCAAGTCCCAAGCCCCCACCAAATCACCCCCATCCCCCGGACGCAGCAACGAGGTCATATCTCCCAAAAACTCCTCGCTCTGAATTTTCAACTCCATATTTTGCAGATATTCTTTTTGTGTTGTTGGGTTATCCACTACAAATCATTAATAGTTATTTAATTTCTGCTACAAAATTACGCATAATTATTGTAACAACAAAATTTTTGTCAGAAATTTTGTAACATTTGATTTACGATCGTTTTTCGCAGTAAACCGTGTTTAACAAAAAACAGACCACTGACAACCAGTGATCTGTTTCCAAACCTGTCGGGATACCAGGATTCGAACCTGGGACCCCCTGCTCCCAAAGCAGGTGCGCTAGCCGGGCTGCGCTACATCCCGAATCTCTCAAATTTGAGACTGCAAAGATACGACATTTTTTTGGATTTACCAAATTTTTCTGCCCGAAAATAACAAGAAAAAAGTCATTCTCGAAATATGGCAGTCCGTTTTCTTCTGTGAATTCGACCCTCCTCGTGAAAGAACGGTATTTGTGAAGGTAACTTAAAATTGGCAGAATTAAATACAAAACACAGCGTACAAAGGCACGGATTTTATTTGTCCTTCGAAACCAAAATTCTTTTTGGAAATACGAATTGCATAATCGGAGTCGTATTTTTTCATAAAAACTCCCAAACTTTTGGAACGATTACGTTTGCCTTTTTTAACTTCAATCGGCACTACTTTTCCATCAAGTTGCAATACAAAATCAACCTCAGCCTTACCTTCGCTTTGCCAATAGGCTAAACGATAATTTTTCGCCCTAAAGCATTGTGCAACATAATTTTCTGTCATTGTCCCCATAAATGTATTATCGGTCTCAATCGTAGATAAAATGGTTTGCAAGGGGATTTCGGAACGCAAGGTTAAAATTCCAATATCTGCCATATACAATTTGAAATTTATGAGATCAACATAAGCACTTATCGGAATATAACCATGTTCCAAACGTTGACATTTGAGCGTGATATTTGCTAAATTTAACCACTCGATAGCTTCTCCGAAAATGGTAGCAGTGCCGCCTCGTTGAACAACTTTGTATTGAAATTTTGTATTTTCTTTAGCCAATTGAGCAGGAATAGATTCGTAACAGGCACGAATTTTTACGCTCGTAGTTGAATCGGCATATTTTGCCATATCGGCAATATATTCGTTGAGAATGTCGTTTTGAACAATCTGTACTTTTAAGAAACTATCAGTTTTGACGAATGTTTTGATTGCTTCCGGCATTCCACCAACGATGAAGTATTTTTGATACAAGTCCAAAGCAACTTCATGTGCTGAAAATTCTTTATCGCTTGCGAAATGAACTTTTATATCTTCGGCTAATTTTTTGTAGCCCAAAGCCCACAAAAACTCTTCAAAATCCAATGGGTATAAGGTTAATTCGTTTACCTTTCCAACCGGAAACGAATATTTTTCACGATTGATTGCCACGCCCAACAACGATCCGGCTGCCACAACGTAGTATTCCGGTGCTTGTTCACAGAAATACTTTAATGAGGTCAAAGCTCTTTCGCTGGCTTGAATTTCATCGAAAAAAATCAATGTTTTTTCGGGGATAATTTCTTGTCGTTTTGTAGATTCGATAAACTGAATAATTTTTTGTGGCGATAACTCTTTTTCGATAAAATCTCGTATAGCACCCTCGATTTCCAAATTGAGATAAACCATATTTTCGAAGTGTTCTTCGCCAAATTTTTCCAAAATATAGGTTTTGCCAACTTGTCTTGCACCATTAAGAATCAGAGGTTTCCGTTCTTCGCTGTTTTTCCATTCCACAAGGAATTTTGAGATTTTTCGTTTCATAATTGGTCTATTTGAGACTGCAAAGATACAAAAACGTTCTGAAAAATCAAAATATTTTGACTTTTTTGAACATATTTATCGGTTTTTATGCTGTTTGATATGAATAAATGGGGTTTTTGTAAATTTTCTTTAGTGTTACAAAAAAATTGACATAACAAAATTTTTTTGAGAATTTGTTTATATTAATTTTTATTCGTACCTTTGTCCCATAATAAAAACCAAATATCTAATCTTAAAACAAATTCATTATGAAAAAAAATCTCTTCCTGTTGATGACCGCTTGTGCGTTCTTCTTCGCAGCCTGTTCAGGTGGATCTCCTAAAACTCCAACCTGTGCCGCAACAAATTATTTGGGTGCCGTTAAAGACGGAAAATACGACAAGGCTATCAACTGCTTTGCTTTCGACCAAACAGAACCCACCGACCAAATGGTCGACGAAATGAACATGCTCGCCGACAAAATGGAGGCTTCTTTAGAAGAGCAAGGTGGCATGACCGATTTTGAAATTATTTCCGAAACCATTTCCGAAGACGGAACCACAGCTCGCGTTGAAGCCCTGGTAACCTACGGAGACGGCAGAACTGAAACCACGCATCTCAAACTGAAAAATATTGATGATGTGTGGCATATTGATCCTGCTTCAAAATAATTTCCTTAAAATGTTGAAACAAATTTCAACATTTTTATGCCTTCTACTTTTTGCTGTAAGTTGCAATAGCCCCAATAGCAAGGGTTTTGATGTTGTCATCAACGAAAATCTTTTACAAAACGGCGATTTGGTTTTTCGGCAAGGTAGAGGAACGTCGAGTCAAGTTGTTTACTTTGCCGATAAGGAAAGGTCATATTCGCACATTGGTCTTGTGATTCAAGATAGTTCGGGGTGGTACGTGATTCACGCAGTGCCCGGAGAATATGAGGAAACAGATGGACAGGAAATTGTTAAGTGCGATCCCATTGCTCGATTTTTCGGTTACGATCGTGCTGTCAGCGGTGTTGTGATGCGGTTCGACTCGATTGATGGAATTGTTGATTTGGTGGTCAAAAAAGTCAAAGAATTTTATCATCAAAAAATTCTTTTCGACCATCAATACCGCCTTTCCGACAGTTCCGTTCTGTATTGCACAGAATTAATTCATCGTGCATTTCTCAGTGCCGATATTGATTTGACGGAAAATCGGCGACATACGATTCCGCTGTTCAAGGAAAGCATCATTTTTCCGTCCGATATTTTACGAAATAAAGCCCTGCGGGAAATCTATAAAATCGAATTTATTCCAAAAGAATGAACACACAACTTTTTGATAATAATGTAGTATTTTTTCATAGCATTCTGAACGATATCGAGAATGCTAAACACTCTATTCTTATTGAATTGTATCGCATTACCGATGATGGAATCGGCGAACGTTTGACCGATGCTCTTGTTGAAAAATGTAAACAAGGTGTTGAAGTTAGATTACTCTTAGATGCCTACGGAAGTCTGAATTTCGAGGTTTTGGCAAAACGTATTCGCGAACATGGCGGACAAGTTCGATTTTTCAAAAAACTCAAACTGTTTTTCTTTAACACATTTCAAAAAAACAATTCTCGAAATCATCGAAAATTGATTATTATTGATGATGAAATTGTGTATTTTGGAAGTTCGAATTTGACGGGTTATTCAAGCGGTTGGCGAGATTTGAATTTAAGAATCGAAGGCGAATTTGCAAGAGGTTTTAGACCTATTTTTGAGAATAGTTATGCTTTGCACAAATTTTATGCCGTCAGTTCTTTCGAGCGTATAAACACCATTGTTTACAAGGATTTTCGCGTTATTCAAGATGTTCCGTCGAGTTATTTTCAAAGTGTGAGAAATCATTTTTTACATTTAATTCGCAATGCGAAATCAGAAATTATCATTGAAACACCTTATTTTTTGCCGGGTTATGCCATTCGATCTGCATTGATAAATGCTGCAAAAAAACGCGGAGTTAGTGTGAAATTGCTGATTCCACTGCATTCCGACATATATTCTGTGGATTTGTTGCGTAATAAATATCTCGGACAACTGCACAAAAATGGCATACAACTTTTATTTTATACGCCGAATAATCTTCATGCCAAATGTATGTTGATCGACGGACAACGTTTTTCGGTAGGTTCGTCAAACTTCGATTATCGTAGTTTTCGTTATCAATTTGAAATTATGATTTCGGGCAAAGATGAGGACATTGTCAAGTTGTTGAAAGACCATCTTCAAGAGACCGAATCACACTGTATCCCTTTCAAATACGAGGTTTGGAAACATCGCGGATCGATTACCAAACTTGCCGAATGGCTGATGTTTCCTATTCGGAAATTGTTTTGAAAATTCCGCATGGAAAACAAAATAAAAAAACAAAATGCAGAGCATTTTGTTTTTTTTTTTCGTATCTTTGCGGTGTCAATCCACGTGAAAGGCGATAGCAGGGGAACCTTTTGGGGTTCCTACTGTTTTTTATAGAGTAGCCTACGCTGATGGCAAAAATGTGGGGAGGTTAAATTCAAAAAGGAGAACCCAGACCCTGCCTAACAACAGACGGGTAATCAAAAAAACTACCGCTACCTTTTTTCGTTTTTTTTGGTTTTGGAGGTTTCGGCGTGAACTCAGCAATCCAATCGCTTTTCTTTTTAGAGGCTAAAGCAACGATACTTACGGCAAGTACTAAAATCCAAAATATAATTCCAAAAGTTCCCATAACAAATCGTTTTTCGGTACAAAGATACAAAAAATAATTGAAAATGTCAAATAATAGTTAACTACCTCTTACTGACCGGAATGGCTACTAACATATTCAATAGTAAAATCGGCAAGTCCATCGACAAATTCAATGGTAAAATCTGCGTGGCTATCAACAAACTGCCACTCGCCACATTTGTCAGGAAAGGAATTTACTTTTTTTACTCTCAAATCAGCAAGACCGCTAACCACTTGAACTTGAAAATCGGCAAGCCCACTGACCACTTTAACACGACCGTGCAAAGGGATTTCTTTGTTGTTTCTGTTTTTGCATTTACAATCTTGAATTGGCTTTGCTGCCGAAATCAGTATGGCACAAGCAACAACTACAACGTATATAACTAATTTTTTCATGTCTGAATGTGTATACTCACCGCAAAGATATAAATAAATTCTGAAAAAACCAAATGTGTTTTTGGCAGTTTCAGTTTTTTTTTGTATCTTTGCGGTATAAAATTGGTTCGCGGTACGCCAAGAACCCATCATAACGGACATCTCAAGCAATTGAAGTGTCCGTTATCACTTTTATAGGGTAAACTTTTCATTCAATATCTGCTCACGAGTGTAGTCATGCCGAACTAAAAAATTTGTAGGGGCAATTTCGGCGTTGATCCGGAGGGATTAGAACCCGAAAAGTGGGCACGGTTGTTTTGCGAGGCGACATGGTTGGAGGGAGAGCGATTGAAAAACTTTGCTACGCTAATGGCGAAGATGTGGGGAGGAGGTTAGTTTGGGAAACAAGGGTTGTTGCAAGATGCTGAATTGCGGTTTGAAAAAGCCAAACATAAGATAGGGACAATTAAAAGCCACGAATAATCTCGCTTACGTGTTACCCTTTTTGGTTTTTGCAATTTTTCAATTCGTTTTTGTTCAAGAACAACTTGCTGACGTTCCATCTCTCTACGATAGGCATCACGAATTTTTGCCAAACTTTCTCTAACTGCAACTTTTCCGGTTGCGAGACGAAACACAAACCTGAGCGTTTTATAAGCCAAGAAGAAGATCAAGCCCCATGAAACCAAAGCCGAAATAACTATTATATAATCCAAAGTTTCCATAATTAAACCTTTTTCGATACAAAGATACAAAAAATAATTGAAAATGTCAAGTAATGGTTAACTATCGCTGCTGACCAGGAAAGCTTTCAACAAATCTAACAGTAAAATCTGCATGACTACTAACAAATCTAATAGTAAAATCGGCGTGACTATCAACAAATCGCCATTCGCCACAATTGTTTGGGTGGGATTGCACTTTTTTAACATGCAAATCGGCGTGACTATCAACCACGCGAACCGTAAAATCAGCATGACTATCGACCACTCTGACACGACCGTGCAAAGGGATTTCTTTGCCATCCCCTTTTTTGCATTTGCAATCCTGAATTGGTTTAGCCGACAGCGACAATGCAACGGCAGCAATTACAACGATATAAAAAACCAACTTTTTCATGTCTGAATGTATATACTCACCGCAAAGATATAAATAAATTCTGAAAAAAACAAATGTGTTCTTGGCAGTTTCAGTTTTTTTTTGTAACTTTGCAGTCTGAAAATGGAATCAAACGGACACTAAATGAGTGGCTCGGTACGGAGATAAGCGTACAACTACGGTTGATTCCGTTTTTCTTTTTACATATTGCGCTTAATAAACCAATCTACAACTTCAATGTAGTTGGGATTTTCTGTAGGTGTGGTATTAATCGTAGCGACTGCATTATACATTTTGTTATCCCGTAAATCTTTAAAACTCACAAGCAATTGGTAGGTAGGTTTGTTCCCTTGTCTGACGGTATCTGCGTGATATAAGGCTCTGTTCAACGTGTCTTTGGCTCTATACAATAAAACCTTCCCCTTTTTAATCTTTACCAATTCGTTGTGTACCCTTCTGTTTCTTTTCAGTATGCTGTATTTTAACAGTATTTTCTTGTTCATGCAACCAATCTGCTGTGCTATTGTGTCGTGCAGAGGACTTAGAACAAATGATGTGTTTGGTTGTCCTGTCGGATTAGTGAAGTAATCGTCCGGAACAGCGAGTACATTCGGCAAAACTGCTTGGTTTGCGTATTTATCAACAACTTCCGATTGTTGATTAGAGGTTGGGGCGTTATCAATTTCTTTCATAAAGTTTTTTTGTCGCAAAGTTACAACGAAAAAACCAAATAAAAAACTTAAAAATTGTTAAAAAGTGTTAAAAATGCAGTTTTTTTCTTAAAAAGTGTTAAAATTGTAAAAAAAATAGTATCTTTGTAGGATATTGTAATCAAAAAACACAAAATTATGAGACGAAAAATAGTTGCCGGAAATTGGAAAATGAATAAAACGTTTTCTGAGGCAGAAGACCTTTTGAACGAATTGTACGATGCTCTTGAAAGCAAGACACCATCGGATGTCGATGTGATTGTATGCCCGTCGGCTCTTTACCTGGAAATGGCTGTAGACTTTTCGGAAACAGGCTTGTTTTCTGTTGGTGCACAAGATGTGAGCACGTATGAAATGGGTGCTTACACCGGAGATATTTCAGCATCCATGTTGAGTGGAATGCAAGTAGAATATAGCCTTGTAGGACATTCCGAACGACGAAAATATCACAGTGAAACCGATGCAAATATCGCTCAAAAAACAGATATGTTACTGAAAAATGACGTTACACCTATCGTATGTTGTGGCGAAATTTTAGACGAACGCGAAAAAAATAAACACTTCGATGTGGTGAAAAAACAAATTTCGGATTCATTGTTTCACTTAGAACCGTTGGACTTTGCACGAATCATCATCGCTTACGAACCGGTTTGGGCAATCGGAACCGGACACACTGCAACGCCCGAACAAGCTCAGGAAATGCATGCATTTATCCGCAAAACCGTTGAAGAAAAATACGGCAAAGAAATTGCCAAAAAATTGCCGATTCTTTACGGTGGAAGTTGCAATGCAAAAAATGCATGCGACCTGTTCAAACAACCCGATATTGACGGCGGTTTGATTGGTGGTGCATCTTTGATTGCACAGGATTTTGTCACCATTGTAAATTCGTTTTAACGGTGCAATACTCCGAACTTAATATCACCCATCATCAAGAACCGATGCAAACGGAAATTCTGATTGCACAACTCGGAGAATTAGGATTTGAGAGTTTTTTGGAAAATCCTAATCAATTGTTGGCGTATATTCCGTCAGATAAATTTTCTGCAAAAAACGTTTTTCCATTGTTGGATTCAGATCCAAGTATTGACTTGTTTACATTGGAAAACATAGAGGAACAAAATTGGAATGCTGTTTGGGAAAGTGCCTATGAACCCGTACGTTTCGGCGATTTTTGTAATATCCGTGCACCGTTTCATGAGGCGGTTTCAGATGTAAAATTTGATTTGATTATTGAACCTAAAATGTCGTTCGGAACTGCACATCACGAAACAACTTCGCTGATGATTGAATGGCTGAAAACAGAGCCAATAGAGGGAAAGCGAGTTTTGGATATGGGTTGCGGAACAGGTGTTTTAGCAATTTTATCTCAAAAACTCGGAGCCAAATTTGTGGAAGCCATCGACAACGACGAATGGGCTTTTGAAAACACCAAAGAAAATATCTTGCGAAATGAAACTCACCAAATAGCAGTAGAATTAGGTGATGCCGGAAATTTGAAAAATAAAAATTTCGATGTGATCATGGCTAATATCAATCGCAATATCTTGATTCGAGATATGCCGATTTATGTTCAAACCATGTCGAATGATGCTGTTATTTTATTGAGCGGATTTTACAAATCCGATTTGGATGCAGTTTCGAAATCCTGTGTTGACCATGGTTTGACTTATGTTTCACATCTCGAAAAAAACCATTGGGTGGCAGCCAAATTTGTAAAAACATGAAACGTGTAGCGTTCATAATGTTTTGTTTGTTTGGATTGAATTCTTTGAAAGCCCAAACATTTAGGGCATTTTCAGAAGATGGAATTGTTTTTCAAGAGGAGGCAGTACAATTTTTTTTAACGGATCGCAATACCGATAGACGTCAACAAGCGAATGCTGTAAAACTCGTTGATGAATTTTTCGCGAATTTTCAAATGTTAACCGATGCCGAACAAAAAAGATTTTTAACCATGTGCAATGCCGCACTGAAAGCCAATATGCGACCATTTCCAACGTTTGAAAATCTATTGAAATCTGCCGTTAATTTTTTCAATGACGGACAATTTGCAAAAAGTTTCAACAACTATATCAACGCATTGAACACGATTGCCGCTAATCGTAAAATTAGAGATTTCGACTTGTTGATTGAAAGTACAAATCGCTTACTTGAGACAGGATTTTTATACGAAAGTTTGTCTGTGAGATGGAAAACCGATGGCGAATGTTTGTTCGAATACTTTGACGAAAATCCGCGTTTTGTGTTTATGCGAACCAACCTGATTGGCTACGCCAACGGGGATAGTACAAAAATTCATTTCACACATGGTGCATTTTATCCATTGACGCAAACATGGCAAGGTCGGGACGGAATGGTTGATTTTACAAGAGCCGGTTATGATATTAGTGAAATGTTTATTCAACTCGGATCGTATGAAATTAATCTCCGAACATCGCGATATCAAGCCGATTCCGTTAATTTTTTCAATCGAATTTATTTTGAAAAACCATTGTTTGGACGAATGGAAGAACGGGTGTTGGCAAATGTCAGAACCGGACAAGCCTCCTATCCGACATTCGTCTCTTACGGCAACAGTTTGGTCATTGAAAACATCTTTGAAAATGTAGATTTCGAGGGACAGTATACGCAGGTTGGAAGTCGTGTGAGAAGTGGCGATAAAGATGATTTTGCAACATTAAAATTTCGACAAAATGACCAAACTATTTTAACGGTTTCTGCGAAAAATTTTCTATTCGGACGACAACGCATCTCCACACAAATGGCTGAAGTCCGCATACTGCTTGGCGAAAATGAAATCCTGCACTCGGCAGCCGAAGTTCGATACGATGACACACGTCGTGAATTGTCGGTTTTGCATCCAACACAAAATGCGTTCAAATACCCGATTTACAATAGTTATCACGAATTAGACATGTATGTTGAAGCCATATATTGGCAGATTGATTCGGCACTTATGGATTTCCGAATGTTGAAAATTCCGAATCATGCAGGCACCGGTATTTTCGAATCTAAAAACTTTTTTTCGCAAAACGATATGCAAGTTTTGATGCAACAAATTGACTACAATCCATTGCTGCTTCTGCGTCAAATGTCAGAACGGTTTAACTCGCGAACCTTGCGAATTGTGGCGGTTGCAGAGTTTTTTCAACGAGATATTACACAAACCAAAGTCATGCTTTTGCGAATGGCTTCGTTGGGATTTTTACGCTATGACGTAGAAAAAGAAGAAATAGAATTACAACAAAAATTGTTCCACTATTTGCAATCGTCAGCAAAACGTTCTGACTTTGATGTGATCCGAATTACATCGCAACAGGTGGATGCTCCAAATGCAACGCTCGACCTTAATACCAACGATTTGCAGATATTTGGAATTGATAGAATTTTTCTAAGTCAGGCACAAAATGTATACGTGATTCCAGACAATCAAACCATCACGATGAAAAAAAATCGAGACTTTATTTTTGATGGAACAATACATTGCGGAAAATTTGATTTTGTTGCCGAAAGATGTCATTTCAATTACGATCGTTTTACCATTTCCATGGATACTATTGAAAGTATGACATTCTCTGTAAGGCACGGTCAACAAGACTTTTACGGAAACTATCAATTAAAAGCCATCGAAACAACTATTGAAGAATTGACCGGTGTAATTTTTATTGACAGTGCAAACAATCGTTCCGGAAAAGAATGGTATCGACATTTTCCCGTTTTCGAAAGTTTCAACAATTCGTATGTTCGTTATGACCATCCAAGTATTCAAAATGGCGTGTATTTGGCAGATGATTTTTTCTTTACAATTTATCCGTTTCGACTTGAAAATTTGAATAATTTTGAAACCGATAGCCTTAGATTTAACGGGGATTTGACTTCGGCAGGAATTTTTCCGACCATCTATGAAAGATTAAAAGTAATGCCCGATTTTTCGTTAGGATTTACGACACGTCCACCGGGAGATTTTTGGCAAGTTTATGGAGATAAAGGAAAATTTTATGATACTTTACATTTGAGCAATGACGGTTTAATTGGTAGTGGGAAATTGGATTTTATGACCTCTGTGAATTTCTCGAATCGTTTTATTTTTATGCCGGACTCAACCGATGCAACCATTCGAACGTTTGATGTGAAGGCACAAAGCATCGGTCCTGAATTTCCTTTGGCAGAAGGTAAAACCGCAAAATTACATTGGCAACCCTACAACAATTCATTTTCGGTAACGAATCGAAATGATGGATTCTCGGTATTCGATGATGAACTGAAATTCTATGGAGAACTCGTGCTTTCGGACGGCGGAATGATTGGAAACGGAACGGCAATTTTCAAAAATAAAACCGAAATGAGCAGCAAAGAATTTACGTTAAAAAACAGAAATTTATTTTCCGATGATGTAAAATTTGCACTCAAAAGTAAAGACGGAGAAAACACGGCAATTCAATCGGAAAATTACACTGTTCATGTTAATTTCGACGAACAAAAAGGCTATTTTGAAAGCAATGATCCGGAAATACATGTGAGTTTTCTGCTCATTCGATATTTGTGTTTTATGAATGAGTTGGAATGGGATATGAAATCGAATTTTGTCTATTTGAAAAACTCGCAAAAATCATCTTATTCCGACGAGGAATTAGACCAGATGAGTTTGCGTGAACTCATTGCTATTGGTAAGGATTTGCCGGGTTCGGATTTTATTTCGTTGCACCCTCGACAAGATTCGTTGACGTTTCATTCGCCACTTGCAGAATATAATTTGGAATCCAACGAACTCAACATTCAACAAGTTCGCATTATTTACACTGCGGATGTTGCGGTTCAACCCGACTTAGGTAATATCGTAATTGGGAAAGACTCTTACCTCAAACCCTTTGAAAAGGCTAATGTTTTGGTAGATGTTAACAATCAATTTTTCGAGATTTCTGATGCAGAAGTTACGATTCAAGGACGAACGAGATATACTGCCAACGGCACTTACCATTATGAATATGCTGACGGAGAATTTTCTCCGATATATTTTGAAAGATTAATGCCCGACAGAAATGGAATCACTACGGGAACGGCAAAAGTAGAGACAGAAGATGATTTTTCATTGAGTCCGGCATTTGGTTTTTCAGGGCAGGTAACTCTGAAAGCAACCGATCCGTTTTTACATTTTTCAGGCAACTCGATCATCAACTACATTTGCGAGGAACACGACGAACATGCGTCGCTTAGTATCAATGCTTCGATCAATCGGAATGACGTGAGAATCCCCGTTACCGAATCTCCGAGAGAACGCTCTACAAGACGTGAGGGAACAGGGTTTTATATGAGTGGGCAAGGCGATTTGTTTCCGTCTTTTTTCACACCGATCAGAAGTACGGACAGACCCGTGTTGAACAAAACCGGAACCTTGTTTTTTGATGCGGAGAGAAAATCGTATATCATCGAACCTCGTGAAAAATCAAATGATTCCGATGAATTAGTTTTCAACACAGCAGATTGTATATTCCAATTGTACGGAACGCCTGATTTTAATTTGAGTTCGGGACGTGTGATTTGGGATAATTTCGGATTGTTGCGTCATGATTACCGTGATAATTCAATACTTTTCGATGGGGTTGTCGGAATGAAATTTTTCTTTGATGAGAAAGCCTTGAAAATTTTGATTGAAAGTTTAGAATTTGGAGATGCAGGTGCAGAACAGAATACAGACAAATTTGTAGATTTTATTCATTCCAAACTCCCCAAACGAGAGGCAGAACGCTTGGAAAGAGAAATTGAAACATACGGAGCAGTTCGTAGATTTCCGTCCAACATGGAGCGAACCATTCTTTTTTCGGATGTAAAATTGTTGTGGGATGACAACTCGCGATCGTTTGTATCCATAGGAAAATTAGGTGTTGCCGCTGTTGGTCAAACGCAAATCAACAAATATGTCAACGGCACATTACAAATTGTGAAAAGTCGGAGAGGCGATATTATCAATCTGTATTTGGAAATTTCTCGTCGAGAATGGTATTTCTTTTCTTACAGCGATGGGCTAATGCAAGTCATTTCGTCCGAACAGGATTTCAATGACATCATCACTTCTCTTAAATCTTCAAAACGCAGACAAAAAGGCGGAGAAGGAAAAGGTAAATACGAATTTGGAATTTCAACGATGCGTAGGCGAACCGATTTTTTGTCGAGGGTAGATGCGATTCTTGAAAATCATGATGATGTTGATGATGAATACGATGATAATCCTCGCGGTAGACATACACTTCAAGAGATAGATGATGAGGACGATGAGGAAGAATATGATGATGAGGAATATGATGATGATGATGAATATGACGATGAAGAGGATGAAGAATATGATGATGACGAGGAGGAGGAAGAAGATGATTAAAATAAAAAAAAGAACATGAATTTCGTTGCTTTTGATAAAGAAAAAATTGCATTTTCGACCATAGAAGAAATGCTGAAAAACCGCTGCCTGTCCGGATTAGGACGACGGCATGCGACCGATATTTATTTTGAAACCGATTTTGAAAAATTATTCGAAACGCTTTCACAAACCGAGCAATTCAAAATGATATTGGATGAATTTGGAAATTTTCCTTCGCAAGATTATTTCGATCTCACGGAAACGCTGAAAAGTCTCGAGGCACAAGGCAATTTCATTGAATTAGATGCTTTGCAAAATCTACAATTATCGTTGCAAACCATTGCACGAATTCTGATTTATATCAACGCTTTGGATGTTGAACGTTTCCCGAATGTCGTGATGTTGATTGATGATGTGTTTTTGCCGGAAGAAATTTTGCAACAATTACTCGGATTGCTGGATTCACAAGGACAAATCGCCGACAGTGCATCGCCCGAACTACGTGCGATTCGACGATCCATTCGTTCCAAGCAAGCCGAAACAGACAAACGGTTGAGACATTTAATGCAACAAGCAAAATCCGATGGGTTGATTGCTGATGATTCCGAACCATCTGTGCGAAACGGACGATTGGTTGTCCCTGTTTTGGCGGGACAAAAGCGAAAAGTCAAAGGATTTGTTCACGATGTTTCGAATACCGGTCAAACGGTTTTTATTGAACCCGAAGATGTATTCAATTTGAACAACGAAATTCGCGATTTGGAAAATGATGAGCGAATAGAAATCATTCGAATTCTAAAAGAATTTACGAATCAAATTCGTCCGTATATTCCCGAACTTTTGAATGCCTATAAATTTTTGGGTGTTGTTGATTTTCTTAGAGCCAAAGCACTTTTGGCAATTGATATGAATGCTGTGATGCCGATTTTGTCGCCGGATGCCGAATTGGAATGGTGGGACGCACGTCACCCGATTCTCGAAAAAAATCTGCAAAAACAAGATAAAAAAATTGTTCCTCTCAATATGCGTTTGGATTCAGATGATAGAATTTTGATTATTTCCGGACCCAACGCCGGAGGAAAATCCGTATGCTTAAAAACTGTCGGATTGCTACAATATATGCTGCAATGCGGGTTATTGATTCCTGTGAGTGAAACCTCTGAGGCGGGAATTTTTGAACAGATATTTTTAGATATCGGAGATCAGCAATCGCTCGAAAATGATTTGAGCACGTACAGTTCGCATCTCACGAATATGAAGAATTTGGTAAATTCTGCGAATGCAAAAACATTGTTTTTGATTGATGAATTAGGTGGCGGAACAGAGCCTCAAATCGGCGGTGCCATTGCAGAATCCATTGTGGAGTATTTGAATAAAAAGCGTGCTTTTGGCGTGATTACAACGCATTACGCCAATCTCAAACTGTTGGCGAATAATTTAGATGGTGTCGTCAATGGTGCGATGTTGTTTGATACGGATTCTCACAAACCGCTGTATATCCTAAAAACAGGGATTCCCGGAAGTTCGTTTGCGATTGAAATGGCAGAAAATATCGGATTACAAAAATTTATTTTAGATGTAGCCAAACAAAAAACAGGTGAATCGCATTTGAATTTTGAACAACAATTACAACAATTAAATGTTGAGAAAAAAATCCTCGAACAAAATCAATTAGAAGTGAGGTTGATGGACGAACTATTGTCGAAAACCCTTGAAAAATATAACAAATTAGACCATTCGCTCGAAACTCAGAAAAAAGAAATTCTGAACAAAGCAAAATTCGATGCCCAAAAAATCTTGGATGATGCCAATAAATTAGTCGAAAAAACGATTCGAGACATTAAAGAAGCACACGCCGAAAAGTCCGCCACACAAACCATTCGAGAGGATTTAACCCAAATGAAAAAGATGGTAACCAAATCCGGCAATGATACACGTGCAGGCGTAAAACCTGTTTCGTCCGATTCAAACGAAATCTCTTATGAGCAACAATTGAAAGCATTACAAGATGCGTTGAATGGTGGAATTTCAAGAAAAAATACGTTTCAAAAAAACAAACTCAACAGTATTTTGAGCGACATCAACGAGCGGAAATCCAAGTTCAATCCGCATTTGGATCTACGTGGACTAAACGCAGAAGACGCAACCAACGAAACGCTGAAATTTTTAGACGATGCTGTTTTGTTCAGTGAAAAACATTTACAAATTTTACACGGACGCGGAGATGGTGTTCTTCGTCGAATCGTTCGCGATATTCTCAAACACAATCAAGAAGTGCAAAGTTTTGACTACGAACATATCGAACGCGGAGGCGATGGAATCACTGTTGTTGTGATGAAGTAAAGAAAATGTTTGCCGGTACGAGCATTTGCGACAATCACCCGTGGGGGCGTATGCAATACGCCCCTACGGAAAAAAAAACGAAATGCAACGCATTTCGTTTTTTTTTCGTATCTTTGCAAAAGGTAAGCACTATTGCTAAGAGCAGACAAGTATTCACCAATTTCTTCAGGATTGGCATTGTTGTGCTTGAATTCTACCCATTCGCATTCTTTTGGTAGTGCAATCAAGGTTTTTAGTAGTTGTATTAGGCCGTCTTGAGATATCATGGTGTAAGGTTTTTGCAAAGTTACGATTTTATTTTGTTTTTAATGATAACAATGGTTTGCAATACGTTTTATTCACTACTTTTTCTCTCATCATTTTTTTATCTGTAAAATTACGAGATATATTCATTACTTTGTCGCTGTAATCATCTTTTGTTTCATCCGTTTTTTTATCTTTGTATTGATAATAAAATGGTTTCACTGAAACGCAGTTTTCGTGTTCAAACAACGTGTTTAATAAAGTTCTATCTGAATTACCGCACGAATGCCCCATTATGAAAATTTGATATTTATCGGAATCAATAAAATCTAATAATTTTTTATAGTTTGCTGTTTCCAAATATCTTATAGACTTGATGTTTTTAAGATAACGATTATCATTTTTATCTTGCAGTTCATTGTATTTATCGGCTAACTCATCTCCGTAACCAAAAATTATTGGATTATTTTGATTGCCGAGTTCGCCGTGAATATGGATTTCTTTTTGGACAGAATCTATTTCTCGTGATGTCATTGGAATGCCGTAGTATTTGCTTTGCGTATTAGTATAATTAAAATTTAGAAATAAAATTTGCTTAGGCAACAAATGAAAGGAAGGATTAAAAGAGTTAGTTTCATCTATTAGCAGTTCTCTTATTACCTCATTTTTTAATGGTTTTTTGTTATCTTTGAGACCTTTAAGTAAATAATGTTCATTTCCACTCGGAAATCTTTTTCCCTCAATAATTTGTTGTAACCTTTGACACTCCTCTTCAACGATATTATCAATGCCAACTTGTGTAAAATCTTTTAAGTCAAATATCGAATAAATAGCATTGTGTATTTCGGGCTTTGGATTTTTGTTATCGCATTGTATCGTTGTTTTAATTAAGTATTTTTCTAACTCCTCTTTAATCATTGAAAAATCTTTATTCAAGTCATCTATGTTTTGATATAGTGCATACTTTGTGCCTGTTTTATGTAGCAAATCGTTGTACTCTTCTTCAATATCAACCCAATTTTTCAACCCAACTTTGCTTGTAATTACTTCTAAAAACTTATTTCTAAAAACAATTTTGTTCTCTTTTAGGCACTCTTCAAGCCAGCCATTAGACAATTGACCAATGGGCATATACTGAAATTTAAAAAAAACATTACTTTTGTTAAATACTCCCATCTCTTCGGTAGATGTAACATTATCATTATAATTTTCTTCTTGATTTTTCCAAAACCAATCAATAAAATCACTATATCTTGTGTCCAAGCCGTGTGCTAAATCAAAGCCGTTACCTATGAGAATTATTCTGTTCATATCGTTATTGCAATTTATGTATTGCTTCCCTTATTTCATTTATACTTTGAAATCTTGTTGTTTTATCTGCATTTGTTCCTTTATCTACAAACGCCTTTGTCTGCGGATTTCTTATATTTGTGATACTTGTTTTGCCTGTCAATACAAAATATACAATCAAAGTTAAAGCATAAATTTCGTGCAAAAATTCATAATTGTTAAAACCCTCTGTCTTTAATGTAGGATCGTTAAACCAACCCTTAAAATCTGTATTTGTAGATGTTAGTTCGCTACTTGGCGTTTTTACAAGTCCAAAATCTGAAATTTTTACTACATCAACATGATTGTATTTTTTAATTAAAATGTTGGTGGGACTAATATCTCTATGTAATCTATTTTCCGAATGAATATACTCAAATGCTTTCAAAATTTGGAATATCAGAGATTTTCGTTCATCTTTCGTGAGTGAAGTGCTTTTGGATTGAATATAATTAAACAAAGTAGAGTCCATAAATTCCATTATGTATTCTTTTTTTGTATCGTTGTAGTTATAAACAGATACAATATATGGCGATGAAAAATTATTCATTTCTTCAAACTCCTGTTTGAAACGAATTAATTCTTTATCTGTTAAATCGTTCTTCGCACGTTTAAGAACAAATTGTTGATTGTAGAAATTATCGGTATATTTGAAAACCTTTGCGTACGATCCTTCGCCGATTAGTTGTAGATTGAATGGGAAAGTATCTGCAGTTCTTGTTATCGAAACGACATCTTTTGAAATAAAAATCGGGATTGTTTCGTAAATCTCAATTTTTTCCATATTAGGTGGAATTGTCGAACCTCTGTATTGTGCAAGAAATGTTTTGCAATGTTCAAAGAGTTTATGGTACCCCTCGTCAATTTCAAATTCCAATTCGGTTCCTTTAAGTGTCTTATAGAGATCTATTGATTGGTCTATTGCGAAAATTAACATGCGACTTTCGCTCGCCCAATAATAATTACCATTTTCTTTTGTTGGCAATCTTTGATTCATTCTTCTGAAACACGCAATTAAATTGCCATGTAAAACCGAAAACATTTCACTCAAAAGATTATTCTGAAATTCTGAATAAAGTGGAGCATAACTGGAAGCATCATCTACCTCTGTTACAATCTCTTTATGTTTATTTGCTATGAAATTGTCTAATTTTGCATCCATAATCTTCTCCTTTTAATCAATTATACCTTACTCCCCCTCAATAATTTTTATATCCTCCGGCTCTAAACCATACAACCCATAAACCATCACATCAATCTCTTTATCCGTTGCGGAAATTTGCTCAGCAATAGTGTTGCATTCTTTTTTGTATTCACTAAAATACTTCTCCCATTCGTCTTGTTGGTTCAGCGATAGCGTAATTTTCTGTTTTTTCAGTTCGGCAAGGAATTGTTTGAAGTCTAATTCATCGAAACGGGCTAATGCGTTAGTGATAACAAGGGGATTCATCCCCTTGTTGTTCGAGGCTGCTTTTTGGCTGTCTATTACAAGGGGATGAATCCCCTTGTTAGGCATCTCTTTGCTTACGACTGCACCAAAATTATCGGACAAACGTTTCAGAAAACGTTGGCGATGGGCTTGTAAGTTGGAACTTAGTGAAAGAATTTTGTCGACTTTTTCGATAAAAGGGGTTTCGTTGACCGGTTTCTTTAGAGGAATATTGAGCAACGGTTCTTTATCAATCTGAAATAGGTCGCCTTGTATTTTTCCTTTATGCCATAGCCATATTGCGATGAGTGAGGAGTTAAGAATTGCTGTCAGCACTTTTGCGTTCAGTCTGGCCGTTTTGATTACGTTGTAACTTTGCGAAACATAGCAGTCAAAATCTGTATAGGTAAAAATCGGTTTTGCCGTCTTTCTGAGCGACATTACTTTTTCGCCTGTAAAAAATTGCACATCCCTTGCTCTATGCAAGCCATACGGTTTATTGTCGGACGTAATAACACCGTCGAATTTATCCAAATGAGATTTTAGAGTTGGGTAAGGCAATATATTGTCAGGATTTTTGAAACGAGAATCCGTATAAATCACCCAATATTCATTAGACGAATTTCCATAATAACGCCCTAGTTGGTTAGTCGTATAAAAGGGACGCACCAAGTCTTTTTCTCGCTCTGTAAAATTAAGCACATTGTATTCTTCTTGGGATAAATTGAAAATACCCTGTCCTACCCGGAAATCGCTACCAAGAACTGCTTGGGATTTTTTATTAACAAAATCTTGCGGGGCTACAATGCCCTGTGCTATTTCCGCACTCGTTAGATAAAACACATCTGCCTTTTCAATTTTGGAAAATATGTCCTCTTTAGAATCATCGGTAAACAGAATAAAATTGTTGAGGAATTTTGGTTTGTCAATTTTGGGGTACGAGTGCCGAAATCTTGAATCGGGTTGCTTTTCAAGAAAAGCAATTACATCATCTTGGTTTACTTTTTTGTTAAGTATTTTTGAATACTGTATGCTATACCATTTGTTGTCGGAATCGTGCGACATTATGTATATCATCGTTTGTATTCCTGCCGATTCAAACACTTTATAATCGCCAAAATCCACAAATTTTACCAATTTGCCTTTTTCTAAAACAATATTTCTGAAAACGGATGCCCCTGCATTGGTAACCCAATTATTTTGGGCGATAAATCCAATTAGTCCTGTTTTTTCTTTAATCAAGTCAAGAGCCAATGAACCGAAAAAATACCATAAGTCCATTTTCCCTTGATAGCAAGGATGAGTATGCAAGCCGTCAAAAGCCGCCTTGTTGATGTATTCCTTGACATACGGCGGATTCCCAATTACCACATCAAACCCACCATTGTATTCGACACGAAAGGCGTGGGCATAAGTGCAGGTCATTTCTTTTACAAGGGGCTGAAGCCCCTTGTTGGTGGGGAGTTCGTGCTTTGTACGGTTATTTTCTATGTATTCTATTGTGTTGTAAAGTTGTTTTTCGTCTGTTATTTCTTTACATCCGAATTTCTGTGTCCAAAGCGGAACGCTACGTTCGCCTTCTTCCTTGACAAGGGGATTTATCCCCTTGTGATTGTTGCAAGAACGAGCCGTTCTACCTTTTAATTGACCAACAATTTTATCCAACTCGTCTGCCTCACATACCAAAAGAATATGTAGGTGGTCGTAGCAAATATTATATGCCAACACATTCAAGTCATCCTCCTTAACAACTTCTGCAATTGTTTTCGTAATGATAATTTCGTCCTCTGCACTTAATGGATAAACCTGCGGGTCTGGTAACATTCCGTTGAAACGTTTTTGTCGTACTTTATGAACAACCATTCGTTGCGAAGTCCGACTATCGTGTATGGCAGTAGTTATATGGAATACTCGTTTTTGTTTTTCCCTAAACACCTGCGGAAATTCCTTCTGCCAATCAAACGCCTTTTCGCCTGCAATTTCGGGATCGGAAATCAACGAATTTCCGCATTTGATATTGTTGTTGAGCGAATTCAATTTGCGTTGAGGTTTCGCAGTCCGCAACCACAACGCAAGTTTGGCAATTTCCACGCTTTCATCATTAATATCAACACCGAATAAATTATTTTCCAAAATTGCATTCTCAATATCGGGAAACACAATGCTATTGCCCAAAATTTTTGCCGACATTTCATCAACCAAACGATGTTCCGCCATTAAAAAATCCAACGCCGCATTCAAAAACGCACCACTTCCGCACGCGGGGTCGCAAATCGTCAGCGATAACAACCAATTCCGGTATTCGGTCAATTTATCATTCAACTTTTTTCGAGTTGCAACTTGGCGTTTTTTATCGGAAAAATACTCGGTTTCGTCAATTTCCAATTCCGCTTTTTTGTCGGTACACAATTTGCCCAATGTATTTTCTACAATGTAAGTTGTGATATAACGAGGCGTATAGAAAACGCCGTCTTTCTTGCGTTTGCCGATTGTAGTAACAAGGGGATTAATCCCCTTGTCGGTAGATAAAGCATTCGTAACTTCCTCAATTTCGGTCAATGAATTTTCAAAAATATGCCCCAAAATATTCACATCAACCTCGCTCGAATAGTCGTATTTGCTTAATGTATGCAAATTTTTTAAAAGCACATCATCAGAAATCACAACGTTTTCAAGCACATCATCAACCAAAAACAAACCACCATTATACGCAAAAACATCGTGTTGCTTGCCTTTATACCCTGTATTCATATAACCGAAATACTTTTTCAGTCGGTTGTATAACGGCTCGTAAGCATCGTTTTCTTTCAGCAATTCCCATTGTTTGATAATCTTTTCAATCGAATTCGGAGGCAACAAACCGCAATCCTCCGCAAACAAAATAAACAACAATCGGTCTAAAATTTTTTGCGATTTTTTGAACAACGTTAGGCGGTCGAGTATTGAATTATTTTCGGTCAAATCCGCAAACAACGCACGTTTGAACGTGGCATAATCTTTGTAAAGTTGTTTTGTGATTTGGTCTTCGCTGCTCGAAGTTTCGGCTTTAATTTGTTTCGGTAGATTGGTTGAAATGTTTTGATAATCCAAGCAGAGCCACAACACCGCAAAACGCTCTCGGCTCAACAAAAACAAATCAAATTCCTCACATTCCACAGCGTTATCAATGTAAAAACGCAGTTTTTGAAAATTTGAGATTATGACATACGTTGCATTTTTGTGATAATGTTTATAGCCGAATGCTTGCGATTCCACTTGTTTAAGGGCGGTTGTTTTGCTATCTTTCAGTTCGATAATTCCAACCACTTCGTCATTGACCAAAATTGCCCCGTCTGCCTTTTTTGAGCCTTTTTCGTTCTTTTGTTCGGTAATCAAATTATAGTTCAAACCGGGGTTGAGCGTATAGCCAAAAACCTTTACAAACAACTCTCTCAAGAATCCCTCTTGAAATTGCTCCTCTTTGATATTGCGAATGTTCTCTTGAATATCGGGATTGTGAAAATATGCAACGTATTTTTGATATGCTGTTGAAATCTCTGTATCTTTGCCAAGCAGGTATTTTTTGATTATTGATGTTTGGAATAATCCCATAATGAAAGCGTTAAAAAGTTTTGCAAAGATACGAAAAATTTGTGAATTTGATAGGATTTTTTTTGTCTGAAAACAAAACTTTTTTATATCGAAAAAAAATCGTATCTTTGCAAAGTCATTTGTTCTTTTTCCTAAGAAATAGCACCTTTCGGGAGGAACAAATAAAAAACAAAATAGTCATTTATGGGTCATTTTAGCAGTAGGAAAATATGGGAGAAAGTAGTAAAATCAAGGGATTCCGAATGACATCTGTTATCTTTGCACTATGAATATCCCGCTTGCTGAACAACTTCGTCCTAAAAAATTGGAGGATTATATTGGTCAAAAACATTTGGTCGGTGAGGGTGCGGTGTTGCGAAAAGCGATTGATAGCGGACGGATTCCGTCGATGATTCTTTGGGGTCCTCCGGGTGTTGGGAAAACCACGCTGGCACTACTGATTTCGCAATATCTCAATGCTCCGTTTTACACGTTAAGTGCGATAAATTCCGGCGTAAAAGATGTTCGTGATGTGATTGAAAAAGCTAAGCACAGTTTCAATTCGATTTTGTTTATTGATGAAATTCATCGGTTCAATAAATCGCAACAAGATTCGTTGTTGGGTGCGGTGGAAAAAGGCATCATCACGTTGATTGGTGCAACTACGGAAAACCCGTCGTTTGAAGTGATCTCGCCGCTTTTGTCGAGATGTCAGGTTTATATTTTGAAAAATTTAAGCGAAGAAGAACTGCGTCAATTGCTGGATTCGGCGGTTTCACACTATCAAAATGTTGACAAAAAAAATGTTGTGCTTTCCGAAACAGAGGCATTGATGCGGGTTTCAGGAGGAGATGCACGAAAAATGTTGAATGCATTAGAAATTGTGATGGCTTCGGAATCGTCCAAAAATGATACGATTGAAATCACGAATGACTTGGTTTTAGAGGTCATACAGCAGAATTTAGCCTTGTACGACAAGTCGGGAGAAATGCACTACGATGTGATTTCTGCGTTTATCAAATCCATTCGAGGAAGTGATCCTAATGCGGCGGTTTACTACTTGGCACGCATGATTGAGGCGGGGGAAGATCCGAAATTCATTGCACGACGGTTGTTGATTTTAGCATCGGAAGACATCGGAAACGCTAATCCTAATGCACTTTTATTAGCCAATGCCTGTTTTGATACGGTGCATAAAATCGGTTATCCCGAATGTCGAATTCCGCTTTCGCAAACCACGATTTATTTGGCTACTTCTCCGAAAAGCAATGCGTCGTATTTAGCGATTGACGGGGCTTTGGCATTGGTTCGTGAAACCGGAGATTTACCCGTTCCGCTGCACATTCGTAACGCTCCAACAAAGTTGATGAAAGACATCGGTTATAGCAAAGGCTACAAATATGCTCACGATTTTGAAAACAATTTTGTGCATCAAGAATTTTTGCCCGACTTTATTTCCGGAACAAAAATTTATGAACCTCAAAACAATTCCCGCGAGAAAGAACTACGCACTTGGCTGAAATCGCTTTGGGGCGAAAAGTACGGATACTAAACGTTTGCCATGATTTTATTCCACAGCGACATTCGAAACATCGGTACGTTTGTCTGAAAACCACGTGTAAACCACAGGAATCACGTACAAACTCAACAACGTTGCCAATGCCATTCCACCGACAACGGCAATCCCCATCGACATACGACTTTCAGAACCTGCACCCCATGCTAAAGCAATCGGTAAAATTCCGAAAATGGTGGATAAACTCGTCATCAAAATCGGACGAAAACGTTGTTGTGCGGATTCTTGAACTGCCTGTAAAACCGACAAACCTTGTGCTTTTTTCTGATTGGCAAATTCTACAATCAAGATTCCGTTTTTCGTGACCAAACCAACGAGCATGATGATCCCGATTTGACTGAAAATGTTTAACGTTTCTTTGAAATACCAAAGTGTAAACAGTGCTCCTGTCAACGCCAACGGAACCGTAAATAAAATAATCAACGGATCTCTGAAACTCTCGAATTGTGCGGCTAACACGAGATATACAAGAATCAATGCCAAAACTAAAGCGTACATAATTGACCCCGAACTGTCACGCATTTCGCGGGCTTGTCCGGTGAGTTCGGTTCGGAATGTGTCGTCCAACGTTGCTTTTGCGATACCTTGCAACTCATCGACTGCCTCGCCGAGCGTAACTCCCGGAGCCATTTGTGCCGTTATGGTTGTGCTCACGAAACGATTGAAACGAAAGAGTTGTGGCGGATTGGCTTGTTCCTCCATGTGAATCAAATTATCCATTTGAATAAGCAATCCTTGACTGTTTCGAACGTAGAGCGATTGGATATTCAACGGTCGATTTCGGCTGATTCGATCTAATTGTCCGATGACTTGATATTGCTTTCCGTTCATCACAAAAAATCCGTAACGTGCTCCGGAAAGTCCGAATTGTAGCGTTTGTGCTATATCTTGAACCGAAACATGAAGTGTTCGGGCTTTATCGCGATTGATTTCTATTCTGACTTCGGGCTTGTTGAATCTCAAGTTTGCATCTACAAAAGCCAACTTTTCATTTTTGTGTGCTTCGTCCATAAAAATCGGCAAAAATTCTTGAAGTTTGTCGAGATTTTGTGCTTGAATTACGAACTGTACGGCGTTTCCACCACCGCCGCCGCCACCGCCGCCAACTCTGATGGTTGCAGGCTGTCGAACCATTACACGTGCGGCACTAAGTCGGCGAACTTGACGCGTCAAATCGTCGGCAATTTCCTGTTGCGAGCGTTTTCGTTCGGCTGAAGGGGTGAGCATGATACGTGCATTTCCGGAATTAGTACCTCCGCCCCAACCCGGTGCAGTATTGATGATAACCGATTCCAATTCGTCTTCGCTAATAACTTCTTTAATCAAAGCATATAAATCGTGCATATAAGCGTCCATCATTTCGAACGAAAATCCTTCTTGTGCGGTAACGCTCAGCGAAATGGTGTCGCGGTCTTCCTGTGGTGCCAATTCGCTTTTCAAATCTGTAAAGCAAAGATAAATCACGGCAAATGCCACAACCAAAACGCTCGCCGTCCAAACAGATTTTCGCATGAACGAATTCAAACTTGTACGATACTTGTCGGCAAGCGAAACAAACCATTTTTCGGTTGTTCTAAAAAACCAATTTTGATTTTCGTTTTGTTTCAAAATTTTCGAACACAACATCGGCGAAAGCGTGAGTGCGACAAACGACGAAATCGTAACCGCTCCGGTGATCACCATTGCAAATTCGCGAAACAGACGTCCCGTCATTCCTTGCAAAAAGATGATGGGCATAAATACGGCAATCAAGACAATCGTGGTTGAAACTATGGCAAAAAATATCTCGGCAGCACCATCAATAGCGGCTTGTTGCGGTGGAATACCTTTTTCGATTTTCGTGTAGATATTTTCCATTACAATAATCGCATCATCTACCACCAATGCAATGGAAAGCACGATTGCCAAAAGTGTTAGCACGTTGATTGAAAATCCAAAAATCCACATCACAAAAAACGCACCAATCAACGAAATCGGAATCGCTAACGATGGAATAAGCGTGGTTCGCCAATTTCGAAGGAAAATAAAAATGATCACAACGACTAAAATAAATGCAAGTGTAATCGTTTCTTTCACTTCATTGATGGAACGAAGCACAAAACGCGTTTCATCAAAACCGTATTCAACAATCAAGTCTTCGGGAATATCGGTTTTAATTTCTTCGATACGTTTGTAAAATTCTTCTGCGATGAGGAGTTGATTGACTCCGGGTTGAGCAATCAAAGCCACGCCTGCACACGGAACCCCGTTGCGACGCATGATAGTTCTTTCGTTTTCCGGTGCCAATCGAGCGTGTCCGATATCTCTGACACGAACGATATTTCCGCCATATTCTTTAACGATAAGATTGTTGAATTCTTCTTCGGTGTTGAGGCGTCCGGCGGTTCGAACAGAAAGTTCGGTGGCTTGTCCTTCCAAAGAACCCGTCGGCAATTCGATATTTTCACGAAGTAACGCTTGACGAATATCCACAGGCGTTACAGCGTATGCCGCCAAACGATCAGCATCAATATCAATCTTCATCGCATAACGTCTTTCGCCCCAAATTTGTGCCGTGCTAACGCCGGGAATCGTCTGTAAACGCTCTTTGAACACGCGATCCGCAATGTCGGTCAATTCCAAAAGTGTACGTTTACTACTTCTGAGATTTACAAACATAATCGCATCCGAATCGGCATCTGCTTTCGCAACAATCGGCGTGTTGACATCCGGCGGGAGTCTCCACATCGCACGTGAAACGCGGTCGCGAACGTCGTTCGTTGCCGCTTCCATATCTTCTCCTAAATCAAATTCTACAGAAATGTTACTGCGTCCGTCGCGACTTGTTGAACGTAACACGCGAATACCCGCAATGCCATTGATAGATTCCTCCAACGGTTCGGTAATTTGTGATTCAATCACATCGGCATTGGCTCCCACATAACTCGTAGAAACGTTGACAACAGGCGGATCCACGTTAGGAAATTCGCGAATTCCCAAAGACATAAATCCAACAACTCCAAAAATAATGATCACTAACGACATCACTATGGATAGAACAGGACGGCGAATGCTTATGGATGATAAACTCATGGCAAACCTATTTTATTTGTTCGTTTAATCTCAACCCGCCATTCGGACGAATTTGCATAATCCCCGTAACCACAAGCGTATCGCCCACGTCAAGACCTCTGACCACTTGCACATTTCGTTCGGTTCGAACGCCAATTATGACATCACGCATTTCTGCAATGCCATCTTTGTAAACAAACGCTCTATGTCCGGAAGCCTCTGATAGCAAGGATTCCGAAGGAACCATAATCGCATTTTTCAACGATGTTATACCCAATTGAACACTCGCAGAAGCACCCGGAAACAGCCTGCCATCGGGGTTTTGAGCCAATGCACGTAATTGAATGGTACGTGTAGAAACATCTATTTTCGGTTCAACGGCATACACTGTCGCTGCGTATAAATCATTCGAACCTTCAATTTTGAAATGCACTCTACTGTTGACTTTCACAATTTCAAAATAGCGTTCGGGAATCGCAAAATCCAACTTAATCGGATTGTTGTTAATCAAGCGTGCCACCGTGATTTGTGGAGAAATAAATTCTCCGACAGACACATTTCGCAACCCCACAATTCCATCAAACGGAGCACGAATTTCCGTACGTTCGATCTGTGCTTTGATCAATTGTGTCTCAGCTTTCAGCGAGTTCAATTCCGTGAGTGCAATTTCGTATTCCTCTTGACTAATCGCCTCTTTTTGCAGTAGAATTTCTTGTCGATGAAATCTATCATCTGCAAGTTTTTCACGATGTGTTGCACGTTGATATTGTGCTTGCAATTCTCTGTCGTTAATTTTGACCAAAAGTTCGCCTTTTCGAACACGAGCACCTTCTCTGAAATTAATTGCCGTGATATTTCCGCTGGCTTCACTACTCAAATCAACCTGTTCGTCGGGAATCAGAGTTCCAATGACGACAACAACTTCGTCGAAACTTTCAGGTTTCAGAATCATGTAATCCACCAATGTATTTCCACCGCCACCGCCACGTCCGCCGCTCGGCGTTTCAGTATTTTCAGCAGCCCGATTGAGGCGCCATTCTTCGAGCCAAATGCGATTTACCAGATTGTAAGCAACAATCAAGCAAATCAAAATAATCAAAATTACAGAAGGTTTAATTTTCATGTCGTTTGGGTTTAGGCTTGCAAAGATACGAAAAAAAAATGAAATGTGGAGTATTTTATTTTTTTTATTTACAATTTTTTTTGCCGTCATGTCGAGCGGAGCCACGCAGTGGCGAAGTCGAGACATCTCCCGGCTATTGACCGTGCCGAATTTGTAGGGGCGACCCTTGCGGTCGCCCTCGTTGGTATTTGTCACAATCGCCGGCAAGGGCGACGCATGCGTCGCCCCTACGGATGCCGTTTGATGTGTGTAGGGGCGCGGGATGCCCCCCCCCTGCGATTCCCTCATTTTCGGGGG
>Ga0099364_10001505_pt1 | contig 38234 bp, 29 predicted proteins | sample TergutTh196P3_FD_73070 | JGI IMG/M metagenome (GOLD analysis project Ga0099364, IMG submission 73070) | Microcerotermes parvus P3 segment gut microbial communities from Pointe-Noire, Republic of the Congo - Th196 P3 | ecosystem: Host-associated > Arthropoda: Insects > Digestive system > Gut ... | reverse complement strand
CGAGCTTGCAGGCCGCGGCGAGATCACCGTAAAGGCGCTTGGCAGGGAGATTATCATACCGGTCAGCGTTTATAGCGAAAATGAAATCGGCGCCGAGAATGAGCTGCCGGGCGTTATTATCGAGACGGAAGACGGATCGGACCCGGAATTTGAATATATATTTGAGGAAACCCCTGTTGATGATCCATCCAATATAGTTTTGATGATTGAGGAGCTTGGAGGCAATCTTGGCAATCCTGCCACACCGAAAGGCATGATGCGCAACGCCATGAGTGAAAAGTCCGGAACGAACGGCTGGCCGAACCTTGACGAAGACTGGAGCGGATGGGACAGTCCCCAAAACAGCAGATGGTTCGACATCTATCTCGCGGACGCAAACGACAATCACAGGCGCGTGAAGCCCACGAATGCCGCAAGCAAAACAATAAACCTGCCGCACCCGACGGGCGCCTCGCGCATAAGCGAGTACCTGGTGGTGCACAGCGACACGCCTTTCCCAAATGAAGACGATATTAACTCCGATACCATTGAAGATTATTGGAGCACCCTTATCGGCAACATCTACTGGATAGACGAGGACGGCTTTAGCTTTATCGTCGAATCCTTCAGCCCGTATGTGGTCATATGGAAAAACCCGGAGCCTCCCGGCCCGCCCGGTCCGAATCCCGGACCATCACCGGGCTCAGGTACACGCGGCTCGTCCGGTGCGTTTGGCGGATCGTCGCCGGATAATGATTTCTGGTATCAGGTGAGATGGTCAATTACACGGGCGAGCCCCGGCGAAGCCGTAATCGCAAGCGTGCCTTACAGCTATGAAACGATTCCTGTCTCGGTGCTGCGTGTTTTGCAGGGCAAGGACATAACGCTCACGATCAAATGGCGGGGAAGAACGCTTCATATAAACGGCAAGGATGTAATACTTTCAGACCCGCTTACTTTCACGTACTATACACTTGAGGAATTGTTTGAGCTGTACGGCATATCAAAAGACCAGGATGAAAACTTGGCGCCCGACACATATGACCCGGGCCCGGTTACCGGCGGCGACGGCATCACGCTGCTGGCTTCCGACGGACGTGTTTTGGCGGCGCTTCCGGCTGTACCTGAAATATCGGCGCATATCACGGTATTAGCGCAGCCGGCCGCAAGGATTCCCGCGTTACCGCCCGTCATCAGGCCGCCGGATATCGGGGCGTCGCAGGGCGGAGCCGTTCAAAACACGGCGTCCCAACATATAAACAGCCTTAACTTTACGGTAATGGGGTTGTCCTTGCTGCTGTTCTCGGCAGTGCTGGCGGCTATCGGTCTCGGATACGCATTCGTGCAGGGCGGACGCGTTGGGGAGGTTGAAGCGCCGGACGTCCGGGATTTGCCTGTGACAGCCGATGGGCCTCAGATAAGCGCAAGGCCGCCGCCCGAGCCTGTAGTGTATTCCGTCCCGGAGCCGCCCGCAGTACAGGTGAATCCGGACGAGATACAAAAGATGATACGCCCGAAAGCGCGGCCTGTCGCAAAGACGCCGGTGAGGGAACGTGAAGACAAACAATTCATGGGCATGATAGAGCGGCAAAAGCGGCTCAAAGAGGATTTTGAAAACGGCGTAATCACAAAAACCGAATACGAGCAGCACAAGAAAAAACTGATGTGCCTTTAGGGGTGTCGACACTCCCTAAATAAAAAGCCGGAATATAAATAAATTTTCCGGCTTTTTCATATAGAATTATAGTTTGGTTTATAAAGATTTTGTTTGATATTATCATTTGGTTATTGTATAATATAATGAAACATTATTGATAAAGGGGGATATGTATGGGTATCGGAGTGTCTATGAAGCGCGTTGACGCCTATGAAAAGGTAACGGGGCGTGCGAAATACACCGACGACCTGGCGCCGAAGGACGCGCTTGTCGCAGTTGTAGTTAGAAGTACCATAGCGAACGGATTGATCAAAAGCTTTGACATGAGCGAAGCCGAAAAAGTGCCGGGCGTCGTCAAAATCTTTACATGCTTTGACGTTCCGCAAATAAAATTCCCGACGCCGGGGCATCCGTGGTCCACGGATATCTCGCATCAGGATGTTTCAGACAGGATGCTTTTAAACCGCCGCGTCAGGATTTACGGCGATGATATCGCCGCCGTTGTGGCGCAGGACAGGATCGCCGCGGATAAAGCGGCGCGCCTTGTAAAAGTAGAATATGAGGAATACCCCGTTTACACAAGAATGGAAGACAGCATGGCCGACGGGGCCGTATTGAATTTTGAAGAATATAAGGAAAACATCTTAAAAAAGACATGCTTTAAAAATGAAGGCGCAAGCTTTGACGACGCCGCAAAGGAAGACGGGATCGTGGTCGTCGAGGGGCTTTACGACACGCAGACAGTACAGCACTGCCATATTGAGCCGCCGGTATCCTTCGCGTATATGGCAAACGGCAAGATTGTCGTCGTCTCTTCAACGCAGATACCGCATATCGTAAGGCGCGTCTGCGGGCAGGCGCTCGGTATCCCGTGGGGCAAAGTCCGCGTGATAAAGCCGTATATCGGCGGCGGATTCGGCAACAAGCAAGAGGTTTTATACGAGCCGTTAAACGCGTGGCTGACGTCGCAGCTTGGGGGCCGCGCGGTAAAGCTTGAGCTTACGCGTGAAGAAACCTTCGCGTTCACACGTGTGCGTCACGCGATGCAAATAAGCTTAAAGACCGCCGTGAGAAAAGACGGGCAGCTCGTTGCGCGAAAATGCACGCTGTATTCAAACCAGGGAGGCTACGCTTCCCACGGGCACGCTATCGTTATGAACGCGACAAGCATCCAGCGCATGCTGTACCATGACGAGAAAGCAATCGAACAGGAAGCCTGCACGGTATTCACAAACATTTCGACCGGCGGCGCCATGCGGGGCTACGGCATACCGCAGGGGATTTTCGCGCTGGAGTCGCACATGGACGACGTAGCGCTTAAAATCGGTATGGACCCGATCGAATTTCGAAAAAAAAATCATATGCAAAACGGATTTAAAGACCCCGGCACAGGAATCCCGTGCCACTCAATCGGGCTTGCGGAATGTATAGAAAAGGGAAAGAAATACATAAAGTGGGACGAAAAGCGGAAAGCTTACGCGAACCGGACGGGGGATATACGCTATGGCGTCGGCATGGCAATATTCTGCTACAAGTCATGCGTTGCTCCCATTGCGCTTGAAACGGCGTCATGCCGCATCGTCTTAAATCAGGACGGCTCCGTCCAGGTGCAGATGGGCGCCACTGAAATCGGGCAGGGAATCGACACCGCCTACACGCAGATGGCGGCGGAGACGCTCGGGATCAGTGCGGATAACGTATACGTCATCTCCACTCAGGACACCGACGTTACGCCGTTCGATCCCGCGGCCTACGCCTCCCGGCAGGCTTATATAAGCGGAACGGCGCTAAAGCAGACTGCCGAGATTTTCGTGGAAAAGGTACTTGCATTCGCGTCTAAAATGCTTGATAAACCGTGCGATACGCTTTTAATAAAGAATAACAGCATCGTGGATAAAAACAGCGGCGATATACTGCTTTCCATGGAAAACCTCGCGATGGAGGCGTTTTACAGCCTGACCGATTCCGTACATATCACGGCGGAGTCGACGTACCACAGCACGGACAACACTTACTCTTTCGGCGCGTGCTTTGTCGAGATCGAGATTGATATCCCGGTTGGCAAAATAAAGGTGCTCGATATCATAAACGTGCATGACAGCGGCGTTCTGATTAATCCTGCGCTTGCTGAGGCACAGGTGCACGGCGGTATGAGCATGAGCCTTGGCTTCGGGCTTTCGGAGCAGCTTTTATTCGACGGCAAGGCAAGGCCGCTCAACAACAATCTTCTGGATTATAAGCTTCCGACGTCCGTTGACACGCCGGAGCTTGCGGTCGATTTTGTGGAAACCGTCGACCCCACCGGGCCGTACGGCAACAAGGCGCTTGGCGAGACCCCGGCGCTCCCGTCGGCGCCCGCAATCAGAAACGCGCTGCTTTATGCGACAGGCGTCGCCGTCAACAGCTTGCCTATGAATCCGCAAAAGCTTGTCGAGCATTTTAAAGCTGCGGGCATAATCTGCAAGGATGGGGGGAAATAATATGTACGATATAAAGAGCATCTATGAGGCGAAAAGCGTGGACGACGCGATAAAAGCGCTTTCAGGCGACCCCAAGGCCGTTGTGATCTGCGGCGGCAGCGACGTGCTGATCAAAATCCGCGAGGGTAAGCTTAGCGGAGCGTCTCTTGTGAGCATAAACGGGTTAGAGGAGCTGAAAGGCGTAAGCCTTGACGAAGACGGGACAATCGTGATACTCCCCGCCACGACGTTTAGCAAGGTGACGGGAAGCAAGATCATCGAAAAATATATCCCGGCGCTGGGATTCGCGGCCGACCAGGCCGGAGGCCCGCAGCTTCGGCATGTAGGTACAATAGGCGGGAATGTTTGTAACGGCGTGACGAGCGCCGATACGGCGTCGACGCTGCTTACTTTGAACGCGGAGCTTGAAATCACCGGGCCAAACGGCAAGCGCTCCGTTAAGCTTGAGGATTTCTACGAGGGCCCCGGAAAGGTGAAGCTTAGTCACGGCGAGCTTTTGACGGCGATAAAAATCAAAAAGCCCGATTACGAGGGCTTTGACGGCTGCTACATCAAATACGCCATGCGAAACGCGATGGATATAGCGACCCTTGGCTGCGCTGTACATGTAAAGTTTGACGGGTCGAAGACAAAAATCGACGAGCTGCGCCTTGCGTTCGGAGTTGCGGCGCCGACGCCGATACGCTGCTATAAAGCGGAGGCCGTGCTAAAGGGCAGGACGGTATCCGAGGCGCTTGGTGAAATCGGTTCGCTTGCGCTTTTAGAAGTCAACCCCAGAACAAGCTGGCGCGCAAGTAAGGAATTCCGCGAGCAGCTTGTGCGTGAGCTGAGCGGCCGTGCGCTAAAAGAAGCGGCGGCAAAAGCGGGAGGTGTAAGTTCATGAAGATCATAAACATGATTGTTAACGAAAAACCGGTTGAGGTTGCAATCGACGAGCGCGAATCCCTTGCCGACACGCTTCGCGACAGGCTTTACCTCACAAGCGTGAAGAAAGGCTGCGAGGTCGGCGAGTGCGGTGCGTGCACCGTGCTGATTGACGGCGAGGCGATAGATTCGTGCATTTATCTTGCGGTTTGGGCCGCCGGTAAAAGAATACTCACAGTCGAAGGCATTACGAAGCCGAACGGCGAGCTTGATCCGATACAGCAGGCGTTTGTCGACGAATGCGCCGTCCAGTGCGGGTTTTGTACGCCCGGCCTGATCATGACGGCGGTGGAGATCGTCGGAAGCGGCAGGAAATACACGCGTGATGAAATAAGGCGGCTGATTTCCGGGCATCTTTGCAGGTGTACGGGATACCAGAATATCATAAACGCGATAGAGCGCGTCGTCGAGGAAACGCATAAAGTGGTATCGAAATAAACGGCGGGCTCAAAAAAACGGCAAGCCATAAGGTTTGCCGTTTTTTGCTGCTCATGCCGTGCGAAAATTGCATAAAAAATATGAATCAAATGGAATGGGGATAAAGCTATGATCTATACTCTGATATTTTTTGCAAAGCTTTTAGAAGTGTCTGTTGCGACGGTGCGAGTGGTGCTGACGGCAAAAGGAAACAGGATATCGGCAACTTTGCTATCGGCGGTTGAAGTCACCATATGGCTTATCGTTACAAGCACGGTATTATTGGGTATTATTGAAGATCCGCTCAGGGCCGTCGCTTTTGGATTAGCCAATGTAGTCGGTATATATTTAGGAATTGGGATTGAGGACAAGCTGGCGCTTGGGCTGTCGCAAATAGAGGTCATCGCGGAAGTTGAAAAAGCCAGAGATATAGCAAAAAAGCTAAGAGAACACGGTTATGGGGTGACAACCTTTGCCTGTGAAGGATTAGAGGGCGAAAAACTGTCAATATCCCTGAAAGTGCGCAGAAAGGATATACCGGAAACAATAGAAATGTTCAAGGAATTTAACGATTTGTTTGTTACCATCACGGATATAAGAAAGCTGTCGACAGGAAGCGTCGCAAGACATATGATTATGAAATAATAACAAACGCGCAGCTATTCGCTTGGAGTAAAATTAGCCGCCGCATATTTCCCCGCGAACATATTTCGCGATAATATTACGGTCGTCGGACAGATAAATGACTTTCGAGAGCCTGTCGTGGATATTCGGTTTTGCGGGGCCGATGATGCTGCCGTCATCGATTATGACAGCGTCAAACTCAAAGCCATCATCAAAGCTTCCGGCTTTTCCAAAGAATCTGCCGCCGCCAAGGGTGCCCAGATAAAACGCCTCCTCGACAGTTAGCGGGGCGCTGTCGCCGTCAACAAGCCGCCAGTACAGCTTTGAGACTTGTATTGAGTCACTCATTGCCCTGAAAACAGAGGCGGAGCTTCCGCCGGCAACGTCGCTGCCAAGCCCGACGTTCAAGTTTTTTTCAAGGAACTTGCGCACCGGCGCGATACCTGACGCAAGGTTCATGTTCGACTGCGGGCAATGGGCGACATACACGCCGTTTTTCCGTATAAGCTCGATTTCGCCGCTGGTCGGCCACACGCAGTGCGCCATTACGGCGTTCACGTTTTCGCCGCCGAACATCCCGAACTGCGCATACGCATCGCCGTAAGACATCGACCACGGGCAAAGCTCGCTCACCCATTCTATCTCGGATTGGTTTTCGGATAAATGCGACTGTAACGGAAGCTTGAACGCTTTTTGGATATCGCCCAAACGTCGCATCAAATCGTCCGAGCACGACGGGATAAACCGCGGCGTCAGGATTGGGGAGGTATTTTTGAATTTGCCGACGCAGGAATGAAGCCAGCCTATCGTATCATTAGCAGACCTTTCGGCGGATTCTTCCTGTAAACCGGCGGGGCTGCTCCGGTCCATGTTCACCTTGCCCACAAGCGACACGATGCCTGAGCGCTCAAGCTTTTCCATCAGCAGCATCGTCGCCGGCACGTGCACCGTCGCAAAGACGACGGCACGCGTTGTGGCGCCTTTAGATAAGTCGTCCGCGAAAAGCGAGTAGGCAAGCTCGGCGTATTCTAAATCGCCGTACCTGGCTTCCTCCGGAAAGGTGTAAGTATTTAGCCAGTCAAGAAGCTCAAGGTCCATGCCTGTACCGCGAAAAGCGTATTGCGGCGCGTGGATATGTAAATCCACAAGCCCGGGGATAATGAGCTTGTCGCCATAATCGGTAACGGGAGCATTCGCCCATTTTTCAGGCAGCGTGCGAAACACGCCGCGTGAGGTTTCATTTTCCACAACAACATAGCCGTTTTCCACGGCTTCGATTGTTTTTTGATCTTTGCTGTAACATATATTGCCCTTTAACGCATAAATATTTTGCATAATCATGACCGTTCCTTTCGCTTAAGATCCAAGCCTTGCATTTATTCCGGCCTTACCTTCGCATTGACAATTCTAGCACAAAAATAAATGTAATACAATAAAAAATACCGTAAAACATTAACAGAATATTTTACATATACTTGCAAGAAAAAGTAAAATGAGTTAAAATTGTAAGAATTAATTAAATTGGGGGGAATCTAGCGTGAAAATTTCATTTTCCACATTGGCGTGCCCGAATATGGATTGGCAGGAAATTATATCCATGGCAACGGACGTCGGCTTCGACGGGGTTGAAGTGAGGGGTCTAGGCCAGGACATCCATGCCGTAAAAGCAAAACCGTTCACCGAAAAAGAGCTTCCAAATACGATGAAAAAGCTTAGCCGGCTAAAGCTTACGATTCCCTGCTTTTCATCAAACTGCTGCCTTAAATTCTTCGACAAGAGCGCTGAAAATAAAAAAGAAATCACTGAATATATGATGCTTGCAAATAAAACGGGGACGCCATATATCCGCATCCTTGCGGATCTTTCGGTGTATCCCGACGGCGAGGTCGACGACGATAAAATCGTGGAGGAGCTAAAGGCGCTGGCTCCGATTGCTGAACAATACGGCGTCACGCTGCTTGTGGAGACAAACGGCGTTTATGCAGACACGAAGCGGCTTCGCGGCATCCTTGAACAGACGGCGAGCGATTCCATAGCGGCCCTTTGGGATATGCACCACCCATACCGCATAAACGGAGAAGAGCCTGAGGCTACGGTGCAAAACTTAGGCGCGTATATCAAGTACGTCCACGCGAAGGACTCGGTGATTCTCGACGGCAAGCTTCAGTACCGCATGATGGGCGAGGGAGATTTGCCGCTCGACGAGATGATTCAGGCGCTTAAGTCCATCAACTACGAGGGATTTGTCTCGCTTGAATGGGTCAAGCGCTGGTCAAACGACCTGGAGGACGCAGGTATCGCGATTCCGCAGTTTGCTCATTTTATGGGCAAATATACGGAGAGAGCGACGCTGAGCACGCAGCTTTTCCAAAACAAGGCGGGAACAGGGTGGTACATTTGGGAAAAGGAATCGCTCATCGATCTTACGTTCCCGCAGCTTTTAGACCGGATAGTCGAGGAGTTCCCGGACCAATGCGCGTTTAAATACACAACCCATGATTACACAAGGACATATAGCGAGTTTCGCGACGACGTCGACATGTTCGCAAGGGCGCTCATTTCGCTTGGCGTAAAGCGGGGGGACAAGGTTTCCGTTTGGGCGACGAACGTGCCCGAGTGGTTTATCACGTTTTGGGCGGCTGTTAAAATCGGCGCGATACTCGTAACCGTCAACACGGCGTATAAAATCCACGAGGCCGAGTATTTGCTGCGCCAGTCCGACACGCACACGCTTGTGATGATCGACGGCTTCAAGGACTCAAACTACTCAGGGATTATAAGCGAGGTCTGTCCCGAGCTTAAAGGCCACAAAAAGGGCGAGCCGCTTCATACGGCAAGGCTGCCGTTTTTGCGCAATGTAATCACGGTCGGCTTTGAGCTTAATGGCGCCTTGACCTTCGAGGAGTCGCTTGCATACGCGAAAGAGACGCCGATCGAGGTCGTCTATCAGCGCATGGCGATGATCAACCGTCACGACGTCTGCAATATGCAGTACACCTCCGGTACGACCGGATTTCCGAAAGGCGTTATGCTCACGCATTACAACGTCGTCAACAACGGCAAAAATATCGGCGACAGGATGGATCTTTCCACAGCCGATATGTTCTTAATCCATGTTCCGATGTTCCATTGCTTCGGCATGGTGCTGTCGATGACGGCGAGTGTGACGCACGGCTCCGCCATGTGTCCGATTCCCGCTTTTTCGCCGCGCCTTGCGCTTCAGGCTGTCAAAAAAGAAAAGATTACGGCGATCAACGGCGTCCCCACCATGTTTATCGCCATGATGGAGCACGAGGATTTTAAGAATACCGATTTCAGCAATCTGCGCACCGGCATCATGGCGGGAAGCCCGTGCCCCGTCAAGGTCATGCAGGACGTCCTCACAAAGATGCATATGCCTGAAATCACTATAGTATTCGGGCAGACCGAAAGCTCCCCCGGCTGCACGATGAGCAGCGCGGACGATTCGATAGAAGTCAAGGTCAGCACCGTTGGCCGCGCGCTTCCCGGGATTGAGTGCAAGGTTGTTGACCCCGTTACCGGCAAAGACCTGCCCGACAATGAGACCGGAGAGTTCGTCGCGCGCGGATACAACATCATGAAGGGCTACTATAAGATGCCGGCGGCTACCGCGAACGCCATCGACGAGGACGGCTGGCTGCATACCGGCGACCTTTCGCTGCGCCTGCCGGACGGCAACTTCAAGATTACGGGCCGCATCAGGGATATGATCATCCGCGGCGGCGAAAACATTTACCCTAAGGAAATCGAGGACTTTATCTATACGCATCCGAAAGTGCGCGACGTCCAGGTAATCGGAGTGCCCGACAAGGCTTACGGCGAGGAAATAATGGCGTGCGTCGTCTTAAAGGACGGTGAAGCCGCTACTGAAGAGGAAATCAAGGATTATGTCCTAAAGCATATGGCAAAGCACAAAACGCCGAAATATGTAAGCTTTGTGACCGGGTTCCCGATGAATGCGGCGGGGAAGGTTAAGAAATACGTGATGGTCGAAGAAGCCGTGAAGCTCCTTGGCCTCGAAGAAGCTAAAGGCATAGAAACCGCTTAGGGCTAACAACAGCGGCAATTTCTCCATATTGTCTATCTTTTATTTATATGATATACTTTAATATATATTTTTATAAAATAAAGGGAGGACATAAAAATGAAAAATACCCCCGAAGTAAAGCTTGGAATCATATCGGTTTCACGCGACTGCTTCCCCGCGGCCCTTTCGGAAAACCGCCGCGCCGCCGTCTCGAAGGCCTACAAGGATATCTACGAGTGTAAGGTGACGGTCGAAAACGAAACCGATATGCTCAAAGCAATCGAGGAAGTTAAAAAAGCCAAAATTAACGCGCTTGTGGTATTCCTTGGAAACTTCGGCCCCGAAACGCCGGAGGTCATGCTGGCGCAAAATTTTGACGGCCCCACCATGTTTGTGGCGGCGGCGGAGGACGCGGGCGACAAGCTGATTGACGGGCGCGGCGACGCGTATTGCGGTATGCTCAACTGCTCGTACAACCTGGGCCTTCGCAACATCAAGGCGTTTATTCCCGAATACCCGGTCGGAACACCTAAGGGTATTGCGAAAATGATCGGCGATTTCGTACCTGTCGCAAGGGCGCTGCTGGGTCTCAAGAGCCTTAAAATCATCTCGTTCGGCCCGCGCCCGTTTGATTTTATGGCATGTAACGCGCCGATTAAGAAGCTGTTTGATTTAGGCGTTGAGATACAGGAAAACTCCGAGCTTGATTTGTTTGCGTCGTTTAACGCTCATAAAGACGACAAGAGGATTCCCGGCGTAATAAAAAATATGGAAAAAGAGCTTGGCGGCAAGGGCGGCGAGATGGCGGGAATACTTCCGAAGCTTGCGCAGTACGAGATTACGCTGCTCGACTGGATGGAACAGCACAAGGGAAGCCGCGAATACGTCGCGTTTGCGAACAAGTGCTGGCCCGCGTTCCAGACGCAGTTCGGGTTTGTGCCGTGCTATGTCAATTCGCGCCTTGTAAGCCGCGGCATCCCGGTCTCCTGCGAGGTCGATATTTACGGCGTATTGTCCGAATACATAGGCCTGTGCGTGTCGGGCGAGCCCGTGACGCTGCTTGACATCAACAACACAGTGCCTGAGGATATGTATAAATCCGACATCAAAGGCAAATTCAAGTATTCGCTCAAGGATACGTTTATGGGATTCCATTGCGGCAATACTCCGATGTGCAAGCTCAAGAAGGGCGAGCTTAAATACCAGCTTATCATGAAGCGCCTGCTTGAGCCGGACAGCAAGCCGAATGTTTCACGCGGAACACTGGAAGGCGATATTGTCGATGGAAAGATCACGTTCTTCCGGTTGCAGGGTACGGCTGAAGGCGGGCTTACATCTTATGTCGCGCAGGGAGAGGTGCTGCCAGTGGCGACGAAATCTTTCGGAGGCATCGGCATATTCGCAATCCCCGAAATGGGCAGGTTTTACCGCCATGTACTAATTGCGGACCGTTACCCGCACCATGGCGCCGTGGCGTTCGGGCATGTTGGCAAAGCGCTGTTTGACGTCTTTAGCTATCTTGGCGTGCCGAAAATTTCGTATAATCAGCCGAAATCTCTGCCATACCCCACGGAAAATCCGTTTGCGTAACATATAAACAAACCGCCAGCCAAGTACAGTGAACAAATAAGGACGTGATTTCAGTCAAATTACGTCCTTGTTTTTTAGGGTCTGTTATCGAAAATAGTTTTACGAAAAGAGGGAATGTATGAATACTTATTATGAAATCGCAAAAGAACGTTACGCAGCGCTTGGGATCGATACGGAAGCCGTTATCAAAACGCTGGGGGCGTGCGCGATCTCCATCCACTGCTGGCAGGGCGACGATGTGGGCGGGTTTGAAAGCGCAGGAGAAGCTTTAAGCGGCGGTATCCAGGCGACCGGGAATTATCCGGGAAAAGCCCGCACTCCTGAAGAGCTGATGGCCGATTTTGACAAGGCGCTTTCACTTATCCCCGGAAAGCACCGCATAAACCTCCACGCAAGCTACGCTATTTTTGACGGCAAACCGGCGGAACGCGACGAGCTTGCGCCTGAGCATTTCGCGAAATGGGTGGCATACGCGAAGGAACGCGGCCTTGGCATTGACTTTAACCCCACCTTTTTTAGCCATCCTATGGTTAAGGACAACCTGACCCTGTCAAGCCCCGATGAAACTGTGCGCGCCTTTTGGGTACGCCACGGCATAGCTTGCCGCAGGATTGCCGCCGCCATCTCGCGGGAGCTTAAAAGCCCGGTGCTAAACAACGTCTGGATTCCCGACGGCTATAAGGATGTCCCGGCCGACCGGCTCGGACCGCGCCTGCGTCTTAAAAAGAGCTTAGACGAAATATTCTCAGAAAAGCTCGATGGAGTGATTGACTGCGTTGAAAGCAAGGTATTCGGGATCGGGCTTGAGTCGTACACGACGGGCAGCAGCGAGTTTTACTTGGCGTACGCATCAAACCGCGACGGCGTTTACAACCTGCTTGACAGCGGGCATTACCATCCGCTGGAATATATAAGCGATAAGATACCGAGTCTGCTTACAAGGTTCGATAAGATTCCGCTGCATGTCACACGCAGCGTCCGGTGGGATTCGGACCATGTGGTCCTGCTCGAGGATGAGCTCAAAGAGATCGCAAAGGAAATCGTGCGAAATGAAGCGCTTGAGAAAGTGCTGATCGGGCTTGACTTTTTCGATGCATCCATCAACCGGGTGGCGGCTTGGGTGGTAGGCGTGCGGAACATGCAAAAGGCGCTGCTGTACGCAATGCTTTATAAGTGGGAAACCTTGCGGGGGCTTCAGGACAGCGGAGACTTCACCGCGTTGATGGCCGAGCAGGAGATGTACAAAACCCTGCCGTTCGGCGCTGTTTGGGAGGAGTTCTGCGCAAGGAACAACGTCCCCGATGACGGGCAGTGGCTTCAGATTGTGCGGGAATATGAACAAAACGTGCTGTTAAAGCGCGGATAAGGTAACAGACCCCTTGCGAAATGCAACAACAATCAGGAGGCTTTATATGATACATAACAATATCCTCGACACAATCGGACGCACGCCTATGGTGCGCATAAACCGCATGAACCCAAACCCTTCTGTGGAAATGTATGCGAAACTTGAGGGCTTTAATCCGACCGGAAGTATAAAGGACCGGATTGCGTTAAAAATGATAGAGCGGGCCGAGGATGACGGCATACTCACAAAAGATAAAATAATAATAGAAGCAACCTCCGGCAACACGGGTATAGGTCTTTCGATGATAGGCGCCGTTAAAGGGTACAGGGTGCAGATCGTGATGAGCTCGGCGGTATCGGTTGAGCGTCAGAAGATGATAAAAGCCTTTAACGGCGAGATTATCCTGACGTCCGCCGACCTGGGCACGGACGGCGCCATAATGAAGACAAAAGAATTGGTTGCAGCCGATCCTGATAAATACTTCAATCCAAACCAGTTTTCAAATGAGTATAACAAGATTGCCCACTACAAAACCACCGCCGAAGAGATATGGGAACAAACAGAAGGCCGCGTGACGCATTTCGTTTCGGCTTTAGGCACCTCCGGTACGTTGATGGGGGTGGGCATGATGCTCAAGGAACGCAATCCCGCGATAAAGATAATAGAGGCGCAGCCGGTCAAAGGCCATTATATACAGGGGCTTAAAAGCCTTGCCGAGGCTATCGTTCCGGAGATATACGATATTGACGAGATAGACGAGAGCATGCTTATCGACACCGGTGAAGCTTATGAGACGGCAAGGCGGATCGTGCGCGAGGAGGGAATATTTGTCGGAATGTCCAGCGGCGCGGCGATGCTTGCGGCTATAAGAAAAGCAAAAAAGCTTGACGGCGGGGTGATGGTAGTTATACTGCCTGACAGAGGCGAGAAATATTTAAGCACCAGCTTATTTGAAATATAAAACCGGGGGCGCCGGAAAAGGAACAAGGAGCGGAAACAATGAGGGTTATATTGTTTTATAACGGTAAAACAGGGTTTACGAAAAGATACGCGGATTGGATTGCACAGGAGCTTAACTGCGAAGTAAAGCCATTTAAGGATTTTGAGAAAACTAAGGTAGGCGAGGACGATCTGGTTATTTTCGGCAGCCGTATCTATGCCGGGAGAATTGAGCGTCTGAACAAGATTAAGTCGCGGGTGAAAGACAATTTAATCGTGTTCGCGTCCGGAGCCACGCCAATAACCGCGGAAAACTCAATCAGCAAGATATGGGCTGAAAACTTTACCGAAACCGAACGCGAAGCAATCCCGCATTTTTACATGCAAAGCGGGCTTAATTACGAGAAGATGGGCTTTATCGACCGGAGCATAATGAAAAACGTCGCCAAGATTATGGGCAAACAAAAAGGCAAAACAGCGGATGAAGCCAGTTTTGCAGAGGCCATCAGGAGCTCCTACGACATTTCGTCGCGGGAATATATCATACCGCTTATTCAGTGTGTCAAAGATAAGGCAGACGCCGCTTTTTGACAGCTTGTGACGGAGGATGCCGCATGAAACTCGACCGTCTTTTTGGGATACTTACCGCATTGCTGCAAAACGACCGCGTAACCGCGCCGGAGCTTGCCGCGAAATTCGAGGTCAACAGGCGCACGATAGGGCGTGACATAGACGCGCTTTGCAGGGCCGGAATTCCCGTCGTCACGTATCAGGGGAGCGGCGGGGGAATTTCGATTGCGGAAGGCTTCAGGCTTGACAAAAGCGTTTTGACAACCGACGAGCTGTCCGGTATTATCGCCGCGCTCAAAGGCATCGGCAGCGTATCGGAACAATCGAAGGTCGAAAGGCTGCTGGATAAGCTCAACGCGGGCGAAGACTCGGTTGTTTTTCTGCGCGAGCCTGTCGTTATCGACCTTTCCTCCCATTACAAGGCGCAACTTACCGAAAAGATAGAATTGATCAAGCGCGCCGTTTTAGAGCAGAGGCTTATCGAGTTTGATTATTACTATGAAAAAGGTAAATCCCGCCGTGTTATAGAGCCATATTTCGCTGTCTTCCAATGGACTGCGTGGTATGCGTTCGGGTTTTGCACATTGCGGCAGGACTTTCGCATGTTTAAGCTTACGCGCCTGTGGAACCTGTCGGTATGCGATGAAAAATATACGCCGCGCGAAATTCCGCCGGACAAGCGCGATTTTAACGCCCGCTTTCCTGACGACATAAAGCTTGTTGCGCTGTTTGACAAGTCTGTAAAATATCAGCTGATCGACGCATACGGCCCTGATTGCTGTATCGAAACGGAGGACGGCCTCCGTCTGGAAATCGGGTTTACCAACCGCGAATATCTTATGAGCTGGCTGTTGGGATTCGGCGGCAAAGTCAAGGTGCTAAAGCCCGACGACATCGCTTGTGATATTAAATCCGCCGCTGAGAAAATACGATCGCGTTACGAATAAACAGGACAATCTGGCGTCACCATTTGATTACAATGTACTTTGCTACATTGATTCCCCAATCAAATCTCCAGCCTCTCGGCAAGCAGTTTTCTTTTTTCCTGTTCCTCCGCTATGCCGAGCTTGCGGTAAACGCCGGAAAGGCAGGTTTTCACACGGCTTTCAGATAAATAAACCCTATCCGCTATTTCTTTGTTGCTCATCCCCTTGACGGCGAATAGCGCGACGGATAATTCGCTCACGGACAATAAGGACGCGCTTTTGGAAAGCGTGGGCTTTGTCTTGCCGGAGTTTACAAGCCGTATAAAACCCATGATCCTCGCGCGAAACTCATCTATGTCATACGGCTTTGAAATGTAGTCGTTCCCTCCGGCGGTAAGTCCGGCAAGAACGTCTGCGCGTTCGGTTTTCGCGGTCAGGAACAGCACGGGAACATTACCCCCCGTTTTCCGCAATTCCGACAGAAAATCAAGGCCGCTGCCGTCGGGCAGCATAATGTCCAAAACCGCCACGTCGGGGATGGCGAGTTTGATTCTCTCCCGCGCTTCCGCGACCGTTTTTGCGACGAGAACCATTAAGCCTTCCTTCTCAAGCATACGGCGGTTTAAGTCAAGTATTTTTATGTTGTCTTCCAAAAGCAGCACGATGCCATCGTTATTCATCAAAGCTCAGCTTTTCCTTTCAGCGTTACAGACACACAGACACCGGCGCCGGGTTCATTTTGGATGGATATGTCCCCGCCGTGTTTTATCGCGATATCGCGGCAGATGGAAAGACCTATGCCGCTTTTTTCTTCCCCGCCGCTGACGCCCCGCTCGAATATACGCGGCAATATGTCAGGTTTGATTCCGTACCCGTCATCTTTGAGCGTAACGGTTATAGCCGCTCCATCCGCCCGGACAGCCATTTCTATATTGCTGCGCGCGTGGGTGACCGCGTTTTGCGTAATGTTCCATAGCAGTTGAGTGAGCTCGTCCGCGTCGCCTTGTATTTCGGGGATTCCGTCTTCGATAAACAACGTCAGATTCTTGCCCTTGCGCCGTGCGACAGGTGTTAGCAAACGCATCAACCGATTTGCCAAGTCCCCTGCATCTACAGGCATGGCCTCCCACGCATTCGTTTGCGCTGTTTCAGAAGACGATAACAATATTTTTAGCGTACCGTCCGCCATTTCAGCGAGTCGCTTGGCTTCCTCGCTGATGGTGGATAAATCGGCAAGGGTCTGCTCATTTGCCCCGCTTACCCGGATTTGCTCTACGGCGAACTGCGCGTAGGCAGACATTACGGTAAGCGGGGTTCGCATTTCGTGGCTCATTTCCGCGAAAAGCTCGCCTTTCATTTTTGCGTATTCTTCCGATTGCTTCCGTGCGGCTTCCAGTTCTTTGTTCTGTTTGTCGAACAGGTGGATGTGCGCCGCCATAGCGGCTGAAAGCCCGGCGCTGACAATCAGAAATACTACGATGTTATCGACTACGATTGTAATTTCATTGGAAATGTGGCTTACATTTTCAGGATAAAAATATGCATACAAAAAAAGCGACGTATATAAAACCAATTCCATGCCGACAAAGACGAACATCTTTTTTCCAGTTAGCATAAAAACTGTAACCAGCACGGCGAAAACAAAAAACATGGGTATGCCGCCGGTATAACTACCCAAGTTAATAAAAACCATTGGGAAAATAATAAAAAACACGATGATGATGGTTATTACATAGCAGCGTTGGTAGTTTTTGCTGTTGGTCGCATACCACAGTATTGACGCAGAAAATATTACCAATGCCAAATTCAACAGCAGATTATTAAGATTTGCGCTGATGATGAACCCATATATACCGCTGAACAGACCGGACGCAAACCCGATACACGCAAGGATATTAAACAGCCTGATGCGGAGTTCCAGCCCTTTGCCGAAAAATATATTAAGCATTTTTTTCACAAGCAGTAACATACAGACGCCTACCTGTCCTTGATTATTGTTTTTGGGGGAGCGAGGGCTTTTTAAGGTTGCCTTTCGGTTTTGATTATACTACGAATCGGTTTAAAAAGTCCACCAAGGTATCGCCGGATGGAAAAAACGATACCCCGGCGATACTATTATGAAACCCCGCACCGCTTGAAAATCTAATATAATGTTTAAAGAATACGCAGGAAAGGGGTTATGTTAAGGTTGAAACAACCGCTGCGCAATATACTGATCTCGTGGCGTTTCTACACGCAAGACCGGGAAACGTTTGCCGAATGTCTGGAGAGAAAGTTTTGCCAAAACCTTGAGAGCTTGCGCGTGGTAAACATGGTCGTCGCGGTTATGACGATTTGTTTTTCTTTTTTCCCCGTCATTGTGGAAAAGCAACTTGCCAAGGGGGTAATTTACCTTATCGTGGCCGTTATCGCCGGGCTAATGTCCTTATACGCAAAACGCATATACACCCGTCATAAAAGAGGGGATCGCCCTAAGTATTCGCTTCTCTATACGCTTATCACCCTGTATTACACAAACTTGATGTTGTTTGGGGTTTATCTGGACGTATGGTCAGATGCGGAAGACTTGGCCGTCATGTCCATGATATTTCTGGTGGTCGCGCTGTTTTTGTTTGTCAACCCGCCCATGTTCAACCTGATTCTTACGTTATGCGCAATAACTGTTTTTATAGTATCTACCGTTTTGATGAAGGATTCATATTTAGCAATCTATGATATAATCGACGTGTTGGTTGCCGGGATAGCCAGCATGGTATTCACTTGGTATGTCGCCAGATATAAGGTTCAATCGGAATTAAATGTCGGAAAGCTGAACATCGCCTATGAAAGCGTGAAACGGGCCAATGAATCCAAATCCAAGTTTCTCGCCGCCATGAGCCATGAAATCCGCACGCCGATGAACGCCATCATCGGCATTTCGGATATTGAGCTGGAACGCGGGGACCAACCTTCCGAAACAAGGGACGCATTTGATAGAATCAACAGCTCCGGCAAAACGCTGCTGGGAATCATCAACGACATCTTGGATTTATCGAAGGTCGAAACAGGCAAGCTCGAACTGGCGCCGGTTAAATACGATACGCCCAGCCTGATCAACGACACCGCACGGCTCAACGCCATGCGTATCGGCGGCAAGCCGATAGAGTTTATCATTAAAGTTTCAGAAACCTTGCCTGCGTTCCTGTTCGGCGACGAGCTTCGGATTAAGCAGGTTCTGAACAATATACTTTCCAACGCGATTAAATATACCGAGCAGGGAAGCGTCACATTTGAGATTGATTCCCAGCCGGACGAAAATGGGGTTATGCTTGTATTTACCGTCCGCGACACCGGGCAAGGCATGACGAAGGAGCAGCTTGCCGCGCTCTATGAAGAATACTCCATGTTTAACCGTGAAGCCAACCGCGGGATGGAGGGTACGGGGCTCGGCATGAGCATTACCAAAAGCCTTGTCGAGATGATGAGCGGCAGGATCGAGGCGGAAAGCGAACCGGGCGCAGGCTCGGTATTCACCGTTTATCTGCTCCAGCAGCCCACCGGCGAGGGCGTTCTGGGAAAGGAAGTCGCGGAAAAACTGCAAAGCTTCAAATTCACGCCCAGTATGCAGAGAGCGAAGGTCGTGCGGGAGTATATGCCTTACGGAAGCGTATTGGTGGTTGACGATGTGGACGCCAATGTGTTCGTGGCGAAAGGACTGATGAAGCCTTACGGTCTCGCGGTTGACACCGCCGAAAGCGGCTATGAGGCGCTGGATAAGATTCGCGCCGGGGCAACCTTCGACATCATATTCATGGATTATATGATGCCGGGGATGGACGGAATGGAAACCGCAAAGCTGCTCCGTGAGGAAGGCTATACACGCCCAATCGTAGCGCTGTCGGCCAACGCCATTGCCGGCATAAAAGAAATGTTCTGCGATAACGGTTTTGACGGTTTTGTGTCAAAGCCTATCGACATAAGGCAGCTCAACTATGTCCTTAACAGCTTGATACGCGACAAACAACCGCCCGAAGTGGTCGAAGAAGCCCGGCGGCAAAAGGAAAGCGGAAATTTCCCCGCTTCGTCTGCAGAAAACACGGCGAAGGATGCAGGCCCTCTCTCGCGCTTGAAACGGGTTGACGCTCTTGACGTGGATTCCGCGTTGGAAGCTATGGGCGGCTTAGAGGATGTCTATATTGACGCTGTAAAACTAACCACGCGGCTGCTGCCCGAACGGGTCGAGAAAATGGATTGTTTTATAAACACCGACCGAAAGGCTTTTACCGTAGAAGTACATGGCCTGAAAAGCGTGCTGAAAAACATCGGCGCGGCGGCGTTGGGGAATAGGGCCGCGCAGCTTGAACGCGCCGCCATAGAGAACAATCTGCCGTACTGGCATGCGTTTTACCCGCCCTTCAAAGCGGGGCTGATTGAATTGCATGATTGCTTGGCCGGAGCGGTAAAGCCGGAAACAACGACGCCGAAAGAAGCGGCGGATCAATCGGCGCTCATACAGGCGATTGCCGAAGCGAAGAGTGCCGCCGAAGCCTTTGACCGCGACGCCGCGCTGGAGGCTCTTGCCCCATGCGTGAATTATACATACGATGATGAAACGGATGAACTTCTGCATGAAATCATGAACGCCCTGGAAGCGTTTAACTGCGAGAAGGCACTCGCAAACCTGATAAAACTGGAGGAGGAAAATGGAAACGAAGCTGTATGACGGTGTTCGGTATTATCATCGCGTCCCGGGCTTGTCTTTGCCCAGACATGTCCGGCATGACCGAACAAACGCCGATATTAACCGGTTCATTGATATCATACCGGAGCTGACCGAGACGCTGGAGGTCAATAGCATAGACCTTGAAGACAACCCGGATGTATTCATGAAAAGCATGAAATTGATGATGGCGCTCCTCGGCGCTGTACGTGCGAGGGGCTTGGAGTTATACGCGGGGAGGATTCTGCGCTGCGTGGAGGGAACGCAAAACTTGGCGTTGGCGCGTAAGCTGCTCAAGCCGTTTATTACAGATGTGCTTTCCCTGTCCATCGCCATGCAGAAGGCACAAAAACAGGATGCGGGTGCGAACATAAGCGAAATTGAGGTTCACGCGGATATGAAACGCAATGTGTTGACGGTATGTAACCTTTTTTGTGGCGGCGAATATGAAAAAGCGTGGGCGGTAATCGCGGGGCTGGCGGAGCGCGACCCGGAGGAGACCGCTTACCTGAAGCTGTTGAGCTTGATTGCGGCGCGAAAATACGCGGAAGCGGAAACCGCGGTGGAAGCTTTGTACAAAAAGCATATCGAAACGATGAACAGGCTTGTGGGAACCGATTTAACAAAAATCATCCTGGCTGTGGACGATATGCCCGAAATGCTGTCCTTTGTCAACAACACGCTCAAAAACCATTACAAGGTCATCGCCGTGCCGGGCGGAGAAGCGGCGCTCACGGTTCTGCGGACGCAAAAACCCGACTTGTTTATTCTCGATATAGACATGCCGGATATGAACGGCTATGAATTGGCACAAATCATCCGCGGCAGCGACAATCACGCGAAGACCCCCCTCGTTTTCCTGACCGGCAATTCTACGAGGGAGCATATTACAAAGGCGATGGCGGTCGGGTGCGACGATTTCATCGTAAAGCCCACGAGTCACGAACGTCTGTTGACCGTGGCGGGCAAGTTTTTGAGATAATGATTATCCTTGTTATTTTACGCGCAAATTCCGGACTTTTACATTCCGGTTTTTGTGCGCTCTTTGTTGCCTGTTTTTCCATTGCCCTGTTTTTAACCGCGCCTTGCTCGCCGCTATCGTGCGTGAGAGTGAACACCTTGACCAATATGATACAATGAAAGAAAAACGGGCGCAACAACGTGATATTTGTAAAGAAAGGAAAAGATGAAAACGATAAAACAGTTATTCGAATCTGTTCTCAAAAGGGTATACGGCCATGTTAAGTATCAGTTGTTTTTTACTTATATGCTGGTAGGAATTATTACGCTCACAACGCTGGGCGGAGTGTTGCTTTATGTTTTTACGAGAGATTTGACCGAGAAGAACTTCTTGTATGTGGAGCAGCTTAACAATCAAATATTGCTTAATCTGGAAAGCAATCTCAGCGACATACAGCAGGATTCGTTTTTTATAAATTATGACAGGGATTTATATAGCATTATAAAGGCAACCAGCCAGAACACGGCACTGTTTAATAGTGACTACGTTGCTTCATATAGAAACATTGACAATTACTTTTTCAATATGCTGCAAAGGCGTCGTCAAATTTGGGGATATTCTATTTATACTTTAGACGGGGAAGTCCTTTATTCAATAAGCAGATATCCTGAAAGGCTTGTAGATAAACAAGTTAATAATGAGCCGTGGTTCATTGAAGCAGTAGAGCAAAGGGGAAGGCCAATCACGCGGGGGAGGCATGAGATAAAGTATTCCGGCGGCGGCTCTAAGTCTGTCATTTCGATTGTCAGGGCAATGGTCGGATTTGAGGATAATACAATATTCGGCGTGATTGTTGTTGACGAGGATATCGAATATATCGCAAAAATCATTGAGAATATAAAAATTGGGGACAGCAAAGGAATTGTCATTATTGCAGATAGCCACGGGGCGCTTGTTTACAGTAACAGCGACAAAGAATATGCAAAAGTTTCATCGTATGAGGGCTACAAACAGAATGTTTTGCTAAATACCAATATTTCATATACACTGGGAACCGGTAATGACAGGGTGCATATGATACAAAGCATTTCCGAGCAGACCGGCTGGAAAGTAATTACCTGCATTGACCACAACGAGCTTGTAAAAGACAGCGCACTTGCTAGAAATATCATTATCACTTTTATGCTTATTTGTTTAGCGATTACCTATGTAATATCCGCATTCGTCTCAAGTCAGGCTACCAAGCCTCTGATTCATATGAAAGAGCTTATGCTGGAAGTGGAAAAAGGGGATTTTAATGTACAGGTTCCCGTACATGGGCACAACGAGATTTCCAGCCTTGAAAAGGGCTTTAATTCGATGATAACGAAGATACGCCAGCTTATCCAGAAAGAATATCAGGAAAAACTTCTGCGAAACGAAGCCGAGCTCAATCTTTTGCAAGCGCAGATAAACCCACATTTTTTATATAATACACTAGGTTCGATAAAAAGCATGGCACGGTCTGAAAACGCCTCTATCACAGCAAAAATGATACAGACGCTATCGAGAATTTTCAGATACAGTCTGGGTAGCATGGGCATAACAGTCTCTATCCGTGAGGAAATCGAATACATCAAGGACTATCTTTTGCTCCAACAGTACCGGTTCCAAGATAAAATATCAGCTAGCTACGACTTGGATGAAAGCGCTCTAGACGAGCAGATTTTAGTCATGTGCCTCCAGCCGATTGTGGAAAATGCAATTATACACGGGTTAATGCAAAAAAACGGAAACGGGCACATTCATATCGTCTTGCAGCACGATAACGATTACACAAAACTACTCATTATTGACGATGGCATCGGCATGGATGACGACGTGATGAATAAAATCAACGCGGAACTTCAAAACGCCGATTCCCAAAACTTGAATCTTGGTTTGTACGTAAAGAACAATAAAATCGGCATGCTTAACGTTAATTACAGGATAAAATATAAATTCGGCAAACAATATGGGTTGATTATCGGAAAAAATGATGGAGCGGGGATAACAGTTGAAATATCGCTGCCAAGAAATAGCGGGGAGGTCGGCAGTATATGATAAGCGTTTTAATTGCAGATGATGAGAAATGGATGAGGGATACGTTGCTTACCTCGATAGAATGGGAGCAACATGGCTTTTATATTGTTGGCGAGGCGGAGGACGGGACCGAGGCGTTCGGTATGATTGAATTGTATGAGCCCGATATTGTGCTGACTGATATACAGATGCCGCATTTAGACGGCATAGCACTTTTGGAAAAAGCAAAAGGGCTTGGGCTAGATTCAATTTTCATTTATTTTAGTGGATATGACAAGTTTGAGTATGCAAAAAGCGCACTAAACTTAGGCGCGATGGGATATATATTAAAGCCTGTCGATGAAGATGAGTTGCTTGAAATGCTGTTGAAAGCAAAAGCCCTTATAAAAAACGAAAAAGAAACCGCCAAAGAAACCGGAATTGTGGACGAGAATTACTATAATAAACTTCTTTTAAGTATAAAAACATATATCGAGCGTAATTACATGAAAGATATCAGCCTTGAAACAACGGCGCGGGAGTTTTCATTCCATCCGAATTACCTCAGCAAGTTATTCAAAGAAGAAACGGGCGGGAATTTCATTGATTACTTAACGGATGTAAGAATCAATAGAGCGAAAAAATTGCTGAAAAATGTGAGATACAGCATCGCCGATGTCGCCCTTAAAGTCGGCTACAGCGACGCGAAATATTTTGCTAAAGTCTTTAAGAAGTCGATTGGCGTCAGCCCGAAAGACTATATCGGGAAAAACAGATAAGCCTAAATAATAAGAGGTTAAAAAAATACACCTCTTATTATTTTTTTCGCCTTGATATGAATAAAAGCATATTCTACAATAAGATTACACAATTAAGCTGTAAGAAGGAGGATATTTTTGTGAAAAAAGCAATTTGCATCTTAGTTTCTGCTTTTCTGATTATTGCCATATTTATAGGTTGCGGGGGGAATTCCGTCACGCCTGCACCCGCCGAAAGCCCTGCTGCCCAATCCGCGCCTGCTGAAAGCCCTGCGGCGGCTGAACCTGCACCGGCAGAAAAGACAACCATTAACCTGACCTCTTGGTACAGGTTCGATTCTTTTTACACCTCTTCACTGCAAGAGGCGCTCGCAAGGGAACTTCCGCATATTGAACTCAATTATGAAGTTATCCCCGCCGACCAATACAACCAGGTTTTGACCACAAGAGTGCTTGCAGGAGCGGAGCAAGCCCCCGATATTATTCAAGTTGACGTCGGGCAGATGTTCGCACAATTTGCGAACGATGGCATACTAACCGACCTTAGCAACGAAGAATTTATCAGCAGCTATACCGATGTAACAAAAGCGGCGCTGACACATAACGGCAAAGCGTATGGTATCTGCCTGGAGGGCAATGGGGCCGGATTCTTCTACAACAAAGATGTTTTTAACGCGGTAGGAGTACAGCCGCCGTCAACTTTCGCCGAATTGCTTGATGTCTGCGAAAAAATCGCCGCCGCGGGGATTGCGCCTGTCGGTTTCAGCGGAAAAGATGCATGGACGCTCAACTGGTTTATGAATCCGCTGATTGCGAATGTTCTCGCAGCAAACCCGAATTTCCGCACAGACCGCTACGACGGCAACACAACGTTTGCAAAAGATTTCAGGCCGGCTTACGCGGCGGTACAGGAAATCATCGAAAAAGGCTATATAAACAGGGGTTCCGTCGGATTGGGATTTGACCAGCTTCGGGCGCAAATGTTTGCGGGTGAAATTGCAATGACGGTTCAGGGTGACTGGATTGTGGGCGACACCATCAGTGAAAACCACGGTGAAGACGTAAATTACGGGTTTTTCTCCATCGCTTTCGATGACGGAAACAAGGGATTCATTTACAGCCCGGCGACAATCTTCACTGTAAACGCGCACAGCAAAAACCATGACGCGGCTATGGATTTTATCAGATACCTCGGCTCTTATGACGGAAGCCTGCTCTTTGCGGAGTGGAAGCATTGCCTCCCGGCGAGGACTGACATCACAAACATAAATCTGCCGGATGCGCAAAAGGAATACACTGCCGCAATGTCAAGCGGAATCGTCACAACGGAATACATTTACACCTATACTCCCGCGTCTTTCCATCAGATAAATGAGAAGACACTCCAGCTCATGCTGGCAGGCGAGCAGGTGGACATTGACGAAGCACTGGCCGAGATGGACGCGGCTTATGACAAAGATAAAGGCCAGTTGTCCCGCCCGTAACCCATTCATGCTAACTTGATTTCATTTGCTGAGAGCCTGTATTCCGGTCTTTATATCCCTGAATATAGGCTCTTAATATTGGGGTGTTGTTATGAAAATGAGCCTTGAAAGAAAGACGATGCTCGGTTACTTTCTATTGACCTTACCGGCGCTTTTTGTTTTCTTGATGATTGTATATTATCCTTTTATCAATAGTATCTTTTATTCTTTCACGGATTGGAGCGGCATATCGCTTCATAAAAACTTTGTCGGGCTTGAAAATTACGCCGCTCTGCCGGACGACAAGCTGATAAAAGCCGGAATATGGAATACCATTCTAATAGGCTTATACGCGGCTATTATACAAAATGTGCTTTCTTTGGCGCTTGCATTGGCGCTTGACAGTAAATTGCGGTTGCAGGGATATTACAAGGCCGTGTTTTATATTCCGTGCCTGTTCAGCATACTTATCATATCCCCGATATTTGGCAACATCTTTCAATACAGCGGTTTGTTCAACGCGCTGATAAGCCAAATCGGGTTTTCGCACCTTGCCGAGGACTGGTTCGGCACCATCCGGACTGCCCTGCCCATGCTGATGCTGACGAATAGCTGGCAATGGGTTGGATTTGGTTCAGTCATTTATCTGGCGGGGTTGCAGAGTATCCCCCCCGATTATTATGAAGCGGGACATATTGACGGGGCGACAAAGCTGCAAGCGTTTTTCAAGATAACATTTCCAATGCTCATGCCTTCCGTTACAATCTTGACGTTTTTGAATTTGGTAAACGGGCTAAAAACATTTGAGTTACCCTTTGTTTTGACAAATGGCGGTCCCGGGTACGCAACCGAAACCGTGGGCACCGTAATCTATGAGCTGGGCTTTCGGCAGGGCAAGATGGGTTACGCTTCTGCTATTTCCGTGGTTTTCTTTTCGGTAATCGCAGTTGTTTCTATTTTGCAGCTTAAACTCACCAGAAGCAGGGAGGTTGAACTCTAATGGAAAAAGAAAAAAGAGGAAGTATTTTGCTGGAAATTGTAATACTTCTGCTCTCCTTGCTGGTTGTCGTACCTATCGGTTACATCTTTTTATCAAGCATTAAGACACCCGCGCAGATACACGTTCCTCTTGCGATGCCCACCGAGTTTTTTACCGGGAATTTTGAAACGGTACTTCGCAGGGTCAATCTGCCGAGGATATATTTCAACAGTGTTCTTGTCGCGGTTGTATCTATCTTTTTTTTGATTGCACTAAGCTCTCTTGCCTCGTATTCCTTGGCAAGGGCAAAAAATAAAATGTTTACCGTGATTTATATTATCTTTTTAAGCGGATTCATGATTCCCTTTCAATCGGGTATGCTGCCGCTCTTTACCCTCATCAGAAGCCTTGGGCTGATGAATAAGCTGGGGGCGCTTAACGTGGTGCAAATCGGCACGTTCCTCTCATTTGCCATCCTCATATATACGGGCTTTATTAAATCAGTTCCGCGAGAGCTTGATCAAGCCGCGCTGATTGACGGCTGCGGCCTTATCAGGACATTTGTTTTTATTATCTTTCCCTTGCTCAAGCCCGCTACCGTTTCGGTTATCGTCACGACGTTGGTATTTATTTGGAACGACTTTATGAACCCTTTGCTTTTTATAACAACAACCAATAAAATGACATTGACAATCGGCATGTACTCTTTCATGGGGGAACACCGTTCTGATTACGGACCGATATTTGCATTAGCGATTTTTGCGATCATTCCACCGGTCATACTGTTTTTGAGTCTGCAAAGGTATTTTTACAAAGGTATGGTGGCGGGTTCTGTCAAAGGATAAAAGGAGTGCGTTTTTATGATAATGAATTTAGCGGATTACAAAAACAAGGTGCTCGGGTGCTGGATGGGCAAAAATATCGGCGGAACACTTGGCGCTCCCGACGAATGGGCAAGGCGGAAAAACGACATCAGCTTTTATAGGCAGGAGCTTGACGGCAACCCGCTGCCCAACGATGATTTGGATATCCAGCTTCTCTGGCTAGTCGCCCTTGAGGAGCAGGGCGTTGACGTAAACTCCGCAATTTTAAGCGAGTATTGGGCGTTATATGTCACACCGCATTGGATGGAGTACGGCACTGCAAAAATCAATATGAAGCGTGGGCTTCTCCCGCCCCTCAGCGGCGCGATGGACAATGTTTTTAAAAATAGCTGCGGGGCGTTTATCCGTTCAGAGATATGGGCGTGTATCGCGCCGGGGTATCCCGAGGTTGCCGTAAGATACGCTTTTGAGGACGCGATGATTGACCACGGAAACGGCGAGGGCGTTTACGCGGAAGCGTTTTGCGCCGCCTTGGAAAGCGCCGCTTTTGTGGAGAGCGATATCAATAAACTGATAGATATTGGCTTGTCTTATATTCCCGCGGATTCCGGGGTGGCCGGTGCTGTCAAATGCGCTCGAGAATGCTATCAGTTGGGGAAAACATGGGAAGAAGCCCGTGAAGAAATCCTCAAGCATTATAGGGGCGAGTTTTTTGCGCACTGGAAAGAAATATCCAAAGAGGATTTGGAAAAAGGTTATGCAGACGGTACGCTCGGCTGGGACGCGCCAAGCAACATCGGCATTGTCGTTATCGGGCTTTTGTACGGCGAAGGTGATTTCGGAAAATCCCTGTGTACTGCCGTAAACTGCGGCGAGGACACGGACTGCACCGCGGCGACGATCGGTTCAATATTGGGAATCATCAACGGCGTCGGTGCGATTCCTGAAAAATGGATGCAGCCAATTGGGAGAAGCATAAAAACCATGTGCATAAACCTAGGGGAGCTCGAAGACCCCATGTATTCTCTGCCTAAAAGGTGGAGTATACCGAAAGAGAGAAGATTCACGGCAACTCCCGGCGTCAGGCGTTTGGTACCCGCAACAATCGATGAGTTGACCGACAGGGTAACGCGTATCGCAAAACAAGTCATCTTACGCAACCATCTGGATATTGAGATTGACCAATCCAAAGAAACGGATTTGACCGGTTTAAATAAGAAGTTGTTGTTTGCAGGCAGTGATTTTGCAGCCGCTTACGAATATCTAAACGGTGTTGTGTTCAGCTTCCCGTTTTTTGAAATCACAGTAGATTACGCAGGCGACGCCTATATGAAAAACGGCGCAAACAAAACAATCAAGCTGCGGATTGAGAATAAATACAAAACTCCCGCGACGTTCAATTTTAAGTGGCACGCACCCGACGGCTTCCGGATAGCCCCGTCAAAACAGGGGCAAATCTATGTGAGTCACGCTTTTATCAAAAATCCGACCGAAGTTGAGTTTACGTTGTCAAACGAAGAAATTCCTGCAAGCATCAATCGTTTTATTATTGAGATAACCGTTGACGGGAGAAACACGGAAATGTTGGTTCCTGTCCTGTTTTTAAACGGAAACACGCTTCAGGGATAAGGGGGAAAGGCATGACCTCTAGAGAACGGTTTAGAGCCGTAATTTGAAGTACAAGTATGGGAACAGAAGCTTCTGGTGCAGGGGATATTACGTGGACACGACAGGGAAAAGCACAAAACGCATTGCGGAATATATCCGAAATCAGCTCAAGGAAGACCAAGTGTCCGAGCAAATGACAATGAAAGAGTATGCCGACCCGTTCACGGGTAGCAAGTAACAATCCCTTCGCAAGTTGCAGACCGTAGAAAGCGCCTTAAGGCGCCGCTAGTAAAATAGGGCTTTGCCCGCATATAAAAATCTACCGGCTATGCCGGTAGATTTTTATATGCCGGTTTACCCGGTGTTAATTTTCTCAAAAAACGAAGGAAATGGATGTGAAGAATGGCGAGATAAATAGGAAAAGGTAAAATAGAACACATTTATTCGTGGAAGATTTTAGTTAGATTGTTGCCTTTTTAAATACAGGTTCTAAGATATTTCCATATAATAACGGTATATGTTGTTTGTTCATAAATTTGTGCCGATTATCTAAAATTCTTCATATGAGACAAGTCTTATGCTATAATACGGATAAGCAATTGTAGGAGAGTGAGCCTTATGAGTGTTGTATATCCCATTATTTCATGCCCCCCATGTTTATTTAGTAGAGATATCTCTCAATATTTCTTGTTTCATATGCACTTTTTATTGATGATGAGGTAAAGGCCGTTACCATCGCTACCCCGGACGACGTTCACCTTCCCATAGCCGTTAAAGCCATGAATGCCGGCAAGCATGTGGTCTGCGAGAAACCGGCAGCTTTGGACAGCAGACAATTTGCCGAAATGCTTGCTTGCGCGGAAAAAAACGGCGTGCTGTTCACCGTGCATCAAAACCGCCGCTGGGATGAGGATTTTCTGGCAGTCAAGGAGATATACGATAAAAATACATTGGGAGCCGTCTTTAACATTGAAAGCCGGGTTCACGGTTCAAGGGGGATCCCGGGAGATTACCGCAATGTATATGACGCGGTTTTGCATGATGCGGAGCTAATCGTTAAACCAAGCGAGGTAATGCGGGTAATGCAGGTGATGGAGGCTATTTTTGAATCAGTCGCGCTTGGTCAGGCAGTATCTTTATAATGCCATGCAGCCCGGTTGACCACCAAATCAATAAATATTACATATTCAGGAGGATCAATCATGTTACCAATCGCATTACAGTTATATTCTATCCGCGACGACATGCAGGATGACTTCGAAGGGTCACTGCGCAAGGTAAAGCTCATGGGCTATGAAGGAGTTGAGTTCGCGGGGCTGTGCGACCGCACAGCCACCGAGGTCAAGTCCCTGCTCGCCGATATCGGTCTGATCCCTGTCTCGGCGCATGTGCCTTATGCGGAAATGATTGACGCTCCCGACGACGTTTTGGGACGTTATAAGGAAATCGGCTGCCCGTATGTTGCCGTCCCGTATCTGACAGAGGAATACCGCATAGGCGCCGAAAAGGGACAGGAAGCACTCGCGGGTATACGGATGCTGGCTGAAACGGCTCACAAGCTCGGAATGACAATGTTATATCATAACCATGATTTTGAATTCCAAAAAATCGGCGGCGAGTACGCGCTGGATGTCCTCTATAATACCATCCCCGCCGAGTTGCTTCAAACCGAGCTTGATACCTGCTGGGTCGCCGCCGCAGGTGTGGACGCGCCCGCTTATCTGCGTAAATACGCCGGACGTGCGCCTGTGGTGCATCTTAAAGATTTCGTGATGGGTGACAGCGGCCCGGAAGGCGCCTACGAGCTGATTGGCATTGAATCCGATAACAAAGAAAAAGCAGTCGGATTTGAATTTCGTCCGCTCGGACATGGCCAACAGAATATTCCCTCCATTTTAGCCGCCGCGAATGATGCCGGAGCCAAGTGGCTAGTAGTTGAGCAAGACCAGTCCAGTATGGGCAAAACACCCATGGAATGTGCTGAAATGAGCATCCAATATTTGAAAAGCTTATAATTAGGGAGGAACCACCCATGTCTGACAAAGTATTATCTCAATTCACGCCCACAGTACACGACGATGGTGCCGTAGATACAAGCCGCATCTTAAAATTCGGCATAATCGGCACCGGCTGGATTGCCGAGTCATATATAGAGAGCATTGTAAAGATGCCTGATGTGAAGATCATCGCCGCCGCCGACCTTATCGAAGGTAAGGCTGAAAAATTTTTTAACCGTTACGGAATCACCGGCGTACACCTATACAGCAGCCATAAAGAGATGCTGGACGCGGAGACCGACTTGGACGCGGTCTGTGTCTGCACATATAACCGCACCCACGCCGAATGCGCCATTTACGCCTTGAATAAAGGCGTGAACGTACTGCTGGAAAAACCGATGACCGTCACCCTCGACGAGGCCGCTGACGTTGTTCGCGCGGAAAAAGCGTCCGGCAAGCTGCTTTCTTTGGGTTTCCAGCCCCGTATGGACGACAATATGCAGATGATAAAAAAGATTGTTGATTCCGGAGAACTTGGCAAAGTGTACTACATCCAAACCGGCGGAGGAAGGCGTTGCGGTATTCCCAACAGCACCTTTATTGAGGACAAAACCGCCGGTATCGGGGCACTGGGCGACATCGGATGTTATTCGCTGGACATGGTGCTCAACGCCGTCGGCTATCCGAAGCCGTTGACCATATCGGGCTACAAGTCCGCCTATTTCGGCCCCAATCCCAAATACAATAATCCGACCGACGCCCCCCGCTTTGAGGTGGACGACTTCGCGGCGGCATTTATCAGGCTGGAGGGCGATATTATTCTGGATTTCAGAATTGCATGGGCCATGCACATCGACACCACCGGAGACACGATCCTGCTCGGCACCGAAGGCGCGCTGCGCATCCCCTCGACCGAGTGCTGGAACGGTACTGTGGGCGGTCCCATGAAGCTTTACCGCTATGTGGCCGGTCAGCAGGTGGAGTTTGAGATTCCGCTCTACGAACAAGGAGACAGCTTCGGCGGCTTGTTTTACAAAAAATTGCGCTCCTTCGCCGACGCCATCAAAACGGGTGGCGCGGCACCGGTGCCGTCCGAGCAAATTCTCATTAATCAAGCCATTATTGACGGCATCGTGAAGTCCGCAGAGTTGGGCCGCGAGATTGAGGTGCGAATCCCCGATCTCAGCCTTGAAGCAGCCGTTGTGTAGTAAATCCTAACATTCTGGAGAAGCAAAGCTTCAACAATTTCAACGAGGGTGTCACGCTGATTGAGCTGGCAGAGCGGTACCGTGAACTGATGGGAACGTGATGGGACGGCATCAATGAGTTGCCGCATAGACACTAAAAAATATCTGGAGGATCAAAAAATATGACTTTACGCGAACGCTTTCACGCAACTATGGAAGCGAACCCTGTTGTTGACTGCTGCCCCGTAATCGAGTGGGCAATTTGGTGGGACAAAACTGTTGCCTTTTGGGAGACGGAGTGGCTTCCAAAAGGCTTGAGTAATCAGGAGCTATACTGCTATTGGGGTCTTGACCGACACATTCAGTTCTGGTTCCCCACACAACTGCCGGAATGCCCTGTACCGAAAAGCCACGGCGCCCCGCTGATTGAAAGCGAGGCCGATTACTTGGCTTTAAAGCCTGTTCTGTTGCCAAAGGACGCAGTGGAACGAATGCTTCCCAGAATTGAGGAAGCGCAATTCCTGCATAAGGGCGGGGAGGCCTTGATCTGGTATACGCTGGACGGCTTCTTCTGGTTCCCGCGGAAGCTTCTTGGGATTGAACCTCACCTCTACGCTTTTTACGACCGACCGGAGCTGTATCACCGAATCTGTGAGGATTTGCTGGAATGGCAATTAATTGTTGTGGAAAAGTTCTCACATTATATACAAGCGGATTTCATGACCATAGCGGAGGACATGAGCTACAATAACGGCCCCATGATTTCAGAAGATTTGTTTGAGGAGTTTATCGCTCCATATTACAAGCGGCTAACCCCGGCGGTCAAACAACACGGTACTCGCGTTATAGTGGACTCTGATGGCGATATTTCCCTGACTGTGCCCTGGTTTATCCGTTGCGGCGCAGAAGGAATCCTCCCTTTAGAAAAGCAATCCGGGTTGGACATCGGCTCACTCCAAAAAATGTATCCGGATTTTCTCTTTATCGGCGGCTTTGACAAGATGTGCCTGTTACATGGCCCCAAAGCGATTGACGCTGAATATGAACGTATTTTACCTATGATCCGTCGAGGGCGCTTTATCCCTTCTATTGACCATCAGACGCCCCCCGGCGTTACCATGGAAAATTACCGTTATTATCTTTCCCGCTTGCGCCAGCTTAACACACAAGCCTGTAGGGACGCGGGAAAACAGTGAACCCGAAAATAGAAGCCGAAATTTGTGAAGATGCAGGTTGTTCCCAACTTAAAGGGCAAGACTATCGGCGCGTTTGCAAAACAAGCGATTTCCGAGGGTGCTACGATACAGACAGACGCCTATCCCCAAGCGGAAATCAAAATAGACTTTGAGCGGGATGTGCGATTTTCCTGAGCTTTTGAAAATTCGTCAGCGGCGTGTAATCGTTTATTTTGTTTAGGGCGTTGAGCGGTAGTGGGAACACGCCCTAATATGAGATGGTGTATAATAAAAAGGGCAGTTCGCTATATTACCGTTTTATAGGCTGGTAATGTGGCGAACTGCTTGTATATTATGTTTGCCGGTTTCGGCAGGATATGCTATAATATTTCCATATGTATAGCATAAAAAGGAACCCGCTGCTGTGCCATTATTGCCGCTCTACGCGCTATACAAAGCCCATGATTTGTCGGCTTGTGCTAACAACACAGATAGATTGATGTGGTCGCTGAGGAAGAAATTGCGGTGAAAGGATCGCCACGCGTTATATCACCAAGATGGACAAAAAGGAAGCCTATCGGTTTGTGCCATCTGCGTTTCATAAAAGAAAGGTCACATAATAATGCAAATCTTAGTTGACGCTGACGCCTGCCCGGTCAAACAAATCATTGTACGGCTGGCGAAACAGAGAAATATCCCCGTCACCATGCTTATCGACACCTCCCACGAATTAAACGACGGTTACAGCACCATTATTACGGTGGATAAGCAAGCCGACAGTGTAGACTATGCGTTGATGGGCTTGCTGACCCGCGATGATGTTGTCGTAACGCAAGATTTCGGCCTAGCCGCTATGGTGATCGGCAAGGGCGCGAAGGCAATCAATCAGAACGGGATGATTTTTACAGATGAAAACATGGATAAACTACTAATGTAACGGCATATCGGGCAAAGGATACGCAGGGGCGGCAGACGGACAAAAGGCCCGGCCAAACGGACAAAAGAGGATGACGCCCTGTTTGAAGCGGCGTTTGAAAAACTGCTGGATGGGATGAGGAATGGATAATCTAACCGCTTTTATAAAAGATAAATTGCTTTGCCACGGCGCTGACCTGGTCGGCTTCGGCGATTTAAAGGAATTGCCGCCGGATGTGCGTTATCATCTGCCTGTCGGGATATGTGTGGGCGTGAAATATCCTGATGAAGTCATCCGGGGTATTGCCGATTTGCCTACGAAAGAATACAACGACTGGTATATCAAGCTCAATGAACGGCTTGATATGCTGGTCGCATTGGGTGCGGAAGAATTGCAAGCGCATGGGCATACCGCAATCGCAATGACGCGGGCAGAAGTCGGAAACGGCGAAGCGGACAACAATACAGCCTTACCCCATAAAACCGTGGCCACCCGTGCCGGTATCGGCTGGATTGGGAAATGCGCTTTATTAGTCACGGAGCAGTATGGTTCCATGATACGCATTTCGTCCATACTTACAGATGCGCCTCTAAATACTGCGGAACCTGTGAACCAGTCAAAGTGCGGCGATTGCATCGTTTGTAAAGACGCTTGCCCTGCCGGGGCTGTCTCCGGGAGAAAATGGGCTGCCGGGATATACCGCGATGAATTCTTTGATCCGGTAAAATGCCGCATGACCGCAAGGGAGCGGGCAAAGCAGGGTTTCGGCGGCGGGAATACGATTTGCGGCAAATGTATTGAAGCCTGCCCTTATACACGGCGGGCATGGAAGTGATAACATGATTTATACAAATACATGCCCTGCTATATCCTGCTTCACCGTGAGGATTAAGAAAATTAATCCATGTAATTGCCGTCCCTTCTTCCGTCGGGTTTTCCCAATCAAAATAAACCATATGAGGAAGAAAGCTTGCTGCAATATAGCTTGTTTCGTCTTATGGAAATAAAGCGAATTAGTCAACTTCAAAAATCCTTATTGCTAAACTATTAAGCAAGAAGATAGAGCCAAGGAGTATTGCGCCAACAACAGCGGTTGCTAAAATAATTTCGTTGATTTTCAAGTTGGTATTTACAGCATTGTGCAAAAACAAAATGTGAAAAGGCATTATCAAAAAACAGCCTGTAAATACGCCCGGACAGTATTTTTTATATTTAATTGTGAGAATTAGGTGCGGCATTATTGCATTGACAAGCATAGCCCCTACAAAACCAATAAACGCATAATAAAAATATTGATTGTTTGGAAAGAGCGCAAATAACCCCGCCACCAAATAACTTAAAATCGTAATACCCAACACCGCAAAAATGAAATGCTCCCTTTTTGACAGTATACGACTATTTGGCATACCTCTAACTATTTCGCTGTATCGACCAAGTGCGCAAAAGTTATCTACTCTTAAAATATAACACGTTTTCCGAAAAATCTCAATCGCCTAAAAGTGCGGTTGATTTTTTATACCCAAAAACGAAAGGTCACCGACTCAAAATCGATGACCTTTCTATGGTCGGAGTAGAATGATAAGATTTCGCTAAACCCCGATGATTAACACGTTTTTAAGACTTTCAAGCGAGTAATATCTATAAAAAACTACCGAAAGCGCCGCCCATCAGACTGTGTAATTTAACGGCGTTTTTGTGTCTTGTCTAATTGATGAAGCTGTTTTGCATAGATGAAATAATCTACTAAATATGATATACTGAAATCAAATTTTGAAAATTTTGGAGATGAGCGAAATGGAATACAGAGTTTTAGGTAAGACCGGGTTGAAAACTTCGGTTTTAGGCTTCGGCGGGTTTCATCTGCTGGAAATCCCGCTAAAGGAGGCGGAATATCTTTTAGGCGCTTATCTCGACGCAGGCGGCAGCTACATAGAAACAGCCGCAAGCTACGGTGATGGCGAATCGGAGCGGAAAATCGGGCGGTCTGTCATGCACAGGCGCGATGATTTTGTATTGGTATCGAAAACGATGGAACGCGGCAAAGCAGAAGCCGCCGCGGAAATCGACCGCACGCTTAGAAATCTGAATACCGGCTATCTTGATATGCTTTTGATGCACGCGGTCGGCACGATTGACGAGCTTGACCGGCTGCTCGCGGAAGACGGCGCATACGCCGCCGCTGTTGAAGCGAAAAAAGCGGGAAAGGTCGGGCATATCGGGATATCCATGCACGGGTGGGCGGGCGCTTTGATTGAGGCTGTAAAGCGTGACCGCTTTGAAGCCGTTATGGCGACCATCAATTATTACGACCGTTTTAATTTCCCCGAAATTGAAGGCGAGCTGCTGCCGCTGGCAAACGAAAAAGGGCTGGGAATGATCCTGATGAAGCCGGTAGGCGACGGCTGGCTCTACCAATCGGCGGAGCAGGCATTCCGCTATGCGTTTACGCGTCCGGTCTCGGTTGTTGTAGCAGGCATCAATAACCGGCAGATGCTAAAAGCGGACCTCAAGTTCGCGGAAAGTTATCAGCCCATGAGTAAAGCCGACGAGGAAGCTTTATTCATGACGGCCCGTGAATTGGGCGATTATGTGTGCAGGCAATGCGGAAAATGCAGTTGCCCAAGAGGCGTGGATATTCAGGAGATTTTTGCCGCCGAAGGATATTTTGACCGGCAAATGATGCGCGGAACCGTGCAGGATACCGCCGAATACTCCATGATGGAGCGGCTTCGTTTTTGGTTTGGCAACAAAGAGCTTGGCAAAGCACGCTACGACAGGCTTGGCAAGAACAAAAAAGCCGATGTCTGCAATCAATGCGGCGAATGTATACCCATGTGCCCTTATGGGATAAATATCCCCTATAAACTGGGGCTTGCAGACTATAAGCTGGCGGATAAAGAATGGTACTAAATACGGAGTTGTGTCCAAATATGATTCAATCCCTTGATATAAGAGGTGGTCGCATTGAGAATTATCATAGCAGAAGATGAGGAGCGTTCAAGGCGGGGCATTGCGGCGAGGATGGGCGGGGCTAGGCGCGAGGGGCATTTTGATGTTGCGCGAAATCTTCTAAAACGCAACAGGCCAATAGATGAAATTGTTGAAGATACCGGCTTGACCCGCGAAGAAATAGAGGGGCTTTCATAACAACCGAGGCGAAGCAGGGGCGCAGGGAATTTTTCTTGCGCCCTTTCCATGTTTACTTCTTCGCCAAAATAATTTATAATAAGCAGTAGGAAGTTCTATTGCTTTGCAATCCGAAAAAGTAAGGAGCGCGACTATGAAAACGCGAAAACTATTTTCCACTATGCTTGCCCTGATATTGGTATTATGCACAATTGCAGGGGGGGGCTTTGTACAAATTGCCTATGCCGATGGCGATGGCCCTGACGGCGATATGCCGGACAGCAGCGAGACGCAGCCCGCCGCGACCGCGGGGGTAACGCAGGCGCAGGGCATATCGTCGAGGTCAAGCGGCTTCGTCTTCATCGACCTTGAAAACGTTGATACAACAGGCGACAGCGGCTATGATGTAGACACATTTCAGAACGTCATCACTGTGGAAGATACCACCTCCATCAGCATCAGCGGCGACGGCACAAACGGCGGCGACGGTTGGACAATACTAATTGAAGACGTACCCGGCGTTGACGTTCACATTACCATTGCACCGGGCACAACCATTCTCGGGACAGTATTTAACGCATACCCTGCCCTGGAAGTACCCGGCGGCGCGAGAATCCAAGGGATGTTCTCCGATATAACCATTATCGGCAGAGGCGACGGCATTACCGCAATCGGCGACCTCTGGATTGGCGGTACAATAGGCAGTATTACCGGCGGCAATAACGGCATTTTCGCAAACGGCCATGTTACAATTTCCGCCAATATAACAAGCATTACCGGCGGCAAGGACGGCATTCTCGCAACCGGCAATGTTACAACCTCAGGCACGTTGGGCGATATTTCCGGCGGCAATAACGGCATTTTCGCAATCGACGGGGACATCTCTATCCTCGGCAATGCGGGCGATATTACAGGTGGCATGCACGGTATTTGCGCAGCAAATGGCGGAGACGTCGGAATTTTCGGCAGGATAGGCAACATAACCGCCATTTCCCAAGA
>Ga0099364_10001504_pt1 | contig 38234 bp, 36 predicted proteins | sample TergutTh196P3_FD_73070 | JGI IMG/M metagenome (GOLD analysis project Ga0099364, IMG submission 73070) | Microcerotermes parvus P3 segment gut microbial communities from Pointe-Noire, Republic of the Congo - Th196 P3 | ecosystem: Host-associated > Arthropoda: Insects > Digestive system > Gut ... | reverse complement strand
GAGCAGTACATTTGTGACGCAGCTTATGGAGACTATGATTAGCGGCCTTTTTGCGTCGCCCAAGCCGCGCATTATCCCCGCGACAGCATTGTAAACAAATATAAACGGCAATCCGCATATACAGATAATCAGATATGTGAGAGCTTCGGCGTGGCTGTCGCCTGGGGCTTGCAGTATTTTTAATATAGTATCGCCCAGCGGTATGAATATCGCCGCCATTATGAGCGATGAAATCAACATCATTGTCAGTATCGTGGACGCTGTCTTTTTGACATCTTCCATTTTTTTTGCTCCATAATACTGACCGATGAGTATAGTTCCGCCCACAGATAATCCGATGGCTATGGCAATGACAAAGAAAGTCACCTGACCGCCGATATTGACCCCGGCAACCGACGCGTCCCCCGAGAAATAGCTGACAATGAGCAAATCGGCCATAGAGTAACTTTGCTGGATGAGCATTGTGAGCAAAAACGGCAGCGCAAAGCGTATCAGTCTGCCCGGAACCGCTCCTTGTGTCATATCTTTTTGAAACTTAGCTTCGTTCGACGTTTTAAACACCTTCTTTACATATGTGCGTTTATTGCGGTTATTATATCATACTTGCGGCTTTCATTATACTGTATTTTCCCGATTCAAATGTCAAGCCTCCCTGCAGAAATACATTGTATGGCTCCCGCATTGGGGCATCCGCCGACAATTCGATTGTGGAGCCTTGTATAAATGTCCCCGCCGCCATGATGACCTTGCCGTTGTAACCTGGCATATCGGACGCGATCGGTGTGACATATGAATCAATCGGCGCGGAACTTTGTATGCCTTTGCAAAACCGCTCAAGCAGCTCGGCAGAGCCGAGTTTTATCATTTGAATTATATCCGAGCGCGGCGAGCCAAATCCCGGAGAGGTCTCATATCCCATAAGTTCAAATAGACGCGCGGCAAATACCGCCGTTTTCATCGCTTGCGCCACTGTGTGAGGAGCCATAAACAGCCCTTGGAAAGCGCTGCGGTGTCCGCCGGGCGCCGCTCCGCACTTTGCTCCTATGCCCGGCGCGGAAAGCCTGTTTGCCGCCGCGTCCACAAGGGCTTTTTTCCCGGCAACATATCCCCCTCTCGGTATGAGGCCGCCTCCCGGGTTTTTTGTCAGCGATCCCGCCACGATGTCCGCCCCGACGTTTCCGGGTTCGGCTGTTTCAACAAACTCTCCATAACAATTGTCAACTATTACTGGTATGTTTTTATCTATACTGTGCGTACATCTGCAAATTTCCCCGATTTCATCAACACAAACCGCTCTGCGCTCCGAATATCCGCGTGAGCGTTGTATATATACAGCTCCGATTGGATTTTCGCTCAAATAATCCGCCAGTGCCTTTATATCGGGCGCGCCGTTTTCTTTAAGTTCAATTTGCGTGTAAGTTATACCATATTTTTTTAGCGAGCCATGCTCGTCGCCGGATATGCCGATAACGCCGTGCAGTGTGTCATACGGCAAGCCCGTTGCCGATAAGAGCGTTTGACCGGGAGAGAGCGCGGCAAAAAGCGCGGCGGTGATTGCGTGTGTCCCATTTACAAATCCCGCTGATACGAGAGCCGACTCTGTGTTCATTATTTCGGCAAAAACCGCGTTTAGCGTTTCACGGCCTTTGTCATTATAGCCGTACCCCGTCGTACCCGCAAAGCATGTTTCGGATATTCGATGATTTTGATATGCCGCAATCACTTTTTCCGTATTTGCTTGCGCGATCTCGTCAATTTTTGCAAGCTCTCCTACAATGTCGCCGCTCACGCGCTTTGATAATTCAATTACTTTTTCTGTGATCAATTGCCTCTCCTTGTTTTATCAATGCTGTACCCCATTAACTATATCTTTGAACAAGTTGCCGCGCTCTTCAAAATTGCGAAATCGGTCAAAAGATGTACATGCCGGAGAAAGCAGTACAATATCTCCGGCCACAGCGGATTTTGAGGCCTCAAGCACCGCTTCGGTAAAATCATCGCGCATGACTATTTCCAATTTTTCACTAAACCCCGGCGCGTTTATAACAGCTCCGTAAATTTGATTTGCCGCCATACCCGTCAGCACAAGTTTTTTGACACGCATATTGATCTCTGCCGCAAGCTCATCAAACGTAATCCCTTTATCCTTGCCGCCCGCAATCAAAATCACTTTTTTATCAAATGATCTGAGCCCGGCTATCGTGCGAGTCGGGCTTGACGCAATAGAATCGTTATAATACAAGACGCCGCCGCGCTCCCTGACGAGTTCTATACGGTGCTCTACACCCTTAAATGTTTTTCCCGTTTCCCGCATCACGTCAATACTCACTAAATCGCGAACCGCCGCGAACGCCGCCATATAATTTTCCAGATTGTGAGCGCCGGGCAAGAGTATATCCTCAGCTCGCGTGATTTCGGTAATTTTCCCTTCTCTCGCTTCATATATCACGCCATCTTCAAGAAAAACGCCATTTATCAATCTGCTGCGATGGCTAAAGAATAAAATCTCGTCCGCCGGGGCAGTTTTTGCAAAATCGCGTGTTATTTCCCTGTCTTTATTAAGGACGACTCTGTCACACGGCTTTTGGTGCATATAGATATTGCGCTTTGCGTCAATATATTCGTCCAAGTCACCGTGAATATTCAAATGGTTTGGTGATATGTTTGTAATGACCGCTATATCCGGACTTTCCTTCATCGAAATAAGCTGAAATGACGACAGCTCGAGTACGGCAATATCATCATCTTTCATGTCATCCGCCGCTGTAAGGAGCGGTGTGCCGATATTGCCGCCGACATACACGTTTTCGGCTTGATTTTTAAGCAACTCGGCAATTATTGATGTCGTCGTTGTTTTTCCGTCACTGCCGGTAATTCCGATTTTCTTGCATGGACATACCTTAAAGAATGTCTCCATTTCACTGGTCAGCTCGGCTCCGTTTTTGACAGCTTCTAAAATAGCGGGATTTGAGGGCATGAGACCCGGCGTGCGAAAGATGACATCTTCGGACAGCTCATCTAAATAATGCTCCCCGAGTTTGAGTATCGCGCCGCGATTTGACAAATTCTCCGCCTCGCCGCCAAGCTCCCCAGCTGTGCGTTTATCGCGCACAATCGTATATATACCGGCCTCTAAAAGCGCGTCAACAAGCGGGGCGTTGCTGATCCCCAGCCCTATAACCGCGACTTTCTTGTCCATCAAGGTATTTAAATAGTTTTTGAATGTTTGCCTCAATATATGCTCCCCAATAGTCAATAGTCAATAGTCAATAGCTGCCCGTTCTTTAGATAACCCATATTTCGGCGCCGGATGTCTGCTCGCTTCGCCTGCTTCTGCTCATCAAATCGAGCATTGCCGCTTTAGGAGATTTGCCCTCATAGAGCACCTTGTACGTTTCTAAGCATATTGGCATATCTGCGTTCATTTTTTCACTAAGGTCTTTTGCCGCCGCCGCCGCATAATAGCCCTCTACCACGGCTCCAACCTTCTTCATCGCTTCCTGCGCCGAAAGACCCTCTCCTATATAAATTCCGGCGCTTCTGTTTCGTGAGTGTACCGACATACATGTAACAAGCAAATCGCCAAGCCCCGCAAGCCCGGCAAGCGTTTCTTTATGGCCGCCCATCTTGACGCATAGCTCGGCAATCTCCGCAAGCCCTCTGGTTATCAGCATCGCTTTTGTGTTGTCCCCTACTCCAAGCCCCGCGCAAATACCCGCGCCTATGGCTATAACATTTTTTAGCGCGGCTCCCAGCTCGACTCCGATAACATCCGTCGTTGTGTATACGCGAAAATAGTCGTTCATGAGCAGATTTTGAACACTCATGGCAACCGATATATCTTCTGATGCCGCAACACAGGCCGTAGGCATTTTTCGCGAAACCTCTTCCGCATGAGTCGGGCCCGAGAGTGCCGCAATTCGCGCATCTTTGCCAAAGGTGTCCTTTAATATCGGCGTAAAGAGGCTTGATGTATCTTTTTCTATTCCTTTCGACATGCAAATAACGACGCCGCCGACATCGAGTTTTTTTGCAAAGAGTGCGGCAGTGTCGCGGATAGCATATGACGGAACGGCTATTATCGCCGCTTTTGCGCCTTCAATCGCTTCGTCCGCGTCGGACGTAACCGTTATCTCGTCAGGAATAATCACATCTTTTAGAAACGGAGTTTTCCTTGTTTTCCTTACTTGCTCCGCCTCTTCTTCAAATTTCGACCACATGGCCACATCGCAGTTATTGTCGTTAAGAATCAGCGAGATAGCCGTACCCCAGCTACCGCTGCCCAGTATCGCTACTTTCATGATGATGCTTCCTTTTTATCTTTAAACTAAACTTTGACTCTTCCCCTTTTACAAGACGCCTGATATTTGGTATATGCCTTATTATAACCAAGATCACGCACATTATGATGACATTATGTTCGGCTTTTCCGATTATTCCATCATAAAACAGCGGCATAAACGACGGGAACGCTATGCTTCCCAGCATTGCCCCGAGCGATACATATCTCGTAATAAGTATTACAAGAATGAATACACCCCATGATATTAATGCAAGCCTCCAGTCGATCACGATAATAATCGAACCGATAGCCATGACGCCCTTTCCGCCCCTAAATTTATGAAATAGCGGAAAGCAGTGCCCTATCATAACCGCAAAGCCGGAAAGCGCCTGACCAAAAAATGATTCTTGAATGAACCAGCCAAACGGAAACGCTTGCGGCGGCCTCATTCCCAGATAGTTTGAAAAAAGCCATCCGCCAAATAAAACGGGCATCACTGTTTTTAACATATCAATCAAGAACACAAGCGCCGCGCCGCCCTTGCCAAATACACGGTAAAAATTCGTCAGCCCCGCATTTTTGCTGCCATAATCACGGATATCCTTACGATAGAATAATTTTGATACAATAATCGCGCCGTTTAAGCTGCCCAGTACATAGGACGGAACTATAGCAGCAATCATTAGCTGTAGAAACCCCATTATCCCTCTCCCCTTTCTTTGATTATCATCCGAATCGGAGTGCCTTCGAGCCCAAATACGGACCTGATTTGATTTTCTATATATCTTTGATACGAAAAATGAAATAGCTTTATATCGTTGCAAAAACAAACAAACGTCGGCGGCCTTATACCTGTTTGCGTAATATAAAATACTTTAAGCCGTCGCCCTTTGTCTGTCGGCGGCTGCACACGCATTGAGGCATCCGCGAGGACTCCGTTGAGCGTTCCCGTCGTAATTCTTGTGCCTGCCTGCTCATACGCGTTATTTATGAGGCCAAATAACTTTTGTACGCGGACTCCCGTGATGGCGGAGATAAAAATTACCGGAGCGTATGACATAAAGCTGAGGTCTTGCGTGATTTGCTTTCGCATTTTTTCCATTGTTCCGGTTTCTTTTTCGATAAGGTCCCATTTATTCACGGCGATTATGCTTGCCTTGCCCGCTTCATGGGCTAACCCGGCTACTTTTGTGTCTTGCCCGGTCACGCCGTCACGGGCGTCGAGCATAATTATACATACATGGGCGCGTTCTATCGCGATTTGCGCGCGCAATATACTGTATTTTTCTATTTTGTCGGTGATTTTTGATTTGCGCCGTATGCCGGCCGTGTCAATAAATACGTAGCTGCCCGAACTGTTTGTCAGCGGCGTGTCTACGGCATCCCTTGTCGTACCTGCCGTTTCACTGACTATAACGCGTTTTTCGCCAAGTATCTTGTTTATAAGCGAAGATTTTCCCGCATTTGGCTTGCCAATGACGGCAACACGTATCGCTTCTTCATCTTCCCCCGACTTGATTTCGGGAGGCAAGAGCGCTATACATTTATCTAATACATCTCCTGTGCCGTGACCGTGCGCCGCTGATAATGCCGTCGGCTCACCCAATCCGAGCTTGAAAAACTCATATATATCGGGGTTCTCGCGCCCTGTCGAATCCATCTTGTTGACGGTGAGTATGATCGGCTTTTTTGATTTTTGAAGCATCCTCGCAACATCTAAATCGGCTGCGGTGGGTCCTGTTGTTATATCCGTCACGAGTATTATCACATCCGCTATTTCGATGGCAAGCATCGCCTGCTCACGCATAAATATAAAAATTTCCGTATCCGCCCCGGGTTCTATGCCGCCGGTGTCTATTATGTCAAATGCCCTGCCATTCCAGTCTGTTTTTGCGTACAATCTATCGCGGGTAACACCCGGTGTATCTTCGACGATTGACAGACGTTTTCCGGCGAGCCTGTTAAACAAGGTTGATTTACCTACATTTGGTCTGCCGACTATGGCGACAATTGGGGTAGACATTGGCATTTGACTCCTTGCGAGAGTGTTTTCAGTTTATCATATAAGTCTGCGCCGCTCGGCCCTACGACATGGAGCGGTACTCCAAGCGCTTTTGATACATCAGCGACGGATAAGTCGTCGAGAAACACTTCGCCGCCGTGTCTGAGCATATTTTGCGGTATCAGCAAATGCGAGCCTAAGTTTTTGCCCTTTAGCTGTTTGATTATATCTCCGCCGGTGACGAGCCCCGACACGGTGATTTTATTACCGAAGAACTTATTTTTTATCGCATAAACTTTACAGTCTAAGCAAGCGATGGATATAGTCATTATATCATGGTTTTTTCCGTCTGATTGTAAAAGATTTGTTAAATATGGTGCGGCAAGCGTTCCCGTAGCTAAGGATATTTTCATTTTTTCAAATTTGGGGAGTTCGTCAGGCATAGGCGTATTACCTGAATTTTGTGCTCTTTGTGCCGCGAGCCTGTCATTGTTTTTTGCCTCATTAAACTCTGTGGTAAACAGCCGCATCATACCGACGCCGTTTTGAAGCTGCGGATAATCTTCGTAAAATTCATCGGGCGGCAGTTTAAGCCCTGCCATGATATAAAGCTCATCAGCCGCATAAAACACCCGAGAGCCGTTTTTTCTCAAACATTCGCCGCCGTAATATTCTACTTGCTTTATTGTTTTTTGCGCGAGTTCTTTGTCAAATGATGACAGCTCTGTCAGCCCTTTTCTGTGTTTTGTGAGACCGACAGGCACGACAGATACGCTATTTATGCTTGTGCCGAGCGCCATCAGCTCTTGCATGGTTTTTGAAAGTCGCTTTCCGTCATTAACACCCGGGCAGCATACTATTTGGCAGTTTATCGTTATTTTTGCCCTCGCTAATTTTTTGAGATAGTTTAGATAATCGCCCGCCGCTTTTGGAGAGCCGCGCCCTCCGAGCATATATTGCCTTAGCTCGGGTTCTAAGGTGTGTACCGACACATTTATCGGGCTTATACGCAGCTTGATAATGCGTTTTATGTCTTGATCTGTCAAATTTGTGAGCGTTATGTAATTTCCCTGCAAAAAAGAAAGCCTGAAATCATCGTCTTTATAGTAAAGGCTTTTACGCATTTTCTTTGGCAATTGGTCAATAAAGCAAAATATACATTTGTTCGCGCAGCTTCGCTGCTCATCCATCAGATAATTTTTAAACTCTAAACCTATATCCGCTCCCTCGGGTTTTTTCATACGGATAATCTTAATTTTGCCATCGGCGTCCGCAATCTCAATGAGCAAACGGTTATCGTAGGAGTAGTACTCATAGTCCAAGACATCGTTTATTGCGTTGCCGTTGATTTTACAAAGCACATCTCCCGGTTTGATGATCGTCTTTGATGCCGCGCTGTTTAATTTTATGCTTATAATTTTTCTGTGCATATCGCATACTGCCTAAACGTCAACTTTGCTCCGCTTTTGGGAAACAACTACCTTATCATCTTTCTTTTACTTTTTGTTACTTTTATTCACGGTTTATTGTTATTTGTGCCCACTTTTGAAATTTTCAAGGCGGTATATGCGGTATATAAGGTGATACCCGCAAGAAAAAAGCGGGGAAGAACCGTTACTGCCCCGCCGCTTCTTCATGGCACAGCTATGAAACCTCGCGGCCGTTATAGGTTCCGCAAGCACTACACGCTCTGTGCGGCAGCTTTAGTTCTCCGCATTTCGGACATTTTGACTGATTTGGTTCTTCGAGCTTCCAGTGCGAAGAACGTCTTTTGTCCCGCCTTGCCTTTGATACTTTACTTTTTGGTACTGCCATTGTAATGACCATTCCTTTCGTTTTTCTTTAGATGCCAAACAACCACTGTAATTTAATGGTCATATTGTTATATTTACCATCATTTTTATCTTTGCGGCAAATGAAATATTTACATTCACGCAAAAGCTAAATCCAAGATATTATATGACATTGGTCTGTTGTTGTCAAACTGTTTTTTATGGGAATGAGATGGAAAGACGGCGGCGGTTGCTCAAATTTCCCTTGCAGTCTATTCCGGCATTAACAGAAAATCCGCAATGTGCATGGTCTTAATACCCAAATAATTTCCATCGGCAAACTCGTCAGCGCGTAAAACATACTTAGGGTAATTGTCCGCGATGCCAAGCAGTCTGTCATATTCCCGCCGCTTTGTTTCTTCTCGTTCAATTCTTTGCGCAATCTGGATATATAGCTTTTTTTCCTGCTTTGTCGCCACAAAGTCTATTTCGCCATTTACAAGCTGGCCTACGGCAACATCATACCCGCGACGCAGAAGCTCTAAATAAACAACATTTTCGAGCATTGCCGCAATACCTTCCGGTGTATATCCCAAAACACTATGCTTCATAGCAGGGTCGCAAACATAAAACTTTTCTTGTGTTTTCAAAAGCTCCTTGCCCTTCATATCAAAACGCGAGCAACGATGCAGAATAAAGGCGCTTTCCAATTTACTCAGATAACTGTATACAGTTTCATTATCAATAGCCCGGCGTTCTGATTTCAAATATTTTGATATTGACGCGGCTGAGAACGTCTTGCCGATATTGTCAAAAGCAAATTTAATAATACGTTCTAATTGGTCAATCTTACGTATTTGACTTCGTTTTACAATATCCGTAAATATGGTTGAACTGTAGATGTCCTTGACAATCATATAGGCGTCGTCTATCGAATATTCCTGCAAATGAACCGCCGGAAACCCGCCAAAACGCAGATATCTGGCAAACTCACTGTACTTGGCATATTTTATAAATTCAGAAAAAGCAATATTTCCGCAGCCATAGCCGTTACCATCGCCATCACTTAAGTCATTTAGAATACCCGGATTATTTTGAACTTGTTTTTCGCGAAAAGATAAATATTCTGCGAAAGATAGCGGGAAAATGCGAAACTGGATATACCGTCCTGTTAAATAGGTTGAAATCTCGCTCGATAGCAAACGGGAATTTGAACCGGTTACATACAAATCTATATCAAATTCGACCATAAAAGAATTGACGGCCTTTTCCCAATCTTTGACTTCTTGAATCTCATCAAGAAACAAGTATGTTTTTCCTTCTGTTGGTAATTTTCCCTTAATTTCATCATAAAGCATTTTTGCCGTCATGCCTTCATATTGCAATGAATCCAAGTTGTATCTCAAAATACATTTCTCCGAAATACCACGTTCGCGGAGTTTTTCTTCTACCATTTTTAGGATAGTTGACTTTCCGCAACGACGAACACCGGAAAGTATTTTAACAAACGGTGTGTCAACATAGGACATAATTTTTCCAATATACGCCGGTCTATAAATCATCACTATCACCTACCTCCCGGAAAGTATACCACTAAACTCATAATTTGTAAATACTTTTGCGGATATAACCTTATGATTATTTTTGAAGCGTAATTCTTGAGTATTCCTCCCTCTTATTTCATTTGCTTGTTTGCCGTTCATAAATCCAAATGATTCAACCGCTTTCTCAGCGCCAGATTTTGTACTCTCCGCGCTCATATGCCTCGTAATTAGCGCAGGATTTATAATTGTAATCGGTTAAGCAATAGGACTGCTGTTCACCGTCACTCTTGTAGCATTGCGATTCCGACGGGGACACCTTGCATCTTTTATTTGAATAATCCCAAAATGGACACATATTTCTCCCTCCTCCCGTATAATAATTTTGCGAAACTTTTATTTTATCCATGAACGGCAAACAAACATATTGCGGCATATAGCTAATACATATCAAAATGGAATCTAAACGGCTGGGAAAACGGCAAGCCTACAATTGCTTCGCCTATTTTTAAGCTATTCATATCCCAATCCTCAACCGTCTGACCATTTCGTTTTTCTTCCACCATTTGATTATCCAATCGTTGATATTGCTCTAATACGATATTTTTACCGAATAGCCCCGTGACGAAATCGCGTGTAGCCGTGTCGTTTGAGCGAAACGCGTATACAGATGAGAACCCTGCCGCAATATTTCGCCCTCGACTCTGACCGTAAATCTCATATAGCTGCTCTATGCTTTGAACACCCGCAAACACTTTTACACCCAGGCTGCGCCCGAAATTTACGCCGTCGTCAATATGCCGCAAATGGGGCAAGAGCTTAAACTCGTCGCAAATAAGATAAACATTGCCTTGAGCTTTGTTGCGACCAAGAGCCTCTTTTAGCGCAAGGTCAAACATCAAGCGGTAAACAGGCGTAAGTGTGCTTCCAATAGAAAGGTCATACTCAATAAACAATGTCTTTTTTCCCTTGTTTCGCACAAACTCGCGCATAGAGAACATACCGCGCTCCGCGAAAACACCAATAAGGATTTCACGCACGATAGAATACATCTCCGAGATGACGCCCTGCGACTGTGGGCTGTCGTTGGATATATAAGAAATAATGGCGGCGGTATCAGGCCGGGTTTTGAGGAAGTCAATAAGCCTTTGTCTGTCCGATAAATCCAAAAACATTTTTAGCTCGTTGTTATAGAAATACTTGCGTTTTCTTGAATCGTCCGCTATACCGGCGCGGATAAACGAAATGATGATAGCGGCGAGCAAATCCCTTGCGGCGTTTGGGAAAAAGGCATTGGTTGTGTTTTGCGTTCGCTCAACGAAGAAAGACTTGCAGATTTCCTGCGTGTTCATTATGAAATCGCGTTCGTCCCAACCGTCCGCCAAAACCTCTTTATATATATTCCAATGCGCCGATTGCGATAAATATTGCTTGGAATTGCCGATAACAATATCGGTTTTATTATCGTAAAATTTTGAGTAGAAATCGCCCTTGCTGTCGAAGATAATCATCACATCATCTTTGGTCATAGAGCGTTTTATCTGCGACACAAAATGATAAAACAAAGTGGTCTTGCCGCATCCCGTACCGCCGATGAGCATGGTATGCTTGCTCATCGTATCTGCATCTAACATAAACGCGGTCGGCTTGCCCGAGTAAACTCCTGGCAGCTTGACTGCGCCGCCGCTTTGCGCGGGCGGATTATTTTGCGTTACTGTATTGCCATAGAGTAAACGTGTTGATATGTTCATACTTTGCCTCCTAATTTAAATCCCTTGCAGGTTTTGTATTGCTTCTTTCAAACATTTTATCTTCCATGTTGTTCACCTTTCTAACGACACTCGGATAGCTGTTGACAGATGATAACTAATGTGTTATCGTTATATGGTAAAGAGGGGTAGTTTCATGTATGAAGTAGAGTTTTACCGTGATAAAAAAGGAGTATCAGAGATTATAGAAAGACATGGTGAATAGTATGGCGAGTTATGAACACATTAAAACATTTTCAGATTTTATGAATGATGATACATTGGTAAGCCCGGTTGAACGAGAGCGCATCGAATTTGAAGTAGCGTTAATCGGAAAAATGATCGAGGCTCGAGAAGAAAAAGGTATGTCCCAACGAGAGCTTGCAGAAATATCTGGGGTAAAACAACCCGCGATAGCACGGCTTGAGAGTTTGAAAGCAACTCCGCAGATAGACACTCTTTTTAGAGTTTTACACCCGCTTGGCTATACGCTTGAAATCGTACCTCTTCAACCTCGAGTGATTGAGTAAAACGGATAACATATCATTATTCAAAACTGTAAAAAGCTGTAAGAACTTCACGCTCTTTCCGGGCGAAATATCCAGTTTTTCTCCGCATTTATCACATTTCATAAAATCCCCTCCATGGCGTTTTGTTGATTGCGTGGCTGTGTTATAGCTGCGTTTAGGGTTTGCTTGCTTACATTTCCATGCCGCCACCGCCGCCGCCCATGTCCATACCGCCGCCGCCGGAATCCATACCGCCGCCGGAGTCCATGCCACTATCCATACCGCTATCCATGCCCTCTGATGTGTCAACACCGGCACTATTATCAATTCCGACATCTTCTCCGGCAGATTCTTCTATGGAAACATCTTCGCTCACGGTGTTATCTTGTGCAGAATCAATATTCTCGTAATCATTCGATTGATCTATCGTCTGCTCATTACTGTCAGACAAGTCCCGTGAAATATCTTGCAGACTATCTATGCCTTGCATTTCCGACTTACTTTGCTCAAAATCACTTAAAACACTTTCATAATTATCCTGCGCCGGATTTTGCATTTCGGCTTTACTCTGCTCAAAGTCATTTAATACATCCTGTGTATTGTCGGTCATGGGATTTTGCATTTCTGATTGTTTGGCTTCATACGCGGTTAGGGCATCTTCGTTGACGGATTCATTGGATATATCCTGTTCCAAGTTCGCGTCCTGTTTGAGCGTATCGTCCTGCTCTAAGTCGGTGTCTTGTTCAAACTCATCGTCTTGCTCTAAGTCTGCTTCTTGTTCGATTATATCGACTTGCTCTAAGTCAGCGTCTTGTTCGACTATATCGTCTTGCTCCAAGTCTGCGTCTTGTTCAAGGGTGTCATCCTCCTCCAACTCCGCATCCTGTTCGAGTTGGCTAACTGCCTGTTCTAAAGTGGGGTTTTCCACTCCATTTTCACGTAATCTTTGACACTCAGCAGAATTAACTTTGGCGTTAGCAGTAACACCTAAATACTCCTCAAGATTATGTATTTCACCATGACCTTTGTGCATACTTTGCGGTACAGCAACAGTTTGACCATCTTCTCCAATATGGTGATGATGCAAAGTGTCTCCAAGAAAATCAGAGTATTCAGGAAAATAATTTGAAAAATGTGCATCAACCAATGGTGAATTACCATTGGAAATAATGTCCATATTTTCTTTGCTAAAATACTCTGGATGCTTTGTTGATAATTCCTTAAAATAATAATCGGCATCACGAAGCCAACCTTGTGCGTTTATATCAGATGAATTTGCCTTTCGAGCATCTACCCCTTTAAATGGCATATCAATTACTAAATTCGTAGGGTGATTTGCGGAATAAACCCCAATTCTACCTTGCGAGGTTGTAGTAGCTGCTTGACTTGACAAACTGGAATTGGAGATACCTCGGTGTGCATAAATCATTTATCGGATGACCTCCATTTTTGAAATGACTTTATCCAAATCTCCCAAATGCAACTCGATATTTTCTTCTAATTGGATGCACCGAATACTTGCAGTATCATTATCAACATACAACAAATAACTATCATCGTTGCCTATTTTAGCAAACCCAAATTCAAATTGCTTTTTATTTTCAACAAAATTAGTTGAACCCCACCTGTAAGATTCATTGACTAAATCAATAATGCTAATTCCGTAAGGGACAGCTGTAAACCTTAATATATTCCCTTTAATAGTTCCTACCATCGATAAAAACCAAAATGAAGTGAAGTATTCTTTAATTCTTGGATGAATAGAAATATTTAATTTCCTCTCTAATGCAGTAAAATCTACGGTATTGTTTTGATGAATTGGTTGCCATTGAATATATCCATCTTTTAATGAATCCTTAACAATCATACGCTCATCAATAGCTTTGCTGTAAGGCATTTGAGGAAATGTTTGATATTTTTCCTGCCAATATTCACGTTGTTTCTGAAAATAAATTTCTAAGGTATTTTTCATGCTCATGTCATATCACTCCTTATCTGATTAGTTTTGACATCCTCCCCGTCCCCACGCGTGTATGCCATTTCCCAAGCCAGCTTTTGGCGCAGGCGGTAGGTGTGCCCGTGCGACAGATGGCCGTTGGTCGAAGCCGAGCTTCTCTTTATATCGTCAAAATTGAGCAAGTAATCATGATAATCTTGCGCTTTTTTCCTCATTCGGCGTTTGAGCCGCCTTTTGTTTGATGTTCGCAATTTGCGGATAACTTTGCCCGTTTCGGTCAGATAAAAATGCCAGCCGAGATAGTCCACGCCATTTTTGACCGGAAAAATCTGCGTCTTTTCGTTTAGTTCAATTTTCAGCCCCGTTTCGCATAGCTGCCTTATCTCGCCGAGGCAGTTATGCAGATAATTTTTGTCGCTGTGAATGAGGATAAAATCATCCATATAGCGAACGTAAAACTTTATCCGCAGCCGTTCTTTTATAAGCCTGTCAACGCCGTCGAGATAATACAGGGCGAACCATTGGCTTGCTTGGTTTCCGAGCGGAAGCCCGGCATCTTTGCTTGTTTCGTAGCTGTCAATAATACGGCACAGCAGCATGAAGATTTCCCCATCGAAAACTTTGCTCAATTTTTGTTTCAATATCGTGTGGCTGATACTGTCAAAATATTTTCGCACGTCGCATTTGAGAAAATACCCCTCTGTGCCGTGCTTTTGGTAAAACTCCCGCATAAAGCCCGATAGCCTGTCCATTGAAAAATGCGTCCCTTTGCCTATGCGGCAGGCGGCGTTATCGTAAATCAACCGCCGTTCAAACGTTGGCATTAAAATATTGTCGCACAGGCAATGCTGAACAACCCGGTCGGCGTAGTCGGGCGCGTAGATGGAACGCGCTTTTGGTTCGTAAATCATAAAGTGCTTGTAGCCGCGTGGGTAATACGTCTTCTCCGTCAATTCCTTTTGCAAATTGCAAAGATTTTCGGCAAGGTTCATCTCAAAACGTATGACTTCCGCCTTATCGCGCTTGCCCCGGCGTGCCGCCAAGTGCGCGTTATATAGGTTTTTAAAACTGCACATCTGCTCGTATCCGTACATTAGTCCCTCCTTGCTCGACTCACCGGCGGGGGAGGCGGCGGTACCTGTCCGCCTCCCGAAAACAAGAAAAGCTGTCATTTCGCGTTTCCTGTTTCCACCGGCATTTGTTTTCCCGACCTTTCGGTCAAGATAGGCTTTGATTCCTTTGCCCCATCGCGCAGACCCGCCGAACATTCGGCAAGGTTTCGGGCAAAACGGGGGCGGGGCAAAGCGGGGCGAACACCATTGTTGTCATTATTGACATTGTTGCCATTGACGTTGACATTGCCGTCATTATTGACATTGGCGGCATTATTACTATTGTTGCCGGGCGACCGCAGCCACCACCAATTAGCCCATACAACCAAAACCCCCGAAAACGTCCATAGCCAGTGTTTTGATACGCATACCTGTGACTTTAGGACGATAATCGCTTCTTGTCGCTGTTTATCCAGCCGCCGAGAAGCCGCAAGCAGTCTGTCGTCAATTTTGCGATTTGCTCAAACTGCTTTGGTAAAATACATTTTTGCGTCATTGCCATCTCGGCGACATAGGCAATCAGCTTTATCGTAGTCATTGCTTTATGCTGCAACGCCAGCCGTTTCTCGGCATTTTTTACGCCGCCCTTGCCGATGAATATTTCGTTGGCGTAGTAAATGTTTTCAATCACATCAAGCGAGAGGTTTTGCAATCTCGTTACAAAGGTAAATCGAAACTGCTTTGGGGATTTTTGCGTAATCTCCATAATGTAGACGCACAGTTCCTTCGCTTTTGTCACGACGGTCAGCTCGCTTTTTCTCACATTTTGGATAATCACCACCCCCATCCAAAAATAAAATTTTTCGAGACCGCGCTTCGCGCGGAATAGATTTCACCGCCACCTGCGGTGGCGGGAACCGCCGCTTTCAGCGGCGGCTTTTGCTGCGCAAAAGCGATTAGGAGATTTCAGATTACAGATTTAGCCACAAAGCGGGGCGAACACCAGAGTCGCCAAGATCGACACCGCCGCCACGGACGTCGACACGGCCGTCACTAGCGACACTGGCGGCAGGAATACTACGGCCGCCGGGCGACCGCAGCCACCACCAATCAGCTTCATTTCCGTACTTTGCTATCCTGTTCGCACTGTTTTTATCGCTGAAATAATAAGCGTCTTTTCGGACATTCCGTAATTCCGCTGTGCTGTCACCGAAGTATCGGCACACTTCATCAAGGCTAAGTAAAAACACCTTGTCCGTCGTAGCATTGCCACCATTTGTGCCATACCATGGGTTTTTTGGGTTATCATTGCGCGTTTCTGCGATTGCGGCTTTTGCCGCGCCAAGTTTGTTATAAAATTCACCGTTTAAATATTTGCGCAGTGTGCATTTTTCCCATGTGATATCTTCATCGTCGTCATGATAGAGTCGCTCTTCAAGGATTTTTTCAGATATGAGCAAAAGCTTGTTGTTTTCCACGGCAAGCACGCGCCAGTCTATGCCCGCAAGTGTTATATGTTGATTACTTGAGGAGGCTGAGTCCTCCTTGAGCTTATATTTGGATTCGTCCAATTTTCTCGGCGTATATGTCGGCAGTTGTGGCATTTTGGGCTCTGCCGGGTATTTTGGGTCTGCAGGCTGATACGGCAAAACAATGGTATCGCTCGGTGATTTTCCACAATCAGCACATTTCTTTGATAGCAAACCCTTTAGCGTTCCGCCGCAATGCGGGCATACGCCTTGCGATTTCCACTTATCTGATTGTGATTTTATTGCGCTTGCCTCGGATTCCCATTTTTTATACTCCGCACTATACGTAGCATAGAGATTGTTGCATCCCTCTTGCCAAGCCTTATGGTCGGCGTCGAATTTTTGCTTGATTTGTGCGCATTTTGCTTCATTCTCCGCTTTTGCTTTAGCATTTTCGACATCAAGTTTTTCTTTATCCGCTTTGCGTTGTTCTTGCAGCTTTGCCTGCTTTTCGGCTTTAGCTTTCGGGTCGAATTTCTCACGTATAGGAGTTAGTGTTTTTTCCAGCTCCGCAACCATTTGCTCCATCTTCTTCTCACACTCGGAAATCTTGCTTTTGATTTGACTGTTGATATCTTGGTAGTTGGAATCAATATTAGAGAACGCTGTAATTGCCTTTCGGTAGTCGTCGGGGTTTTGCGCTTTGTCCATTATTTTTACAGCATCGTCAAAAACATCCTGTATGCGCTTTTTGGCAGCGGCTTTTTCGACTGCTATTTTATCGGCATCAATGCGAGCGTTTATGGTTTGCACATAACCGTCTAATTGTGCTTTTATCGCAGGGTCAGTAATGGCGCGTTTGTAGTATTTGTGACCTGTTATGTCTGTGGGTTTTTCGGCTTTTGCCAATTTATCCTCTTTTGATACTCTGAGGTCAACGCAAAGCAGTCCCAAAAAAGCCGAAGCGAAAGATGGATCGGTGTCCAATGCTTTATTAAAATAATCTGCGGCATCTTCCCAATCGCCATCCTCTGCAAACTGCCATGCACGAGTCATCAAGGCATCAACACCGGGTGCGGACGATTTGCCGGGGGATTGGCTCTTACTTATGGTTGAGGTTGTGACGATGTTGCCGGAAGGCTGTGCACTTCCTGTCGGCTCAGCCATACCCCACCCGATAGCATTGGTAAATTCCCAAATGACCTTGTCCGCAAGCTCTTTCGATGTCCCATATTCATCAATAAGTTTACCAACCGCTTGTTTTACAGCAGTTTCTTTTCGCGATTGGTCAGAAGTCATATTGTCTTGCAATATTTTCACCGCACCGCAGTCGAATGTTTGTTTAACACGATTCTTTTGTCCTTGCGGCATCAATGGCGCAGTATGGTCAGAAAAATATTTCCGCCCAAAGAGCGCGTCGTTTCCGTACTCCGCCGCGATATATTCCAACAGTTCTTTCGTATTGTCAAAATACTTCCAGCCGCTTGACTTTTCCGCAGCGATTTTTTCCTGACAAAAAGGACAAACGGTTATTGACGATGACCGCGCCGGGTCAACTTGCCATTCTGCTTTACATTTTCCGCATTTCATAATCTATTTTCCTCCGCCTTGTTTATTTAAAATGATTGCCTCGAGAGCTTGTGCCTCAGCCTTGGCTTTTTCCCAAGCAGCTTTTATTTGAGCGAGCGTGTCTGTTTGTTTTTTGGTTTGCTCTTTGAGCGTTTCAAGTTCGGTATTGAGCTTTTCGATTTCGGCTTGCTTGGTTTTAATGTTATGTTCGGTTTCCGCGATGTCGTTTTGAAGCTGCCTCATGGCTTCGCGTTGGTTGCGGCTCAATGTTTCAGCCGTGCGATACTCATTGCTTATATTAGTAATTTCGAGTTCAACCTGTCGGATGCGTTGTTCTGCTTCAATTAACTGCTGATGTAGCGATGAATGTTCTTTGCTTTTTAATTCCACGTTATGTCCGGCAGTAACTTTTGCTTGAAGGTCTTGCATATCTTTTGCTCTTTTTTTCAGTTCTTTCTCTGCTTTTTCCAACTCTTTCTTTGCTGAATCGGCTTTTTCGGATATAAATCGTTTATCTTCTACGTGCTTATCTCTTTTTCCTTCAAACTCGCGAATCTTTTTTCCTAAACGGCTCATCTCGCAATTGTTTATTTCAGCGTTAGTTTTACTTTTTGCGAGAGCAGCTTCAAGGGATGCTTTTTTTTCGGTTTGGTAAATCAACTCACTTTCAATAGACGTTATTTTGCTTTCTATTTGTTTTTGATTTGCAATGACAGCGTCCGTTCTCTTTTGAACGCTATCAAGGGCATCCTTCTTTTCGTCGGCATCACGGCGTTTTATGGCTGCCATCTCGCCTTTTTCGTGAGCTTCTGATTCTTGCTTCATTTTTGCTATATTTGTTTTGCCGACAACATCTCCGATAATACCGGCAATGGAAACATCGTCGGTACTTTCACGGTCAGCAAAACGTTTTGCAAGCCCGTCAATTTCTTCTTTGAAGACTTCAAAGCCGCTTTCAGCAAGGCTCACAATACGATTGCGATAGAAGTTAATTACATATTTGTCGTTATCAATTCTCGGATACGAATCCTCCACACCGTCTGAGCCAATGAATATTGCAAGCGGGCGAGATTCGATTTCTCTGACGTAATCCTCGCCTTGACCGTTTACGCCATAACCGTATTCCGTGTAACCACCTTTTTCGTTACTGAATCCAAACCAATAACGGAAACCGGATAAGGAATCGTCATCGCAAATAGAAGTCGTCGTATTGAACGTGCATCTATCGTCCCACGGAATAGGCAAATCCCATGAGCCATCCTCGTACAAAACGACACACTTACCGTCGCCGACTTGAAAAGCAAACCAATAATTTTCGCCCATTGCGGCGGTCATAAGTGTCGTCCCATAAGCATGGCAACGATAATCAACATCGTTTATATAGCGGTCTTTGTATTTTTGAACTATCCCCTCAAGCCGGTGGTCGTCTTTTAAGGGGTGTTCTTCTTCATGTTCCATGACTGCGGCAAACCACTTGTCGATTATTTCCCTCACCACATTGTTGAGAGCAATCTTACTTTCAGACATCCCAACTTCGCGGCGGTCAATAAACTGACTGGTCATTTCACTTGGCAATTTAGACGTTTTATTAACAAATGCAGCAACACAGTTTTTAGCAATTTCTACTGCCTTTTTTGAGCCAATATCACTGCGAAAACACCGCGAACTGCCATGCCCGTCAGCGACGATAGCCATTGCCGCAGCATCGGGGCTATCCGGATCGAGGTAATCCGATGCGTCCTGGCACGGCACATCAGCCTCATGCTTTGCCCCTAAATGCGTTACCCCAAATGAACGGAATTTCTCCATACTCACTCTCCTTCATGCTTTATATGCTTAAAGCAGCATACCAACTATAATAATTGGCAAATCCCCTTTTTTTACCAAACATCATCGCCGCCGGACGAATCTCCGATATCCCAATCGTCATCGTCGTTGACGGCAGATTGAAGAGCTTCTTCTAATTGCTCCTGCTTAGTTTTGTCACTCGAATCGGTTGGATTGCTGGCAACCTGAGAGGACGTTACAGCTATGAATTGAACCATTTTTGCCAACTTTTCCCCGGCATTAGAACCGTCCGGCACTCTGACAACCGCTTCTTTGCTTCCGGTAAACTCCATGAGAACAAAATCGTTAGCTTCATCACCTATCGCAAGAGCGACCTTAGTAGAGGCTTTGAACCATCCGTTTTTTTGCAGCTTTGCAAGATGCGTCTTGTAATCGTCGTTAGGCTCTCCATCAGACATCAGGAACAATACGGGAGCATACGACCCCGAAGCTCTTTGCATAAATCCGCTGCTCTTGTGCAGTTTTTCTTCAAGCATACGGAATGCTTCACCCATAGCGGTCAGACCGTCAGCATCCAAATCGCTCCAATAATAGTTTTCCACTTTTGTAGGTCCGTTGGGGGTTAGCCATCTTGCGCCATTTGAAAACTCAAGCAATGCGACCTCAATCTCCGCATCCGCGCTGTCAGCGTTCATCTCACGCAGTTTTTCAAGTGTCTGCTCAATTGCGGAATTTACCGCGCCTATGCGTGTTCCCGCCATACTGCCCGATGTATCAATTATAAAGAACAGCATAGTCGTTTTGCGTGGAATACTTTCTCTCTCGACGTTTGTTATACCCATTTGATTAATCCTCCTTTTTATTCGCTAATATTTCAGCGGTGTGGTTACGTCCAAAATCAATGATTATGCCATTTGCGATTCTTGTTACCTCGTCTTTTCTTTTCGGAGCGGGTGTGCCGTCAGAGCCTGTTACAGTCCATACTGTGTCGGACAAGTTTTTTATTCCGAGTATTTTCGGGTCTTTGGGATTTACAATGACTTCCGCCGTTTCCGTGCGAAAATCTTCGTTATCCAAAACAGTTTGACAAGCATACAGCTTTGACCCCGGATAAAGCGGTATGTCGGATTTTTTGAATTTCAAGTGCGCGGGGATGCGCCTTTTCTTGCCGCATGCGCAAATAAATCCGCCTGTCGGCTCGGCATGATTCTCAATTCCGCAGCCGCATTTGATTATTTCACTTCTCCAGCGAACAAGAGCTTTTAGCCACACGCTTTCCAAAAGTTGCTTCTTCGTGTCGTGGAGTTTATCGTGGTCAAACGCCTCGACAAACAAATCTCGAATGTACTGCGGAACCATACCCCACAGCTTGATAGCATTGGCACTCGTCAGCTTGTTGGGGGCATTTCGTGTATCTTTCGGGTCAAAAATGAATACGGGGTCTGTTCCGTAAAAACACTTTTCATCCGCTTCTGTTATGATGTCATCCCCTTTTACGGTAAGCCTGCCTTCAAGCGGATGGTTGCCAAACAGCAGTAAAAACAAAACAACAGATAACGAGAATCTGTCCGTCGGTTTGTCCGGCATTTTATCTCCGCGAACGATTTCAGGCGCCATGTAGCGGCACTTTCCGGCAATGCCTGAATAAAATCCATGTCCCATGACGTTATCGTTGTCGCAGATTAAAACATCGCCGTTTTCAAAGTTGACGAAAAAGTTTCCGTCATTGAGGTCTTGGTAGTTAAACCCTCTGAAATGGAGCTTCATAAAGCCGTCAACGATGTTCATCGCGGCATTTATAAGCGCCATATCCGTCTTAAACGCGATCTTCGCCAAGAGATATTTGGAAAAATCAGAGTATTCGCCGGGTCTAAGCGGCATGACATAGCCGAATGTGCCGTCCACTTCCTCTGTTAGGTCAAGCGGCCATAGAAATGCGTCTGTTGGCGCGCCAATGGCTATGTTGTTTTTAATGTTGTCGTAGAATTTTTGCGGATTTTTCATTTTGTTTTTGAAATACCACTTCAAAGCCATTTCTTTTCCGTCGTACTCCACCTTGTAGACGATTCCCTGACCGCCTTTGCCGAGCTCAACCTTGTCTTTTGACGCGCGAAGAATCTTTACTGTCTTGAAGTTGATTGTGCTTATGGTTTGACCTTCTTTTAGAGCCATAGTATTCATATCCTCCTTTTGATTTTGGTTTTATATTTTTCGATTACCATTCCTGCCCGCTCTCTTTACCGCCACCGTAACCGATCCCCATGCGTTCTTCTGCTCGTTTGCGCAGATAAAACCGCAGTTCGGGCGCGTCACGGCTATGGGTCTGCTTCGCGCAGCGGTCACACTCTCCGCTGCTTTTACCATAATTCTCGCACCAATGGTCGTTGCAATCGCTGTGCTGTATTTGCACTCTTTCTCACCCCATTCATATTTCCCATAATCTCCATCTCTGAACTTGCTTTCTACTGCACCCACGTTTGCAGCAAGCTCCCGGTCTGGTTGTCGTACACGATAACCTCGCTCATTCCCAGACGGTTTATCTCTTCCGGTTTTATTTTGAACTCACGCTTATCTATCGTGGTTTTGCCATAATTGCTGCCGTAGTTATAGCCCCCTTGTTGATGGCTCCATCCTCCCATAGAATTGTGCTGCACATCTATCTTGTCATATTCACCTATGTACTTAGCCCATTTTTCACAGCTCAGATGAGAGCCGTGCGAGAGCAATACCGTTTTTTCCGCTTCGCCTACAAGGGTATTGAATGCGTTGTCATTACCGTTCATCAATGCGTAGAAATCCTTTGAGCAAATTACGTTGTTGTGATTTGAACGCTGACAGAGCGCGTTTTTAAGCAGTTCGTTGTTTGCAACGGCGACATCATCAACAAAGAGGGTAAACTCAAAGCCGCGATTCATCGCTATATTGAGAGAGTTCACAATAAGCTCCACCAACAGGGCGTTGCCGGACGAATTGAGGTCAATGCAAAGTATTTTATTGTTTTTTATCGCGGACAACACACTTGTCCCGCCGGGGTTATCTATCTGAACATGGCCGCATTGCGCTTTTATATCATAAAAGAACGATTCAATCTTAGGGATTTCAGCCTGTCCCATCATCAGCAGAGAATTTAAGTTATTTGCTTCGTCTTGCGTGATGAGGCCGCTTTTTAAGGCGTTATTGATTTGTTCCGATAGCTGATGAAGCGGTATATTGACACAAGCGGCGAAATACGGGCGTTGCTTTTTTGCCGTCAGCAGTTCATGGACTATTTGCAGGATATACCGCCCCGCAGGTTTGATGTCGTATTTTGTCTTGCAAGTGTCCATCAATATTTGGAACATTTCGGGCAGGCTAAGCGAGGTGAATACGTCAAACTGTTTGTTATATTTGCTTGCGGCAATGCCATAGCCGTTTTGTTCTATCATCTGTTCCAAGCCGAGGTTTCCGACGTGGATGATTATCATCGGGCGGGTGTGGGCGACGCAGTTGCGGATAATTTGCTCGCTAAAGCGCATACGCTCGGCAGCACCTCCGCCGGATATTAAAATACTCTCATTATATGAATCAACAGGGAATAACACATCCGTTGTGACGGATTTGTACTCCTCAAGCCCACGCGACTGTTTGTTATGTTTGCGGATGCGCCTGTTGTTAATTCTGTCAAATATGAAATCAAATAACCATAATAAGCAACCGCCGCCGCTGTTTCCATCTGACATATTTATCACCCGCTTTCATTTCAAATTTGGTTTGCGCATTTTATTTAAAATTTATCTCAAAAACTGACTGGCTGATATTGGCGTTTATTTCAAGCGATACGCCTGAGCCTTTAATGTTCGCATATGTTTGCCCGGCAACTTTCATCACCTTGTCGCAGATGTCATTCACATTTTCCGCTCCGGCTAATTTTACAATTATTGTCTTATCGCCGCTTTTGACCTTTCGGGCGATATAATTTTCAAGTCCGTTTTTTCCTTGCGCGGCCATGTCGTTATAAGTGTAATAGTCCTTGCCTGCCGTTGTACACTTAGGTACGTTTCCAACGATTACATGATCTTTGCGGATATCGTCGTCACATAGATTGAAGTAGTCATATCGTATATGCTTGTTTTTTATCGTCATATCAAAGGTTACGTCCAAGTGACAGGCCGCGCCGTCTGCTTTCACAATATTCCACGCGTGATTTTCCATTTTATCGTGGTAAAATGGGCTTTGCGCTTTGCCCGAAACCACAATGCTGCCGACACCAAGATAATCCAAAACGGCTTTAACGTAATTGGCTATACCCTCGCAAACAGCGGTCTTATGTAAAATCGATCCGAGAATCGTATGACTTTCATCTCCTATATCACCATAAGAAAAATGTTCCGAGCAGTAATCATGTACAAACTGTTCTTTCTCTAAATCGCTTCTCCCCTTCACCGCGCCAAAGACCTGGAGATTACTGACAACAGCATCCATCGTTTCCTTAATACGGGACGGTTCATATCTGTATTCGGGGATAAAAACGCATTTTTGCTTGTATAGATCATTTTGACAAGCAAATGACGACACATAAAAGAGCAACGGATTATCGCGCATAATATAACTCCATATCTTAGACAACTCATTGACCGGACGCAGCGGCATTTTGATTTTCTTAGAAAACACCATTATTCCCGCAATAATAATTTGATAAATGTGTTTTTGTTCCCCGGTCAACTGATTGTAATAATATTGACTGTACTCAGTAGGAATATTTAGTGACCGTAATATAGCTGCGATACTCATTTAATCCATTCTTTCATAATATTTATCAGTAACCGAAACCTTCACGCACTTTAAACTTTTCCCCTTTGTTTTTTTGAAAACGTCCCTCAAGAGATAGCTATATAGTGCCGATGTAACAGATTATCTCTTATGTTACATCCCTCAAGCGATTGAGACGCAAGACTTTTTTGGAAAATATTTTCGCACCGGAGACAAACGCGAAAATAGCAAGGCGCAAAACCTTGCTGTTTCAATAAAAATAACCCATGTAACATAAGAGATAATCTGTTACATGGGCGCATTATTTTAAGGAGGAATCAATTATGGCTATGACTCAACCAATCAGAAACAAAAACGAAATCCGCGAGCTGGCGGCCTATTATTTAAAACGCGGGCAAGTCCGCAATCATGTACTCATTGTGCTGGGTCTCCACACCGCCCTGCGGATCAGCGACCTTTTGCGTTTGCGCTGGGATGATGTGTATGATTTTGAAAATAAATGTGTCCGCGCTTCAATATGCGCTGTGGAGAAAAAGACCCATAAGACTAAAACTATCGCTCTCAACAAGGCAGCTATAAGCGCGATTACTCTGCTTGCCGCTCATTTTGCCCGGAGAGGGTGCTTTCTCATTGAAAACCCCAGAACCCGGAGGGCTATCAGCCGTATCCAAGCCTATCGGCTCATACGCGACGCCGCCGAAGCGCTGCGTTTTCAAAACCGCGTGTCCTGCCACTCCCTGCGCAAAACCTTTGGTTATCATGCTTGGAAAAACGGGGCTTCTGTGGCTGTCATCATGGAAATATATAATCACAGTTCCCTTGCCGTCACCCGGCGGTATCTGGGCGTTACGCAAGACGACAAGGACGAGGTCTATCTTGGTCTTGATTTGACGGCGTAGTTTCCCGCCCGCTGCCGCGTTTCTGCCGTATCGCAAATTGGTAAAGCGGCTGACTTGTAATATACCTCAAGCTATCGTGTTTGTCAAACATTTTTAACCGTATGATTTAGAAAATGGCTCGGAAACCGGCGGATTATCTCGGGCTGCGCTCGCTCTTATGCCGGAAATACGCGGTTTTTATATCGGCGGACAAGAACAATGAGCCGAGCGCGCAAACCACGCCGTCACTGTCCGCCGCCCGAAGTGCGCGTTCCACGCCCTCTCCGACGCACTCACATACGGTAAAATGCACATTTAAAAGCTCGAGTTTTTGCGCGAGGCTCTTCGCGCAAAGCGCCCTCGGATTATTTGGCGTCACGGTAAATATATGCACCGCCATTGGCGCGATGATTTTTATCATGGCTGTTATGTCTTTATCCGCCAATATGCCGAGAATGAAAATATGCTTGCGGTCGCCAAAGTAGCTCTGCAAGCTGTCCGCCGCCGCCGCCATGCCCTGCGCGTTATGCGCCCCATCTAAGATAAACACCGGGTTTTTGCCGAGAAGCTCAAATCTGCCTGGCCATTTTGCAGCGGATATTCCGTCAATAATATCTTCGTTTGTGAGCTTATATCCCTTGCCGCGCAATATTTCAAGCGCCGTTATCGCGACAAGCGCGTTATATGGCTGATAAATTCCTGCAAGATGAAGCGGCACTTTCCCGTATGGCTCAATGAAAAGCCCTGTTTCTGACAGCGAAAATTCGACTTTTTTTATACGCGAAAAATCCGCTTTATGCAGCTTTGCGTTTTGCTCTTTTGCCGTTTTCTCAAATACGCCGCTAATATCTTCCATATTGTATGAGCCACCGTACAAAAGCACATCGCCCCCCGGCTTGATGATCCCCGATTTTGCGCGAGCAATGTCTTGCAAAGTGGGTCCGAGCTGCAAAACATGATCATAGCTGATCGTTGTTATCACCGCAAGCTCCGGCGTTTCTATGACATTTGTCGAATCAAGCTCCCCGCCCATACCGACTTCCAGCACGACAATATCACATTTTTTCATCATAAAATATTTCATCGCCAGTGCCGTAATCATCTCAAACTCCGTCGGAGCGTCTCGCATGGCGTCGGCATACGGCTTTATTTCCTCCGTCATGCGTATTAGCTCGTCATCTGATATTTGTATGCCGTTTACCTGCATACGCTCGTTAAAACAGGTGACATATGGCGAGGTGTAGAGTCCGGTCGTATATCCCGCCCGGCTCAAAGCAGAGGCGAGCAGAGCGCATGTAGAGCCTTTGCCGTTTGTTCCTGCGACATGCACAAATTTAAGCTGCTTTTGCGGGTTGCCTATTGCCTTTAGCAATTCGCGTGTCCGGGAAAGGCCGGGCTTGCTCCCCTGCCATTTCACATTATGTATATACTTTAGTGTTTCTGTTATGTTCATGGTTATTGCATTATATCATGTTTACATGATATAATGTGTCGTATTTTTATATCAAATTTGGAGTATGCCGTAAGATGATTTCTAAGAAAATGATAAAACTCACTCAAAGCAACAGCGTGATCCGCGCTATGTTTGAAGAGGGAAATAGATTGGCCGCTTTGCATGGCCGCGAGAACGTCTTTGATTTTAGTCTCGGCAATCCGAGCATCCCGTCTCCCGCCGCCGTAAATGAGGCGATCCTTGACATAGTAAAAAGCGAAGACTCCATGTCCTTGCACGGTTATATGTCAAACGCGGGTTACCCTGCTGTACGCGCCGATGTTGCCAAAGCTCTAAACAGCAAGCACGGTACGGCGTTGACCGAAAATAATATCATTATGTCCTCCGGCGCCGCGGGGGGCATGAACGTCATATTAAAAACGCTGCTCAATCCCGGCGATGAAGTTATCGTTGTTTCACCCTTTTTCGTCGAGTATGGCAACTATGTAAGCAATTTTGACGGAAATCTTGTCATAATCCCCGCGTGCAGATTTGATTTTCAGCCAGATTCCGACACTTTGTCAAAGGCCATCACTAAAAAAACAAAGGCTGTTATCCTAAACTCGCCAAATAATCCCACCGGCGTTATTTATAGCGAAAAGACCATAAAAGAGGTTGCGGCAGTTTTGGAAGAGCGCTCGCGCAAATACAAGAAGCCCATATACATCATCTCTGACGAACCTTATCGCGAACTGGCATACGACGACGCGAAAGTGCCTTGGATCATGGATTTTTATAAAAATACGATCGTTTGCTATTCGTGGTCAAAATCGCTCTCATTGCCGGGTCAGCGTATCGGATACATTGCGATACCGAGCGAGATTGACGACTATGAGCTGATTTTTGACGCAGCAAGCATCGCGACGCGCATACTCGGTTACGTAAACGCGCCGGCACTCATACAACGGGTCGTCGCCAAATGCATCAACGAGCAGACAAATGTCGCGGCGTATGACTTTAACAGAGTCCTCTTATACGGAGCTCTTGAAGAGTTTGGATTTGACGTTGTTTATCCGCAGGGCGCTTTCTACTTATGGTTTAAGACGCCCTTGGATGACAAGGATTTTGCCGCCGCCGCGAAAAAACACAACATACTGCTCGTGCCGGGCAGCGCATTTACCTGTCCCGGATATGCGCGTATCGCGTATTGCGTCTCCAAAGAGACGATCGAACGCTCGCTGCCCGCTTTTGAGAAACTTGCAAAGGATGTAAACCTATGAACAAAATAACAAACGAAACTATAAACAAGGCCGAGTCAGAAGCTGTCAGCGGCAAGAAAACCATCCTCTCGGGGATTCAGCCCACGGGCGTGGCGACGCTCGGATCATATCTGGGCGCGCTGAGAAACTGGGCGGCTCTCGCCGATACATATAGCTGCTACTATTCGATCGTTGATATGCACGCAATCACCGTGCGCCAAGTCCCCGCCGAGCTGCGCCGTTTGCAGTATGAGCAGCTTGCCGTACTCATAGCCTGCGGCATTGACCCTGACAAAAACGTGCTTTTCGTACAAAGCCATGTACCGGCACACGCACAGCTTGCCTGGGTGCTCAACTGTTATACAATGTTTGGCGAACTTAGCCGCATGACGCAGTTTAAGGATAAATCCTCAAAAAACGCCGATAATATCAATGCGGGACTGTTTTCATATCCGGCGCTTCAAGCAGCGGATATATTGCTCTACCGCCCCGATCTCGTTCCTGTCGGCGCAGATCAAAAGCAGCATGTTGAACTGACGCGCGATATTGCCGTGCGCTTTAACGGCATTTACGGAGACGTTTTTAAGCTGCCGGAGCCTTATATACCCAAAGTGGGCGCGAAAATCATGGATTTGCAGAAGCCGACAAGCAAAATGTCAAAATCCGAGATTGATAACGGCGGATGCGTGCTGATTATGGACAAACCGGAGGACATAATGCGTTCATTCAAACGCGCCGTTACCGACAGCGAGACGAGCGTGCGCTATGACGCAAAGAATAAACCCGGGGTATCTAACCTCATGCAGATTTACTCTGTGTGTTCCGGCAAGGATTTTGGCGCGATAGAAAAAGAATTTGAAGGAAAAGGTTACGGTGAGCTAAAAACGCGAGCCGGAGAAGCCGTAATTGAGCTGTTTCGCCCGATCCGCGAGGAGGCTGCAAGGCTTATCGGCGACAGGGCATATTTACAGGCAGTTATGAAAGACGGCGCGAAGAAAGCGTCTTTTACCGCAAACAAAACTCTCAGCAAGGTTTACAAAAAAATAGGCTTCATAGAGCTTTAGTATTTTTAGTGTTGGAGGCATGACAGAGGCATGGATTGTATTTTTTGCGGCATTGTGAGCGGAGCGATACCGAGCCGAAAGATTTATGAAGATGAATACACGCTTGCGTTTTTGGATATTGCAAATGACATTGACGGTCATACATTGGTGATACCAAAAAAGCATACGGTAAATATGCTCGACTGCGACATTGAGACGCTAAATCGGGTTATGAACACCGTCCGCCTTGTGTCAAATCATTATGCGGAAAATTGCGGATATGACGGCATAGGGATTTTAAACGCGAACGGAAAAGCGGCGCAGCAGACTGTTTTTCATTTTCATGTTCATATTATCCCAAGGAAAAATGACGACAATCAAAACGCCTGGCCGTCATTTAAGGGTTGCAATCACTCCATAGACGAAATGTTTGAAAAGCTGAAAATGCCGGAGCTTTGACGCATACGCTGTACAATTTTTCGTGATGGAGGAAGTTACAAATGAGTAAGACATTCAAAATGATTTTACTGCTGCTATGTATATCCATTATTTCAAGTTCTTATGGTCAAATTATATCCGCGTCAGAGGACGAACCCTCACAATTTTCGCTCTTTGTGTCTGAACGGGAACTGCCGTTTGACGGCGAAACCTCAAAACATACCCCCGAGAGCCTGTCTAACGTGATGATAAAGGATATCCCATCGTCGCTAAAGGCCGCTTTTGACATATTGGGCGTAGTGCGCTGGCAATTGTTGATTGATGAGTCCGGCAAGCCGTTATTAACGGCTGATGATATAGATATGTACACCTTTACCGGTCCGTACCATGTGTTTCACAAAGCATACATTACCGAAAGTTTTGACGTGACCGAGTTTCGGCAGTCATTTGCCTTTGAGCCCCTGTATGCGTACATCATACAGTTTGACGGGCTGCCTGTGGGCGTTCTTTATGTAACATATGCGCAAGGCAGATATGAGTATGTATACGCAAGCAGTAACGCAGAAGCCGAAAACATGATAGCAGAGCTCGACTCACTTTCATCTGATTTGAACCAGCCAGAGGACGATGTGGTTTTTCTTACTATCGGGTCTGTCCGGTATGCTTTTAATAAAGACGATCAAATTAAAGTAACCTTGCCTTGGACGCCCGATACAGTGTCGTTTAATGATTTTGTTAAAGCGTATTATGTTTCCGAAATGGAAATGAAAGCCCTGATAGAAGCAAATAACGGTGTCAATGATTTTGGCGGAAGCAGCAATGCGGCGGACTTCTTTTATAACTCTGACGAGTTTATCAGAAATTATGAAGCACAAAATCAACTAAACAAAGCAAACGCCGACCCGCTTTTTGTCACAGCAGCCATCTTGGGAGTTCTTCTTCTATTTGCGGCTATATTCATGCTCTTTATGTATATGAAAAAAAGCAAAAAGGAGCAATAGCCTTTTTTGTAGTGTAATTTTTGAAGCCGGGCTATATGGCGAAATCTTTTTCGCCAACTGCCGATATGTTCAAATTTTGCGCATACTCCGGCTCACGCTTTGTCGGCTCATAATCAAATGACCTGCATTTACCGTTTGCCGACATAATTCCGCGCTTAATGCAGAGAATCTCATCTTGGCCAAGTCTTGTGCCATGAACGCAATATGAACAGCTTGGCAGATTATTTCGTCTAAAAAGCAATGCCTCCGCTCCTTTCATTTTTACCAAATTCTATCACAGCGCGGTAAATTATGCAATCGTTCATTCGCAGGCTAAAGTTTCTTGTCGCATACCTCCGCTATACAGCACATATCGCATTTTGGCCGCTTTGCAGAGCATATCTCGCGACCGTGTAAAACAAGACGATGGCAAAAATCCGAAGATTTATCCGGCGGCAGTATCTCACGCAGCTGCCTTTCGATAATTTCCGGGTTTTTTACGTTCACCAAACCAATGCGGTTTGAGAGCCTAATGCAATGCGTATCAACCACTACGGCAGGTTTTTTGAAAATATCGCCAAGTATGAGGTTTGCCGTTTTTCTGCCAACACCCGGCAATCGGAGCAAATTTTCCATAGTATCGGGCAGCTTACCGTCAAATTCAGAAATCAGCATAGATGCCGCGCCGATGATATCCCCTGCTTTCACGCGATAAAATCCGCATGTGAAAATTATCTCCTCCAGCTCAAAAATATTTGCTTTCGCAAATTCCGAAAGCGTAGGGTATTTTTCAAAAAGCCGCGGCGTCACTTTATTTACCCGCGCATCCGTGCATTGTGCCGATAATCTGGCGGCAAAAAGCAGCTCATAGTCTTTGCTGTATTTGAGCGCGCAAAGCGGCTCGGAATAACATTCTTCTAAAAGCCGTATGATTTGCAAAACTTTAGCTTTTGCCGATTTTGCGCTTTTCGATTTTGCCTTCTCTCTTTTCATTTCTGCGCCTACACTTTCGTTCACTCGATTATAATTATTATAACATTCTTGATTGTTTTTTCTACTGTTTTCTTGTATAATCAGATTGGTGAAAGTCAGAGCGCCACACCAAATGTTAAAAAATATTACACAAAAACTGCTGCGGCTATAACATATATAAAACGGAGGAAACGCAATGATACGGGAGATGATAAATCGGGTGGTGAGAGATGACCCGGAAGTGGGAACGGCTATTGAAGGCGAGTTTTTGCGCCAGCAAAAGCACATAGAGCTTATCGCATCGGAAAATACCGTCAGCGAGGCAGTCTTGCTCGCGGCAGGTTCCGTGCTTACAAACAAATATGCCGAAGGGTATCCGAGCCGCCGCTATTACGGCGGTTGCGAGCAGGTAGATATAGTCGAAGACATCGCGATAGCTCGCGCAAAGAAACTGTTTAACGCAAAATTTGTAAATGTTCAGCCGCATTCGGGAGCGCAAGCAAATTATGCCGCTTTTATGGTGCTCACAAAACCCGGCGACACAGTGCTTGGCATGAATCTTGATCACGGAGGACACCTGACGCATGGCAGCGCGGCAAACTATTCCGGCAAATACTATAATATTGTCCCCTATGGCGTAAGCCCTGATACGCAAACCATTGACTACGATGCTCTCCTAAAAACGGCAAAGGAATGTAAGCCCAAGATGATCATTGCCGGAGCTTCGGCATATTCCCGCACTATAGATTTCAAGAAATTTTCCGAAATAGCAAAAGAAGTTGATGCCGCTTTGATGGTGGATATGGCGCATATCTGCGGCTTGGTTGCAGCGGGTCTGCATCCCGACCCCGTGCCTTATGCCGACATAGTGACAAGCACCACGCACAAAACTCTCCGAGGCACACGCGGCGGCGTAATCATGACAAACGATGCCGAACTTGCAAAGAAAATTGATTCGGCGGTATTTCCCGGCGCTCAAGGCGGGCCGCTCATGCATATCATCGCCGCAAAAGCTATTTCGTTTGGCGAGGCTTTAAAGCCCGAGTTTAAAGAATACCAAAAGCAGGTGCGTTCCAATGCGGACGCTCTGGCAAACGCGCTCACATCCCGCGGCTTTAACCTTGTTTCCGGCGGAACAGACAACCACCTTATGCTCCTTGATTTACGAAATTTCAATGTCACGGGCAAAGATATGCAAATAAACCTTGATGCTGTACATATTGCGACAAATAAGAACAAAATACCGTATGATCCCCAGCCGGCAACAATAACGAGCGGCCTTAGAATCGGCACTCCGTCAGTAACCACACGCGGATTTAAGGAAGCCGAGATGGACACGCTCGCGGAGCTTATCTTTTTGGCCGCTTCGGATTTTGAGGCAAATGCCGATCGTATACGCTCGGAAGTAACCAAGCTGTGTGACAAGTTCCCGCTTTATGAGTAAACTGATGTCGTCACTTATACCTCATTTTACCTTTCACAGCCTGCTCGATATATCGCCTGATTTTATCGCGGGACAAGGCATTTTGTTTGTCATGCTTGACCTTGACAATACCGTCGCGGCTTATAACGAACCCACGCCGTCTCGCGCTGTTTTAAACTGGTGCGAGAGCATACGCGCAAAAGGCATCACGCTTTTTCTCATATCAAACAGCATGAGATCAAAAAGGGTCGTTTCGTTTTCCCAAGCTCTCGGTATTTCTTATGCCATGAAAGCGGGCAAACCCTCTCCAAAAGCATTGCTCGCCGCAATGAGCAAGCTCGGCTACGGCGCGGATGTATCAGCGCTTATAGGCGACCAGATTTTTACCGATACCTTGGCGGCGCGGCGTGCCGGCATATTGTCCATAATCGTAAAACCAAAACGCTTCACCAACCCATTTTTGGCGTTGCGCTACTGCCTTGAGCTGCCGCTTCGCCATATAGGAATAAAAGCCGCCAAAAAAGGAGATTTCCATGAGCAATATAAATAAAATCAAACAAAAGCTCTCACAGTTCAATATCAACGCCATGCTGATTTCAAGCCCCTCAAGCAGGCTTTATGCCACGGGTTTTTCATCCAGCGCGGGAATGCTGCTTGTGACAAATGACGATGCGTGGTTTATCATTGACTCGCGCTACTTTGAGGCCGCCGGGCAAGCCATAAAAGACGCGAATGTCATTTTACTCCCCAAAAATGACAGATATGAAAACCAAGTCCAAGCCCTCATAGCGAAAAACAACCTTGCGGCAATAGGATTTGAAGACGGCACGGTTACATACGCGGTGCATAAATCATGGGAAGCGAAATATGGCGTGGAACTCATTGGCGCGCAAAAGCTCCTCAATGAACTTCGCAACGTCAAAAGCCGCGATGAGCTTGATTGCATAATTCGCGCCCAACGTCTTTCCGAACAGATATTTTGGGAAATCCTCCCTCTTATAAACGCGAACATGACGGAAAAAGACTTAGCCGCCGAATTTATTTACAGGGCATTAAAAAGCGGCGCCGACAAAGAATCTTTTGACCCAATCGTCGTGTCCGGCCCTAACTCAAGCCTTCCGCACGGGGTGCCCGGCGGCAATAATATCGGAAACGGCTTTTTGACTATTGATTTTGGCGTGAGGCTTGACGGCTGGTGCAGTGATACGACAAGAACGGTTTGCGTAGGCCAGCCCGATGACGAAATGGTCAAGGTTTATGAAACAGTTTTAGCGGCGCAGCTTGCCGGTATAGCCGCCGTGCGAGCCGGTATAAACGGCGCTGTCGTTGACGCCGCCGCGCGTAAAGTGATAGAGGATGCGGGTTTTGGCGAGTATTTCGGTCATGCGTTCGGTCATTCGATTGGCCTTGAAGTGCACGAAACACTTTCCGCCTCACCGATATCAAAAGACATTCTGCCGGCAGGCGCGGTGATTTCCGCCGAGCCGGGCATCTATCTGCCGGGACGGTTCGGCGTCAGAATCGAAGACACTTTATATGTTACCGAAGATGGCTGCGAGAATATAACAAATCTGCCAAAAAATTTGATGGTGATTTGAATTTTCTTGCAAAAACAATTTTTATGGTATAAAATGTTTGCGCGAGCGGTAATCAAAATAAATTTGCGCGAGAATAGCTCAAAACGATGGAGGTTCACATATGGTATCAGCGGGCGATTTTAGAAACGGCGTAACTTTCGAGTGGGATGGCAAGGTCATGCAAGTTGTCGAATTTCAGCATGTTAAGCCCGGCAAGGGGGCTGCTTTCGTCCGTGCAAAAGTCAGAAATGTCATCACGGGGGCGGTCGTCGAAACCTCTTTTAACCCATCTGAGAAATTTGAAAGCGCTTTCGTCGAAAGACGCGATATGGAATACAGCTACAGCGACGGCGACCTGTATTATTTTATGGATCAGGAAACGTACGAGCTTGAGCCTATAGACAAGGCCATGCTCACCGATAGTTTTAAATTTGTCAAAGAAAATACCATTTGCAACATTCATTCATATAAGGGCAAGGTTTTTAGTGTTGACCCGCCGAATTTCGTTGATCTTGTCATTACCGCTACCGATCCCGGTTTTAAGGGCGATACGGCTACCAATGTGCTAAAACCGGCGACGGTCGAAACGGGAGCCGAGGTTAAAGTGCCTTTGTTTATCAGCGAGGGCGAAAAGATACGCATAGACACGCGCACGGGCGAATACATGGAAAGAACAAAAGGTTAAATAACTTCATTTTGGAGGTATACTGCAATGTCAATCAAAAAGAAAGTCGCTTATTTACAAGGCTTGGCTGAAGGTCTTGATGTCGGTAAAACCGACGATGGAAAACTTTTCACGGCTATAATTGACGCTCTCGCCGAGATATCCGGCGAGCTTGATGAGTTGAACGAAAACGCGCTCGACCTTGCCGAAGAGATTGACGCTCTGTCCGACGATCTTGCCGATGTTGAAGACTTTTTGGAAGATTTCGGTTTCGATGACGATTTTGAGCTTTGTGATGACGACGATGATGATGACTGGGATTACGACGACGATGACGATGATTGGGATGACTGCGATGATGATTGCGATTGCTGCAATTGCTGTCCGAACGCCGAGTTTTCACTCGATGTCAACTGCACTGAATGTAATGCCGAAATAGAGCTCAGTGAAAATGATATTGCAAGCGAGTCTGTCACCTGCCCCGCTTGCAACAAGCTGATAGAGCTTGAGTTTGACGAAATTGACGTTGATGTTGACGAGCCGGAGGATGATGACGGCGACAAGTAGAGCGCGGGCGGCGTTTATCCGGCAGCGGCACTGCGCTTTATGATAGCCGCAAAGAGCGTTCCGGCAGATAGCTAAGGGGCGTTTTATCCGGCGGCGAGGCAAAGCCGCAAAAAATCAATATGGGCTCGTAGCTCAGCTGGGAGAGCGCCGCGTTCGCAATGCGGAGGTCGAGGGTTCGATCCCCTTCGAGTCCACCAACCATATGTCAAGCCCACGCTAGAAATTATTTTTTAGCGTGGGCTTGGGTTTTCTCTTGAGTAGAATCGCAGTATTATAGATAATGCGTAACTACAGAAAACGATGAAAAATCAGGATGGACGATGACCATTGAGAATCAACGAGACTAAGCAAATAAAACTATCTCTTTTCTCTTCTTCAATCGATGGCAATAGTCTGTTAAAATTTTCTTTTGCTTCATCAAGATTATTTGCTATTGGCAACAGATGAAAGCTTTGCTTTAGCAAAGTAATGTCATAATCAAAAATAGTGTACTGCTCTTCGTTAATCAATTTTTTATCAAAACATTCAGATAAAAAACTCCGCGCCTTGTCTTCTAAGCCACATTTCAAATACGCTTTAGCAAGCTTATCAATTACAAAACTAGACTTATCGTGTTGCAAATAGTCCTCTAATATATGAACTCGATACACTGGTGGAAGTATACTAAATACTGTTGGAATCCAAGATGGCATCTTATTGCCAAACCCATTCTTCTTAAAATATGATAAGAACACATCCAAAGAAAAATTCTTAATAGACAGCATGGCATCTTCAATATCTTTTGTATTATAGCACCCTTCCTCGCCGCTATGCACACCCTTATTGCCCACAATTTTTGCTTTAACTAGATTATCAACAATATTTTTGGATAAAAAGTGTTTAGAGGCTTTTAATTTCTTATGCAAATCATAATCAGCCCACTTTAATTTATCATTATCAGTAATAAATTCATAGATAATCTCATCGCAAATATATTCAAGGCAAATACGTACATCCCCAGCTCTATGGTGTTTGAGGCCATTGATTACTGATGCATAATTATAGTATTTTCGTGATAATGGCGTTATTAGTGGAAGTTCAAAATTCAAAGCAATTCACCACCATATGTACAAATTCCATTCGCATTATAGCTACACTGATGCCCTAACATATTTCTGGTTTCTGCTGTTAGGCTTATCCGGAATCGTCATTTTAAGTTGCCCTGTCTCAAGCAATGGCATCAATAGCGTTTTGTTAAAATGCTCACGGCTGGCAATCCCAACAAATTCTTGCATTTCTTTGCGAGTTCGTGGCAAAACACAGAATTCGATCAAAGAAGCAGTTCGTTTATCTTGTCTTGTATCTTGCCCTGCGACTTGCCCTGTATCTTGCCCTGTACTGCCATGCAAATCAAAGTTCATGTTTTTCAAAATAACATGAAAAGCTGTCGGAGTTGAACGGAACGCCGGCGCATGTTCATCTGTATATCCGAAAAGATACGAGGTCTCCGTGCGTATTTTCTTAAAACCACTGCCGCGACGTTCTATATAGTCAAGACGATGGAACATTTCCGCAATTATCGGATTGCGGCGAGTTGAAGGAACGTCGTCGATATCGCGTTCCTGTATAAGCGTTCCGTCAGCCATACCACCGGGAGAATAAACCTCCAAGCGGTCATCGTACATATCAACATGAACCTCGCTGCCGACTATGTCGTATGATCTGTGCATGAGGGCGTTCGCAAGAATCTCAAAAACGGCCCGGTCAGCATAATCCGGTTTATTCACGCGATGGTCTGACATTTTCCTCCATCGCACTTTTGAGTTCATTTTTACAAAATCATGACTGCTAATAAGCTGAGATATGATATCCCCCTCGAACTCCTTGTCATCTATTGCGTCATCGCCCACAGAACCCTTGGTCAGCCCGTTCCAGCGAGTGCAAAAAACACGCGATTGCAATAGTGGGCATTCGTCTGAGAACATCAAACCGGCATAAGTCAGCAAACCATCCGGTTTGCACATTCCGAAAGAGATATAGTCGTTTCGGGCGATAACCTTTTTTGTGATTCTTTTGAATGTAGATTCAAATACGGTAAAGGTCAAATCCTCAAACCTATAGTCGGTTGGCAACGAATCAAACGACAAATTTTTCCCTTTCATGACAAGCTCCCGCAATCGGTTGGCCGGAGCAGGCAGGCTGTCGCTGCCCATTCGTACATAAGCAGTAAGGCTACCCTTTTCTGAATAAAAATACGGAGTATCGTCGCCTGGAAAAACCTCTAAAGCCAATACATCTTTTCCGTCATCAGAAGAATAAGCGGTGAAATCAATAACAGGCATCGGGTCAATAAACTCCTTGATTCTTTTGCCGATTATATCAATGTCGTCCTTAATATCCGCAAGACCGATAATTATTTTGTCGTCAGCGACCCCAAAGAGCAGAACCCCGCCAGAACCGTTGGCAAACGCACTCACGGTCTTCAGCCAGCTTTTTGGATGCCTGGCCTCAAGCATTTCCTTGAAATCGCACGTTGTTGCTTCTGCGAGCAATAGCTCCGCAAGGGTTTTCACTCAGTAATCAC
>Ga0099364_10001503_pt1 | contig 38267 bp, 28 predicted proteins | sample TergutTh196P3_FD_73070 | JGI IMG/M metagenome (GOLD analysis project Ga0099364, IMG submission 73070) | Microcerotermes parvus P3 segment gut microbial communities from Pointe-Noire, Republic of the Congo - Th196 P3 | ecosystem: Host-associated > Arthropoda: Insects > Digestive system > Gut ... | reverse complement strand
CGACCCTTGAGAAATGTCGTTACTTAATTCGCGTATTTTGCGAATTTATGTAACGCAACATTTCTCTCGGAGCGAAAGCGTGTCGGACGTTGAATCGGCAACTCTCAAACGCGCGGGGAATCCTCTCGGAGCGAGAGCGGGTCGGACGTTGAATCGGCAACTCTCAAACGCGCGGAATATATTAAGCAAAATACAACGGAATATATTAAGCAAAAATACATAGGACATAACATAATAGGGCAGAATTGATGGACGTATCACTTAAGAATTGGCACAAAACAATAAAAAAGAGGGCAGCCCGCCGCAGGAACATCGGCCTTGCCAAAATCATGCTGGCGACAACAGTTGCGGTTTTCTTTGCGGTACTCTTTTTAATGCCGACTTTCTTAACGATAACGAACTCCTTTATGAAGGCCTCAGAAATATCAGCAAATTACGGCCAAGTCTTCCAGACGACTGATACTGGGGGAAAAGTTTTTATCTCCGAAAAGGTGAACCTTAAGTTTATTCCCGACATGGTCTCGTTTAGCCAGTACAACACCGTCTTGCTGAAAAGCCCTGATTACTTGATGAAATTCTGGAACTCAGTCATCCTCGTTGTGCCGATTGTTGTTTTCCAATTAGCCCTTGCAACGCTGGCGGCTTATGGCTTTACAAGATACCAAGGACGGATTAAAGAAATAATTTTTTTCTCTTACATAATACTGATGCTAATGCCGTACCAAGTTACGCTAGTCCCGAATTTTCTGGTCTCGGACTGGCTCAATTTGCTTGATACCCGCTGGGCGATTTGGCTTCCGGGGATTGTTTCGCCGTTTGCGGTCTTTTTGCTGACAAAATATATGCGCAAAATTCCGGCGGCCTATATGGAAGCGGCCCAGATTGACGGAGCAGGGGAATTGCAATTATTTATGAAGATCGCGTTGCCTTTATGCAAAGGCGCAATTGGCTCGGTCGCAATACTAGTTTTTATTGATTACTGGAACATGGTTGAGCAGCCATTAATACTGATATCAGATTCAATGTACCACCCGCTGTCAGTATTTTTATCAAGGATAAAAGACGCAGAAATCGGTTTGGCATTTGCGGTAGCGACAATTTATATGGTCCCGCCGATTTTGGTCTTCTTGTATGGTGAGGATTATTTAGTTGAGGGTATCACTTATCAAGGCGGAATCAAAGGATAAGCAAACAGGACAGGGAAGGGAATTGTATGAAAGAAAAGACAAAAAGAAAAGACCTAATCAAAAACGTGGCGATCGTATTTTTATCAGTGTTGCTGGCACTTACATTTTTTTCGAATACGATTATGAATTATTCTTTGCCGGAAGTAGCAACAGTTTTTGTCCAGCCCGGCAGTATCACGACAAGAATCAGGGGCAGCGGCACGGTTGAGGCTTCTGATCCTTATAGTGTTATCGCAACGGAAAGCCGGGTTGTCAGCAGCGTTCCGCTAAAGGTCGGTGACGAGGTCGAAAAAGATGATATCATTTATTATCTTGAAGAGGGTGAAAGCAATGAGCTGAAGATGGCTTTAGATGAGCTTGCCAGCATGGAGCTTTCATTTATGCAGCAGCTTTTTAGCGGCACGATCCGCTCAAGCGTGATTGGCAGGATTGATGCGGGGACATTCCGCTCATATGATGATTTTAAGAATCAGCTGACGAATATCCTAAACGGTGAGGTATATGCTGAAAACCAAGTAGAAACCTTGGAAAGAAATGTTGAGGAAATGCACAGGCGTTTGGTTTCGCTTGGTGTTCAATCCGGCAGCCAGGTTGCGCTAAAAGATGAACTGCTTCTAAATGTAGAGCGGGCAGGTGAAAATGCCCTAAAGGCAGTCAATGGCATTTTGCTCCATTATGGGGAAACAGCCCTTGATTCAGTTGAATCTGCCTTGATAGAGGCAAGAATGAAAACAACGCTAAGGGCAATGTACCTTGACGGAAGAATATCCGAGGGGCAGTATAACGCTTCTTTTGGGGCATATGACGAAATATTAGCACGTTATAATAGTAATTTGACCAAATTAAATGACGCGATCAAAATAGCCGAAAACAATTTGATTCTTGCCCAACAAGCGTTAATGGATGCCCAAGACAGGGTTGGCACGATGACGGATAACCGCAATGATGTTGTCGCCGATATCCAAGCTGAACTGACATTCAATAACCTTGTTGCCCAAATCGACGCCAAAAAAGCCGAGATCGCCAGATTAGAAGAAAAATCAACCGGAAGTGCCATTACCGCCCCGATTGCCGGAATCATTACCTCGCTTAACCATGTTGCAGGTGAAACGATTCAGCTTGATACCACCGTCGCGGTGATCCAGATTGCCGGAAAGGGCTTTACCACCAGCTTTACGGTGACGAACGAACAGGCAAGCCGGGTAAGTGTCGGCGATCCGGCCGAGGTCCAAAGCAGCTGGTTTTGGTTTAATGATTTTACGGTTATCCTGACCGGAATCCGTCCCGACCCCAATAACCCCGGCACGCAAAAGGAGTTAATCTTTACCGTGACCGGAAATGATGTCCAGGCCGGACAGCAGCTTAATATTTCGGTTGGGCAAAGAAGCGCCCAATATGATTTGACTGTTCCTAACAGCGCAATCCGGGAAGACAGTAACTCAAAATTTATTTTGCTGGTCGAAATGAGGAACACGCCCATCAGCAACCGTTATTATGCAAACAGGGTTGATGTTGAGATAATCGCCCAAGATGACAATAATACGGCGATTATTGCTCCCATTCCCGGATATGACTATGTCATTACAACGGCAACAAAACCAGTTGCGCCGGGCCAGCAGATTAGGTTAACGAACTAGCTTCTAAAGAATTTGAGGAACATGAACATAATTATGCTCAGTAAAAAACAAATAATCCTGTTAAGCACCGTGTTAATTTCGCTGCTTATTTGCGGCGCGTTAAGTTTGACGGCAAACGCCCTTAAAAGATCATTAGACAGCCAGCGGGCAGCCCAGCGATGGTCAAACGAGGGTGATTTTGCCCAGGTCAGCTGCTTTTTTGCTGATGACCAAGCCCTTGATCTTAATCAGGTGATGAGTTTCAGGAGCCAAATTGAAAAAAGCTTGCGCGAAGCTTCATATGATTTAGATGGAAGCGGCCGGGCATATATTGACGCTTATTCAAGCATGGGGATGATTAACATCATAAGTGAACGCACAAGCTTTGAATCAAAAGCGATTGGGATTGGGGGCGATTTTTTCCTCTTTCACCCATTGAAGCTGGTGAGCGGCGCTTATTTTTCCGGCCATGATTTAATGAAAGATTCGATTATTCTGGACGAGGAAGCGGCTTGGCAATTGTTTGGCTCATCTGACATTGCCGGAATGCAAGTGTCAATCGGCGGGATTCCTCATTATGTCAGGGGGGTCATCACAAGGGAAAGCGGGCGTTTATATGAAGCGGCCGGGCTAAACAGCGGCTTTGTTTATCTTTCGGCGGAATCGCTTTCCGCTTATGGCAGGACAGCCGGGATAAAGCAATATGAGTTCGTCATGCCAAATCCGGTGACTGGGTTTGCTTATCGGGTTGCTTTAGAAAATTTTGGGTACAATGAAGAAAGCATGATTGTAATTGACAATACAGCCCGCTTTAAGCTGGAATCACTATTTAGGATTATGGCTTTGACAGGCACAAGGTCAATGCACTCAACCTCGCACCGCTTCCCTTACTGGGAAAATTATGCGCGTGGTTTTGAGGATATTTTGGCGTTTATTTTGGTCTTCCAAGTGATTTTTCTGGCTGTCCCGATAATAATAACGAGTGTTATGTTATTTTTCGCCTTCCGCCGCCGGACATGGACGATGAAAGGGGTTGGGCTAAAGCTTTGGGGCATTAGTAAAAATTCTTTTGAATTTGTCCATAAAAAGATTGGGGATAGACGTAGATAATGTAAGCAAACTTACTCGCGCATTGCAATAATAAATATACATCTAAGAAAAAAGAGGTGAACATGAAAATCAAAATAATTCTTCTCACAGTAATAGCCCTTATCCTTATGCTGCCCGGCTGCGGAAGCCGCAGTGAAGAAATGGCGTCAAAGGACTATATTTACCGCGTGATCGAATTACCGGTTTCAGGCGAGTTCCGCGATGGGGCAAACATAACTGTTGTCGGGGATAATGCTTTCTTGTATGGGACAGTTTGGGATGAGTTTTATATGGATTCCGAGCTGCTTGTGGCCCGGATCTCCACAGACGGTGATATTCTTGAAAAGGTAAGCTTTAAAACCCCGCCCAATTCTTTTTATGGAAGCGTAGCAGCGACAAGTGATGGGCGGCTTTTTGCCACGAGGACTGAATACCCGGTTTATGATGATGGTTTTGGTGACGGCGGAATGGACATAATGCCGTTAGATAGCTTTTTAAATGGCGAGGGGGGAAATAATGGGGACGAAAACGGCGGAGAAAGCGGCAACGAAAACGGCGCAGAAAACGGCGAGGAAAACGGCGCAGAGAACGGCGAAGAAATCGTTGCTGAATCGAATTTTAGAAGAGATATCGCCACAGCGGACATCGCCATTGCGGACATCGGCCGTCCCGGCGGCTATATGACGCAGACGGAGCAGCATCTTTTGGTTGAGCTTGGCATGGACGGAAGCGAAAAGCAAACAATCGTGCTTAGTGATAATCTTGACCTTAACACGATGGAGTATTTTTATGTAAACCAAATTTTTGGCTTGCCGGGGAACAAGCTGATTGTTTCAGCAATGGAAAAATTTGCCATATATGAATCAGATGGCACTTATCTTGGTTTGCTGGAACTTGATCTTGGCGACAATGTCTGGGGCGTTAACTTTGTCAACCTCCGCGATGGGCGGACGCTTCTTTATTACTATGGCGACCAGACCATTATCTTTAAGGAGTTTGATCCTTTAAGCGGACGATTAGGCAACGAGTACACCTTTGAAGGCAATGTCTACAACTATTCAATCAACGCCGGCGCAGGTTATGATTTATATTTGTCTGACCAAAACAACCTATATGGTTATGATTTGGGCCAAGAGCCAGTTAAGCTAATGAATTATGTTGATTCGGATTTGAGCATTTACAGTATCAGTACTTTATTTGCAGTAGAGCCGGGCCGTTTCTTAGCCATGATTTATGACACAAGTGAAAACCGCAATTATTTTGCCCAATTAGAAAAAGTCCCGCCCGAAGATGTTATTGACCGGATTGGCCTTGTGCTGGCCGGGAGTTATATCGACTGGGAAATCCGTAACCGGGTCATTAGCTTTAATAAATCTAATGAAAAATACCGCATTTCTTTAATGGACTATGGCAGTCTGTATAACACAGGTGATGACTGGAATGCCGGGGTGACCAGGCTTAATACTGATATTGCTTCCGGCCGGATACCGGACATTGTGACCGTCACCAATGATTTGCCGTTTGAAAGTTATATGGCGAAAGGATTATTTGCTGATTTTCTTTCCTTTATTGACAAAGATGATGAGCTTGATGTAAGTGACTTAATGCCCAATGTTGTTTCGGCTTATTCAATGAATGGCAAGATGTACCGTTTTTCGCCGCAGTTCAGTATCGGGACAGTTTTTGCCAAAACATCATTAGTCGGGAGCGAGCCGGGCTGGACGATAAGGGATGCCCAGGCGCTTAGTGCGAGAATGCCGGATTCCAGTTTGTTTGACATGATGGTCAGGTCAACATTAATGTATTATGCCATGATTTTTGGCGGCGACCAGTTTATTGACTGGGAAAAAGGCATTTGCAAATTTGACGATGAGGCTTTTATCCATCTTTTGGAGTTCATGAAAGAGTTCCCGGAAGAAATCGATTATTCGATGTATGATGAGATGGGGATCTGGAATAATTGGGAAAGCAGATTAAGGACTGACAGCACTTTGCTCATGCTGACGAACATTAATAATATCCGTGATTACAATAGCATTGCCAAGGGACAGTTTGGCGAAGAGATAACAGCAATTGGATTTCCGGGGGATAATGGCATTGGCGCGGCAATATTCAATTACCAGTCTTTTGCAATTTCCGCCAAATCCAAAAACCAAGACGGTGCGTGGGCATTTTTACGCCAGTATTTAACCGAAGATTTCCAAACAAGCCAAAGCTTTATGTTCCCGATTAGCCGGAAAGCATTTGACATTAAGGCAAAAGAAGCAATGGAAAAACCTTATTACATGGATCAAGACGGCAATAAAGTAGAATATGATGATATATATTATCTTGAGGGGCAGGAAATCATCTTAACCCCAATGACGCAAGCAGAAGTTGACAAATTTACTGCCTATATCTTAACAGTTGACAAGATAGGGGAATATAATGAAGCATTAGTTAACATCATCAACGAAGAAGCGGGCTCGTTTTTTGCCGGACAGAAAAATGTCCATGAAGTAGTTGAAATTATCCAAAGCCGGGCGCAGATTTATGTCAATGAAAACAGATAGCAAAGTATTTGATGATTTGGCTGGCTGGGACGAACGGACGGTAAAGCTGATTGGCAAAGAAGCCAACGAAAAAATAAAAAATGCCCATATTGCGGTTTTTGGCATTGGCGGCGTAGGCGGATTTGCGGTTGAAGCCCTGGCCAGGGCCGGGGTTTCAAAGCTGACTGTTGTTGACGGCGATATTGTCACAAAAACGAATTTGAACCGCCAGATAATTGCAACAGCCTGTTCGCTTAACCGCCCCAAGGTTGATGTAATCAAAGAAAGAATCCTGTCAATCAATAAGGAAGCAGTCGTTTACCCCCATCATTTATTTTTGCTGCCCGGTGAAATGATGGAGCGGTTTGATTTTGCTGGCTTTGATTATGTCATTGACGCGGTTGATAATGTCACCCTAAAAATAGAACTGGCAGTTAAAGCAGCTTCATTCAATACGCCCATCATTAGTTCAATGGGGACAGGAAGCAAACTAGACCCCAGCCGCTTAGAAGTTGCGGATATTTATCAAACAAGTATCTGCCCCTTAGCCAAAGTAATGAGAAGAGAGCTAAGAAAGCGTGGACTCAAAGAACTTAAGGTTGTTTATTCGAAAGAAGAACCGATAAAGCCTGTCAATGTAAACGAGGAAGAAGCCCGTATTCCCGGAAGCATTTCGTTTGTTCCCTCAGCGGCTGGCCTTTTACTTGCCGCAACGGTTGTCAGGGATATAATTGGCATTCCACCTAATGCTTAATAATCGGCGCAGTATACTCATTAATGGTTCTATCATAGATATGGGCGGCTTGGATATCTTTTTTAAGCATTTTAAGCCCAACTTTATCAAGCAGCTTTTCGGCATCGGCCAATTTTGATAAAAGCGGAAGCGCGGAGTTAGCTTTAATTGCTTTTAAAAGCGTTCCGGCACTTTCCCTGAAACCTAACATCCGGGCATAAAAGACATAATCATTATCAATGAATAAAGTGACATCGTTTTTAAAAATATCCAAGAGAATGTGGTTTAGGCAACGTGAAATCCGAAGATAGGTTAAGTCTTTTGATTTTAGAGCATGGATAAAGCTTTCATATCCGGAATACGCCGCCAAGTTTTTGCGGATTTTGTCAGATAAATCTTTTGACACATCAAAAAACTGCGTGTAACCGGAATCAGCGTTTAAAGTCAGCTTGTAATAAAGCAAGTCCGAAAATGAATTAATATCACAGAATGAAGTTTCTCCATTATAATCATAAAGTGGGAGGGTGTTTTCCGGCACGAGTTCATTCCAAGAGGGGCAGCCGCTGGGCAATTCGCCGGGCATTCCCTTTTCTAATTTTGGATTGTTCAAGCCGCTGGGCAACTCGCTGGGCAACTCGCCGGGCAGTTCGTTGCTCAACAGCTTCCTTAATATGCTTGCCGAAGCCGCCTGTTCATCATGATATCCTGCCCCTTTTCTTTTGATGGTCACCGGGTCGATTTTGCTGTCAAAAAAACTTAATGCTTTTAGGTATTCAATGGCGAGGATATTGTTTGGCGCGGTTGCTAGTGACGCATTTGCAAGTGACGCATTTGCTAACGCGGCTGTTAGTGAGCTGGTTATCGGCAATGATTTGTTTTCGCAAGAAGATTGACTGGGTGAGTCAATCGCCAGACTTCTGGCATGGGGAAAAGACAGCCCTTTTTTTAGCTGGGTTTGTAAGTTTTTCTGAAAAGCCGGGCTTTCATCGCTAAATTGGGCGGCCGTTTTTTTAAGGATTTCGATCTCACCGCATTCACTGCCGAAGCATAGGAAATCAACAACCCCCAATTTGTCAAACAGCCGGACTGCGCCGCGGCTGAAATACTCGGCACTCCCGGTCGCATAAACAACCGGAAGCTCAATTACCAAGTCAATGCCGTTAAGAAGAGCCATCCGGGTGCGTAAGTATTTATTAATTAAGGCCGGGCTTCCCCGCTGGACAAAGTTGCCGCTCATTAAGGCAATGCAAAAATCAGCTTGCGTTAAACGCTTAGCTTCGTCAATAAGGTGCTTATGCCCACGATGGAAAGGATTAAATTCGGCAATAATTCCAATTGTTTTCATTATACCCCTGTATTTCACAAGCGGAGCTTGTGAAAACTGCAAAAAACTAAAGTTTTTAAATAGGAAAGTGGAAATTTTATTTCCACATTATATAAGTTTTATCATATAATAGGCTTGAAAGCAAGGGGAATTTGTGGTATTTTATAAATAAGAGCCATTATAAAGGAGACAAGATGTCATACATAGAACTTATTAAAGAAAAGGCCCGTTTGGACCGGAAGAAAATCGTCCTGCCGGAGACCACCGACAAGCGGACATTAATCGCCGCCGCCAATATCGTCCATGAAGGCATTGCCAAAATCATCATGATTGGCAACCGGGAAAAAATCCTAGACGGAGCGACTTGGCTTGAGCTTGATCTTGAACACGTCACCATCATCAATCCGGCCGAGACAGAATTATTAGATGAATATGTCGATTTACTTTACGAAACAAGAAAAGCAAAGGGCATGACAATAGAAAAAGCCCGCGAAATCCTTTTAAGCGATTATCTGACGTTTGGGGTTGTGATGGTTAAGGCGGGACACGCTGACGGAATGGTCGCAGGGGCTTGCCATGCCACAGCCGATACGCTTCGCCCGGCTTTGCAAATCTTAAAGACTGCCCCGGGGACAAAGCTGGTGTCAGGCTTTTTCCTGATGTGCTGTCCGGGAAGCCCTTACGGTGAAGACGGCACTTTTATCTTTGCTGACTGCGGCCTAAATCAAGACCCGACCGCGGAGCAGCTGGCAGCCATCGCGGAGACCTCCGCCCGCAGCTTCAAAAGCCTAGTTGGCACAAAGCCGATTATTGCCATGCTGTCCCACTCAACAAAAGGCAGCGCAAAGCACCCCCTGGTTGACAAAATGGTCGAAGCAACCCGGATAGCAAGGGAGCAATACCCCCATTTAACTATTGACGGCGAACTTCAATCAGATGCCGCATTGGTCCCGATGGTGGCAAAGACCAAATCGCCGGATAGCGAGGTCGGCGGAAAAGCCAATGTCTTAATCTTCCCCAATCTTGACTGCGGCAACATCGCTTACAAGCTGGTCCAGCGTCTGGGTAATGCCGAAGCTTATGGTCCAATGCTGCAAGGCATTTCCAAGCCGGTTAATGACTTGTCGCGGGGCTGCTCTTGGGAAGATATCGTTGGCGTTGTTGCCCTGACCGCGGTACAGGCCCAGTTGCAGTAAGTAAATAAATTTGCAGTAAATTGCAAATGGCAATGAATTGCAAATTACAGATTGCGGCTTTCGCCGCAATGACAAGGCGTAATGGTACAAAAATAAAAAAATAAAAAAACATAAAAAAAATCAAAAAAAGTGCTTGCATTAATTGGAAAGAGATGGTAATATATCTTTAGTGGGAGTTTTGCACACAAAAAGATGAAAAGAACCCACATGAATAAACTTCATATGGGTTTTTTTATGAAAAAACTACAAGGAGAAAGACATGGAAAAAAAGTTTATGAAATTACGGAAAGCAGTTGCCTTGATTTTGATGTTATGTATGGCAACAGCCAATCTATCTAATGTTGCGTATGCAACGCCAGAAATGATTGATGAAAGCATATTAAATGATGATGCTTTTGGGGCAGAAGGTGGCGATGACGGATTGGATGATGGCGAGCTAGGAGATGGCGGTGAACCCGAACCAGATCCGGGGGAGGGCGAGAAACCAGGGGAAACTGGCGAACCTGAAGATGAAGGGCCAGATGAAAACAACGAACCAGAAGATGATGAACCAGGTATTGGCAATGGAACAGAAGAAGATGATGAATTAGATGATGAATCAGATGATGACAATGCACTTGAAGAAGATGACGAGCTGGATTTTGGTGATGGCACAGAGAGCAATCCTTACATAATATATGATGCAGAATCATTTAATGATATCGCCGCCGACCTGTCCGCATATTATGTGCTGACGGCCGACATTGATTTTGATGGCGAGGAGCTTGCCCCCATCGGCACGGCGGCCGCCCCATTCACAGGCAGCCTTTCCGGGGACGGCCACAGCCTTAGCAACTTCGTGATAACGCCCGGCACGGGCAGCACGGGCCTGTTCGGCCATGCCGTTTCGGCTTCGTTCACGGGCTTGGCGATCGGGGACGCGCAAGTGAGCCACACCGCCCCTTTCAGCAACACAGGCCTCCTTGTGGGGTCATTAGAAAACGGAATGATAAGCAATGTTTCCATAACTGGCGGCAGTTCCGTCACCGGATTTTTCGCCGGGGGGCTTGCCGGGACTGTCAGCGGAAGCATGATAGAGGATTGCTCCGTGAGTGGGAATGTCACAGTCAGCGGGCCGAACAGCAGCATCGGCGGGCTTATAGGGATCGCAAACGTAAGCACGATTGAAAACTGCTCCGCCATCGGCAATGTCATGGTCAGCGGGACCGGCAATGCCGGGGGGCTTATTGGATCAAGCAACGGCTCTGATGTGACAGGCTGCTCGGCCAGCGGCGTGACGGTCACGGGAAATTCGAGGGTGGGCGGCCTTATCGGCGTGGCATACGGCGGCGGGAGCGTGATCCGCAGCCATTCCGCCGCAGAGGTGAATGGCACAGGAAGCGTCGGCGGATTAATCGGCTCAACATCCCAAATCGGCAGTTCAGGCATCGTTTTGGTAAGCGAATGCTACTCAACCGGGGACGTGGCTGGCAATGCGAATGTCGGCGGCCTCATTGGCGAAGCATCCTTTGTCACGGTAAGCAATTCATTTGCTTTGGGGAACGTGTCATCGAATATGGCCAGCATATATGCCGGGGGATTGGCCGGGCGGGCCAGCCTGAACGTGACGATAATTAACTGCTATGCCGCAGGCAGCATAAGCCAGGGCGGCAGCGGCCTAGTGCCAGCTGATCCGGCCTTGATAGTGGAAAGCTCCTATTTCGACAGCATTAAGGCCGGGATATCGATTTATAATGCTTTCAACATCGGAAAGGTGACCCCGGCGATGATGCACAAGGCTTCTTACCCCGGCTGGGATTTTAATGACATCTGGGCGATTGACGAGGGCAATACATACCCTTACCTTATTAATGTCGGAGAACCGGACTGGAAAGGGGCAGAGTCCCCATTTAGCGGGGCAGGGACTGCCGGGAATCCTTATTTGATCAGCACGGCGGAACAGTTTAAGTTAATCAAATATGACCTTTCTGCCCACTACAAACTGACCGCTGACATTGACTTTGGGGGCGAGGCCTTAGACCCTATCTCGATAGCCCAAATATCACCTGCCGGGCCAACGCCTGTGCCGTTCACAGGCAGCCTTTCCGGCGGCGGCCACAGTCTCAAGAATTTTGCGGTGAGCGCCCAGGGTTCAGCGGGACTGTTCGGCCATGCTGTTTCGGCATCTTTTACTGACTTGGTGATAGAGAATGCCCATGTGACCGGGGCGTCAATTTCTGCCGGGACGGGCATCCTGGTCGGCCGCCTGGAAGGCGGGACCATAAGAAATTGTTTGATAACAGGGGATAATTCCGTCACCGGGAACATTTATGTCGGGGGTCTGGCAGGTCATCTAAGCAATAGCACGGTCACAAACAGCTCCATAACAGGAACTATCCTGGTAAATGGCAGCAATTATGTGGGCGGCAGCATAGGCTATATTAGAAATAGCATTGTCACTAATTGCTCCGTCAGCGGAAACGTGGCGGTGTCCGGCGTAAATAATACCGGGGGCTTTATTGGGGAAATAGTTGAGACTTCCATTACTGGCTGTTCCGTCACTGGCAATGGCTCGGTCAGCGGGACGGCAAGAGTCGGCGGGCTGATAGGCAATGCCTCATTGAGATGTTTTATAAGAAGCAGTTATTCCACCGTGCAAGTAAGCGGCGGTGACAACACAGGCGGCTTAATTGGCAACGCGATCGGCAGCGATAGCTTGCAGTCTCTAGCGTCTATCTACATAGATAGGTGTCATTCAACCGGGAATGTGACTGGCAATGCGAATGTCGGCGGCCTTGTCGGCAATTCTAGTTTTGCAAGAATAAATGATTCCTATGCCAGGGGGAATGTGGCCTCAACCGACAACAGCACATACGTTGGCGGCCTGCTAGGCAGGGTAAGCAATAGCACAAGAATAGTTAACTGCTATGCCGCAAACAGCATAAGCCAAGGCGGCAGCGGCCTTGCGCCATCTGATCCGGCCTTGACAATAATAGCTTCTTACTTTAATAGTAGTATTGCTGGAATTACCACACCTACAACTCAGGCAAGGACAACATCGCAAATGTACACTCGTAGTACATATATTGGCTGGGATGATTTGAATATTTGGAATTTTCAAAGTCCTTATCCTACTTTTTATCCTGCTACAATCCCTGTGACGAGCATAGTAATTCAACCTGACGGCATATCCGGCGGTAACCCTAGTGTTACTTTTGGCAATGAATATGGCACTCGCCGCTCAATAACTAATGGCCAGAGCTTGACCGTTAGTGGCACAGCCTATAATGGAGAAACAATAGGGGCGAGCTATGCGCTAATTACTGTAACAATCCGGAATAATGACTGGTATAGCCAGTACCCCAATTCAGTAACCGTCAGGGCAGATATCAACGGAAATTTCACAGCAACAGTAGCGGCTCCCCAGGCAGCCGGAGTTCAAAGCTATCAAATAATGTGGCCGGTAGTTTATTACTTTGATCTTGGTGAAGTATATGCCAGCGGAGGTTCAGTCACCAGTAATTCAACAAAATTATTTATTTATTCCCAAGGCCTTATCGTATATTAGGAGAAATTTTTATGATTATCAATAACAATTATGCTACAACAGCAGCAACTCATACAGCCAGCCATACAAGTAACGCGGCTAATGTACCCACCCAAACCCCAGCCCCCAAAGCAGCTGACATTGCAGCGGAATTATATATCAGCGATGAAGCAAGGGCGTTGTATGACAGCCTGAAGCAATTACCAAATAGTTTTCAAGATAGAAAATGGTTTCATACGGTAGAAAATTCCGTTATAATTAGCAAAGATACTGATATGGGGGAGTATGAGATACTGCATAATAGATATCACGTAAATTTTTTGCATAGTGAAGATGTAGATTCCTATCATTGGATGAATTCTGATTTTCAGAATTACTTTGCCATTAAGCTGACGGAAGCAGGTGTATTTGAAGACAAGCGGGAAGCTGCCGATATGCTAAATGCCATGCGTCTTGTGGGCTGTCTTCAGGGACGGCATAATGACCCTGCCTCAATACCTCTCCAATCTACATTGGAAGAACGGGTAATTCTCCGCGAGGCAGTAATGAATATGGCAAAAGACATGGCTCAATATTTGGATGAGGAAGACAGTTCCCACTTTCTTAAGCAGATTAACAGTATGCTAAAAGGCGCGGAAATGATTGAACAGGGATATGAAGCGGTTTACTTTCTGAATTTTGATAATCTACCAAATAATATCGCCTATGTTGACGTTGGTGACAGTCAATGTGTTTATATGCGTCCATCAGATAGGACAGGGACAAAGGAAGGTGCAATTTTATTCCAGCAAGCAGCGGCTAGTGACGAAGAAAATACCATATACCAAAAGCTAAAAAGCGGCGAAAAACTTAATGCTAAAGATATGGATTATTTACTTTCTTTATTTAGGGAATATACTTTGCCTTTAATAAATTCTGCCTTTGCAAGCGGCTATTCTGCCATGTTTGAGTCATTACTCAAAGCAGATGAAAGAACTGAAGCAGATGAATATTGGTTTATTGATAAGGTTGAACGTTCTTTACAGGCTAAATATGAAATAGGCAAGCACCAGAATGAGTATCGGAATGGCATTTTCTCGCCCAATAATCCCTATGTAAAAATGGCAGCCGCTTTTGATGCCAACGCCCGCTCTATTGCGGAACAGCAGGCCGCAATCAAGGAAAAATACCAAGCAGACATAGCAACCCTCACAAACGAGCTAAAGACATCACAGGGCAGTTTGGCGAATATGCTCAAGGCAACTAGCGGCTTAATTTGACAGACCCGGAAGTGAGACAATGGAAAAAAAAGATTGACAAACAATAAAACCATGAGTATACTTATAAAAGTGTGATAAATACGCAGACGAAAGCATAAATAAGGAGGTGTGAAATGGCTATATGTCCTAAAAATAAATCTTCCAAAGGCAGAAGAGACAAACGCCGGGCGAATTGGAAAATGACCGCTCCGACATTAGTTAAGTGCAGCAAATGCAGTAAGCTGATGGTGCCGCATCGTGTTTGCAAAGCTTGCGGCGCATACAATAAGAGAGAAATCATTAGCGTAGATTAAGAAAAAACGGAAGCAAGTTTCCACGGAAGCAAGCTTCCACGGAAGTAAACTTCCGAGAAGCAAGCTTCCGGGAAGCAATCCGAGAAGTAATTTTTCGGTTCAATAATAATACGGCATACCTTTTGGTGTGCCGTATTATTATTGAACGACTCGCGTAATTAAATTTAAAAATTTAAATAAAAAATTTAAATCAAAAATTTAAATCAAAAATTCATAAACCATAAACAAACGAAAGATAAGATTCTTTTGCTTCGGAATAAGAGCGTTGGGCAATCGGAATTAAAGCTTGGTCTTTCATCATAAAATCTAGCTCTTTAAGACATGAAACATAATTCAGGTTAACAACAAATGAGATATGGGTCTGGATAAAAGAATTGTCGCTAAGCAGCGGGCTAATGGCATTGCTAAAGGAAATCCGCAGCGTGGAGCTTCGGATGACTTGATTATCATTTTGCACACATATGATCCGGCGATTTTCTGCCCGGCAATAAGCAATTTTGTGAAACGGAATGGCAACAATCCCGGTTGGGGTTTTGATAGGGAACAAAGCTTGGTCAGGCTGTACGATGAGATTGCGGGCGAAATTGAGTTCGGAATAAAGGATTTTCTTGTCGATTGGCTTTAATAAATATTGGAATGCCCGGACACCAAAGGCAGAAAGGGCATATCCGTCATTTTTGGTAAGGAAAATAATAAAAGCGGTTTCGTCAAACTGCCTAATGTGTCTGGCCAGCTCTAATCCGCTTAGTTCGGACATGATAATTTCCATAATATAAATATCAAAATGGATGCCAGTATTTATGTCTTTGCTAAGTTTAAGCGGGTTAAGATATGAATGAACTTCAAAATCATCAAAAACAGTAAGCAGTTCCCTTAGCTTTGCAATCTCATTGATATCATTGTCACATATTGCAACCTTTGCCATGCCATCTTTTCCTTTCGCTTTTCTTTTCGCCTTTTTCATATGGCGCGAGCTGTAATTAACGCCCGGCACGCTTTTGGAACTTTTATGATTATATCAAACTTACTACTAAAAATCAAGCTATGCGTAATCAAGTTGGCACTTGATTCAAGTTGGCACTTGATTTTTGGACAATGGTTTAGTATATTTAAATAAGTCAAGCAAAGAAAGTAGAGAGATGATTATGCCGACATCAATAAATGTGGCTTTAGACGCAATGGGCGGCGACCATGCCCCGGGCGAAATCGTAAAAGGCGCGATTCTTGCCATGAATCAGAACGAAAACATAAAAATCTGCCTGGCCGGGGACAAAGGCCTAATCGAAAAAGAGTTAAGCGGCCAGCCATATGACAAAACCCGGCTCGAAATAATCCATGCAACGGAAGTCATTGAAACGGCAGAACCGCCAGTCATGGCCATCAGGACGAAGAAAAATTCTTCCATTGTTTTGGGTTTGGGTTTGATAAAAGAGGGAAAGTGTGATGGTTTTATTTCGGCAGGTTCGACAGGCGCGGTGCTGGTTGGCGGCCAAGTTTTGGTCGGGCGGATAAAAGGAATCAAAAGACCGCCCTTAGCCCCCCTTATTCCGACCGAGGCCGGGGCGAGCCTCTTAATCGACTGTGGGGCAAATGTTGACGCAAGGCCGGAACATCTGGTTCAATTTGCCCAAATCGGTTCTATTTATATGGAGAATGTTGTGGGGATCAAAAATCCCAAGGTCGGAATTGTCAATAATGGGGCCGAAGAAGAAAAAGGCAATGCTTTAGTCAAAGAAACTTTTCCGCTCCTTAAGAGTTGCCCCGGCATCAATTTTATTGGCAGCATTGAAGCCCGTGAAATTCCGCAAGGAAAAGCGGACGTCATTGTTTGCGAAGCCTTTGTTGGCAATGTCATCCTAAAGCTTTACGAAGGGACGGGGGCGACACTCCTTAAAATGATCAAAAAAGGCATGATGTCAACAACGATGGCTAAAATTGGCGCATTATTAGTAAAACCGGGTTTAAAGAAAACACTCAAAGCCTTTGATACGAAAGAATACGGCGGGGCCCCTTTATTAGGATTAAATGGCCTGGTCGTAAAAACGCATGGCAACGCAAAAGCCACCGAGATAAAAAATGCCATTTTCCAATGTGTCCAATTTAAAGAACAGGAAATAAACGAAAAAATAAAGGCAAAACTTTTAAAGGGATAAATATGGTACTGGAAAAATTAACAACGATTATTGCCGAAATAACCGGAGTCCATCGCGAAGAAATCAGCATCGAAACCACTTTTATGGACGACCTAGGCATTGATTCTTTAGATGTATACCAAATCATTATGGGCATTGAACAGGAATTTGGCATTGAAATCACTCACTCACAAGCAGAAACGATAAGGACAGTCGCGGATGCGCTAAATTTAATAAAGGAAACTTAATAATGGATAATTGGGAAGCACAAATCCATGATTTAGAAATAAGAATTGGCTATTTTTTTAAAGACAAAGAGCTTTTCCGGCAAGCTTTAACGCATAAATCTTTTGTCAATGAGCAATTGATTAAACGCGAGATAAGTTATGAGCGGCTAGAGTATCTTGGCGATGCTGTCTTGGATTTGATTGCCAGCGAAGACCTGATGGATACCTATCCGGAGATGGCGGAGGGCGACCTTACCAAAGCCAGGGCCCAAATAGTTTGTGAACCGGCTCTTGCCAACAGCGCAAGGCAGCTTAATCTGGGCCAATATTTCCGGCTGGGAAAGGGTGAAGCAAGGAGCGGCGGGCATGACCGGGTCTCGATTTTGGCTGATGTGACGGAAGCAATCATCGGCGCGATTTACCGGGACAGCGGGCTTTTGGCCGCCAAGGATTTTGTCACAAAGTTTGTCCTTTTTGAATCAGCTAAAAGGGAATGGTTTCTTGACAGCAAATCAACAATCCAAGAATTTGTCATCAAAAATGGGCTGGGCCACTTACGATATGAGCTTGAAAGCGTAAGCGGGCCCGAACATGACAAGGTGTTTAGCATTGATTTATATCTTGACGGAATGAAATTAAGCAACGGAAGCGGAAGAAGCAAAAAAAACGCCGAGCAAAAGGCGGCTTTAATTGCCCTTGAATCGGGATTATTAAAGTGGGGGGACGGGGACTCCGCTGATAAAAAATACTAGGTATGGTTATATATGTATCTTAAACGAATTGAAATTCAAGGATTCAAATCCTTTGCAAATCGCATAAATTTTAAGTTCCACAATGGCATCACCGGAATTGTCGGCCCTAATGGTTCAGGCAAAAGCAATGTCGCCGATGCTGTCCGCTGGGTGCTTGGCGAACAGCGGATAAAGCAGCTGCGCGGCGCGTCAATGCAGGACGTTATTTTTTCCGGGACTGAAATGCGTAAGCCCCTAAGCTATGCTTATGTTGCAATCACCTTTGACAATTCCGACAATGAATTGGCAATCGGTTATGATGAAGTGACCGTTGCCCGCCGCATTTACCGTTCCGGCGAAAGTGAATATTTGCTTAATGGCACGCCATGCCGTCTAAAGGATATCAGCGAGCTTTTTTATGATACAGGCATCGGAAAAGAAGGTTATTCAATTATCGGCCAAGGCCAGATTGACAAAATCTTAAGCGGCAAACCGGAAGACCGCCGTGAACTTTTTGACGAAGCAGCCGGGATTGTCAAATTTAAACGCCGTAAAAACGCTGCCCAGAAAAAACTTGAAGATGAAAAAATAAACCTGCTCCGGATTGGCGACATCATCACCGAGCTTGAGAAGCAGACCGGCCCGTTAGAAAAACAAGCCGAGGTTGCCCGTGTTTATCTGCGCAAAAAAGAAGAGCTTAAGAGTCTTGACATCAATATCTTTTTGCTTGAGCATAACCGCCTTAATGAACTAATCAAATCAGCGGCGGACAAGCACCAGCTTGCCAGCGCGGAGCTTTTAGAAACAACCAGCCGTTATGAAAAAATAAAAATCGAATACGAGGAAATCGATGAACAGCTGCGTTTCCTTGACGAAGCGATTCAAAAAGAACGAGATGAGCTAAATGATACGGGCTTACTGCGCGGAAAATTAGAGGGCGAAATTAATGTTTTAAAAGAACAAATTAATGCCAGTCGCAATAATGAAGAGCATTTAAATGGGCGGGTCCGTTCGGTCCAAAGTGAAATCGATGTTAAAAATATTGACCGCGAAGCGATTATCGCCGACAAAAAAATAATTGACCTGCAAGCCGCTGAAATTGCTGATGTCCGCAATGAAGCCAGGGAAAGCTTGCAAATTATTCAGACCAAAAATGATGAGCTTAATACCAAAATCGAGGACGGCAAAAATAAAATTATCGAAGCATTAAACTCGCGGGCGACAATCAAATCAAAAATCGGCCGCTATGATACGATGCTTGAGCAAATAACAATTCGCAAAGCCGAGCTTAATTCCCGCCTGATTAGGGCAAAATCGGACGAAGCCGAGCAGGAAACCGAAATTACCAGGCTGCAAAAAGAATTTGAGGAAATCAATGAAATAATCAGGGGCTTAAACGACAATCAGGCAGATTTTGAAGAAAAATTATTTTTGCTCCGGGACGAGCTGGCCGCAAAAGACCGCTCATTACGCGATACCCAAGTAAAATACCATCAGGAAAAATCAAAGCTTGAGGCCTTAAATAATCTGACGGAGCGTTATGAGGGTTATGGCGGGGCGGGCAAGCGGGTCATGGAAGAGAAAAAAAATGAACGCGGAATTATTGGCGTGGTTGCTGATATTATCAAGGTTGACCGGAAATATGAAACGGCAATAGAAATTGCCCTTGGCGGCAATATCCAAAATATTGTCACCGAAAATGAAGAAACAGCAAAACGGCTGATTGCTTTATTAAAGAGCCAAAAAGCCGGGCGGGCGACTTTTTTGCCGTTGACCAGTCTGGTCAATATTCAAGAGTTTAAACAGCCGGAAGCTTTGGCAGAAAATGGCGTCATTGGCCTTGCGGACAAATTAGTCAAGGTTGCGGCGCAATATGAATCTGTTGCCAGGGCCATGCTGGGGCGGATTATTGTTGTTGACAATATCGATAACGCGGTCAAAATCGCCAGAAAATATGATTACGGAATCCGGATGGTCACTTTGGACGGCGAGCTTCTTGTCCCCGGCGGCGCAATCAGCGGCGGAACTTTCAAAAATTCCTCAAGCCTTTTAAGCCGCCACCGTGAAACGGAAGAAGCCGAAGCAAAGATCAAAAAATACCTGTTTGAAATAGATGAGCTGATGAAAGGCATTGAAGAAACTAAAGCAAACAGGAACAGCCTCCGATTAAAGCTTGAAGAGGCAAAAAACGACCTGCAAGGCAAATTCATCGAGCAAAATACCGCCCGCCTAAACGTCATCAAAGCAACTGAAAAAAAAGAGGACGCATTAGCCGGAAGTGTCGCCCTTATTTCTGAAGAAGCGGAAATCGCCGGACAGATAAAAGAAATCGATGAAGCAAAAGCGGCGATTTTATTGGAGTTATCGGCTTCGGAAGTGCTGGAAAAAAAGCTGGAAGAAGAAATCCGTACTTATCAAACAGAATTGGAGGCTGGCCGCGAAGAAGAATCGGTCCGCTTTTTGGCTGTTTCGGAACAGGAAGTAAAGGTTGAAAAATTGTTCCAGCAGCAAGGCTTCCATCAGCAAAATATTGAGCGGATTGACGGTGAAATCACCAGAATGGAAGGTGAGCTTAAGGAAATTAAGGAGGGGCTGCTTAAAAACAAAGAAGATGTCCGGGTTAAAGAAGAAAATATCGCCGCAATTGAGAAAACGATTGCAGCTTCCCACGCCCAGCAAGATAATACGAAGCTTAGCTTAGAAGAGGATATCCTCAAAAAAGATGAACTGGTTACGAAGCAAAAGAGCTTTTTTGGCGAACGTGAAGGCCTGGCGGAACGAATGAGCGCCCTTGACAAAGAGGTTTATCGTTTGGGCAGCCAAAAAGAGCGTCTTCAAGAGCAAATTGCGGGCCAGATCCATTATATGTGGGAAGAGTATGAGATTACCCTTTCCCAAGTCGGGGAGCTAAAGGAAGAAGAGGCGTTAGGTAAATCTCCCGCCGAAATGAAACGGCAGATATCAATCTTAAAAGATGAAATAAAAAAGCTTGGTGACGTAAATGTTAACGCAATTGAGGATTATAAAAATGTCCTTGAGCGTTATACTTTCCTTAAAACCCAGCATGATGATTTAATTGAAGCGGAAAAAACGTTAACGGAGATTATTGCCGAGCTTGATACCGCGATGCGCCGCCAGTTTAATGAAAAATTTGCCGAAATCGGGCGCGAGTTTGACAAGGTCTTTAAGGAATTATTTGGCGGCGGCAAGGGAACGTTAGAATTAATGGAAGACGAAGACATTCTTTATGCCGGAATCCGCATTATTGCCCAGCCGCCGGGCAAAAAACTGCAAAATATGATGCAGCTTTCCGGCGGTGAAAAAGCTTTAACGGCGATTGCCTTATTGTTTGCAATCCAAAACTTAAAGCCGTCACCTTTTTGCCTGCTTGATGAAATAGAAGCGGCCCTTGACGAAAATAATGTTGGCCGTTTTGCCCGCTATTTGCATAAGTTGGCGAAAAACACGCAGTTTATTGTTATTACCCACCGCCGCGGCACAATGGAAAAAGCTGACCGCTTATATGGGATCACGATGCAGGAGAAAGGGGTTTCTGCGCTGGTTAGCGTGAAGCTGGTGGAGAAGGATTTGGATGATTAGGGGTCTTGCTTTTGGAATATATCAGCCTGGCGCGAGATCTAAGCACAGGCGCGAGAGGTTGACAAAAGGATAAATTAATGAGTAATGTAGTGGATTGGCTTCTTGATGATGAAGTGCCGGAAGTGAAATACCGGGTGATGACCGAACTTCTTGGTATGTCAAAGAGCGATGATGAAGTAAAAAAAGCATATGAAAATCTCCTCTGCTCAAAGAGGCTTAATTTGGTTATGGATAAATTTAAGCTTGGTGATAAGTGGGAGAATATTAATGCTTTGATGGCACTTTCTGAATTTGGCTTAACAAAAAACGATGTCCCAATTGACCAGTATCTGGAACGGATAATAAAAAACATCGATTTAAGAGCCATGAAATGTGCAAAGATATTACTGTTAAGAAACTTAGTTGCCCTTGGATATGATGAGCATCCATGGCTTAAAGAGCAAATTCCGTTGGCCTTTGCGGCGATAAGGCAAGACGGAATGATTCGCTGTTTAGACAAAACCAAAAAAACAAATGACTCTAAGCTTCCGGACATGGGCTGTTATCGGCAAACGACAACTTATCTTTTGCTCGCTTGCGAATTAAAGAAAAAAGGCGTTATTCTTCCGCAATTTGAGCAACTGGTTGATTTTTATCTAAGCCATCATGTTTTATTCCATAAAGACGACCTTAAAAAGGTGATTATCAAAGAAATGGCAGGAACTTTTTATCCGCTTGACCATGTGCATATTGGTTTGCAGATGATTATGTATGGGCTTTCGGTTCTGGGCAAAGCAGGTAACCCGAATTGTGAGGAGGCATGGTCATTGTTAGAAAATTACAAAAACACAGATAACAAGTATGTGCTTAGCGACTCCTTCAAAGCACCATATTTTGATGTGGGAATGATTGGAAAGCCAAATAAATGGGTGACACTATATGTTTTGCTTGCAGAAAAATATAAGGTATGAAATTAGTCCGCAGGGCAGAAAAGGGCATGAATGGAAGAAAAAAGAAGTTTTTTTGGGCGGCTAAAAGACGGGCTTGCCAAAACCAGAAATAATATTATTAGCGGAATGGATGCTGTTTTTAATGGCTTTTCCCAAATCGATGAAGATTTTTATGAAGAGCTTCTAGAAATCCTCATTATCGGCGATATCGGAATCCATGCCGCCGAAGAGATTATCGGAAAACTAAAAAAACAAGTCCGCGAAAGGCATATCAAAGAACCCACCGATTGCAAGCAATTATTAATCGAAAGCATTAAAGAGCTGATGAGCGGCGAAGAGATAGCCTATGAATTTGAAAATAAACAAGCTGTCATTCTGGTAATAGGCGTTAATGGTGTCGGCAAGACAACAACAATTGGCAAAATCGCAATGCGCCTGAATGAGCAAGGGAAAAAAGTTATCCTTGCCGCCGCTGATACTTTCCGGGCCGCCGCAGGTGAACAGCTTGAAGCTTGGGCGGAGCGTTCGGGGGCAGTTTTGATAAGCGGTTCAGAGGGTGCTGACCCGGCAAGTGTCATTTATGACGCGGTATGCGCCGCCAAGGCAAGGAAAGCTGACGTTTTGATATGTGATACCGCCGGGCGGCTTCATAACAAAAAGAACTTAATGGAAGAGCTTAAAAAAATTAACCGGATTATCGAACGGGAATTTCCTGAAGCACACCGCGAAAATTTGCTTGTGCTTGATGGGACAACCGGGCAGAACGCCCTGAACCAAGCGCGGGAATTTGGCGAAGCAGCGGAGCTTAGCGGCTTGGTTTTAACCAAGCTTGACGGGACGGCAAAGGGCGGAATCGCAATTGCCATCCAAGCAGAAATGAATGTTCCGGTGAAATATATTGGGGTCGGCGAGAAAATAACTGACCTTGAGAAATTTAAGCCGGACGAGTTTGTTGCGGCATTGTTTGAAAGCGGGTATTAATATTCTGGCGAAACGGAACATAGTGAAATAGCAAACAGGTGACATTTTGTCGACGTTGTCGACAAAATTAATGACGGTGTAATTAGGCCGCCGTGAGGGAGAAGCTAAGTGAGTAAATCAAATTCCAGATATATGACCGAAATACAGGGGGGTACTCTTGTTGATATTGTGTTTAGAAATAAAAGCGGAGAAATGCAGATTGAAAAAATAAACGCTAATTTTACTATTGACTTAAAAAAGGACAAATTTGAAATTTGCCCCGATGATACTTTACTAAAAGCTTTTATTATGCACTATTATTACAACCCCTGCGTACTTTCTGTTAGTTTGGTGCGCGAATTCAAGCATTATTCATATGAATTTGAATATATTCATGGGCTAGATAATAATGATATCCCGTTTACACTATTAGACTGTAGCGTTTATCCATCGGATAAAAGAATTAATATCGTATGGAACAATATAATCATAGGGCAACATATAAAAGATGAAGACACCTATTTTGTGGATAGAATGAAGGGTGAAGTTAATTACACCAAAGGGAATTTTAGTTACAATATCAAAAAAAATACATATGATATTGCTTCAGGCTCAATTACTGTTAATACTTACAGTAAGGAAAAGAAAGATTTTTTTGAACTAGTTTCTACAAGCCCCATTTCACTAAAAGAAATGAAAGATTGTTTTAATAGTTTGTTGAAAATGTATTCTTTATTTGTCGGGTATATTCCCATAATAATTGAGATGAGATTTTTCTGTGGCGAACCTACGGAATTTGTTTATGCCACATATCACGACATTCTGTTTTCATCGAACTCTAAAGGCGGGAATGGGAAATGCTTACATTTACTTGATTCCCAAAACTTTTCTGCTGCATATGAAAAATTTACCCAGAAGAACCCAATTGTGTTTAAGATGTTTAGGAATGCATTGGATGGCCGCGATTTAATGATGGAATCAAAAGCAGTAATACTTATCCAGTGCTTGGAAGGGTATTTTAGTACGCATCACGAAAAAGAACTACTCAAGCCAGAGTTCGTTAAAAAAGGTGGTGCAAAAAATGCTGAGCCAAAAAAGATTTTGATAGAAACCATAGAAAATGCATTGAAAGAATCCAAAGAGATTAATGATTTATTTGGCAAAAAATGCGAAGAGATAATAAATAATGTAAAAACTATCTTGGGTAATATCCATAAAATGAGCCTAAAACAAAAGCTTGAATTCGCCATCAACCATACGGAATATACTAAGAAGATTTTTGCGCGTGAAACTAAGGATAAATTTTTGGACGAATTTCTGCAAAAATCCTGTAACACAAGAAATCTTATGTCTCATTTGTATAAATCCGATAAATACTTCACGCCACGGAAAACAAAGTTAGCAATAAAAAAATATGAATTACTGTTTAGGTTATGCTTTTTGCATGATATAGGATTAGAGATAAATGAAGGTTCGTTGGACAATTGTATATCAGTAATTGAGAGGGAATTTTATGAAAACCCTAAAAATGTAGATAATAAAAAGGCGGAGTAAGCAGTAATTTTGCTTTAGCCAAGAGTATCCAAGGCATGGAGATTAAAAAATGAATGAAAAATACCTGACCCTCGCAAGCTTTAAGGAAGCTTCGGAAGCAGTAAAGACAGTCGTCCAGGAAACGAAGCTTATTTATAGCGAATATCTAAGTTTGCAAACTGGGGGCGAAATATATTTAAAGCCCGAAAATATGCAGCTTACCGGAGCGTACAAATTGCGGGGTGCATACTACAAAATCAGCACCTTAACCGAAGCGGAACGAAGACGCGGGTTGATTACCGCTTCGGCGGGAAACCATGCCCAGGGCGTTGCTTACGCGGCTAAGAAATACGGCTTGAAAGCGATTATTGTTATGCCGACGACCACCCCGCTGATAAAAGTGAACCGCACAAAGAGCATGGGAGCCGAAGTTATTCTTGCTGGCGATATGTACGATGAATCATATCAAATCGCGCTTAAGATGGCTAATGAAAAAGGTTATACCTTTATCCACCCTTTTGATGATGTGGCAGTAGCGACTGGGCAAGGCACAATTATGATGGAAATTCACAAAGAATTGCCGCTAGTTGATTATGTCCTCGTTCCGGTTGGCGGCGGCGGTTTGGCTTGCGGCGTATCAGTTTTGGCGAAGCTGTTAAATCCCCAAATAAAGGTGATCGGAATTGAACCAGCGGGAGCAAGCTGCCTTAAGGAATCATTAAAGGCGGGCAAAGTGGTTTCAATTGATGAGGTTAACACAATTGCTGACGGCACAGCGGTCAGGACGCCCGGCACAATTATTTTTCCTTATATTAAAGAAAATCTTGATGAAATAATCACGATTGAAGATGAAGAGCTGGTTGCGGCTTTCCTTGACATGGTGGAAAACCACAAGATGGTAGTTGAAAATTCTGGTTTACTTTCAATTGCGGCCATCAAGCATTTAAATGTAAAAAACAAGCGCGTTGCCGCGATTCTAAGCGGCGGAAATATGGACGTGATTACGATGTCATCTGTTGTCCAGCGCGGCCTTATTATCCGTGACCGGATTTTTACCGTTTCCGTTTTGCTGCCTGACAAGCCGGGTGAGTTAACTCGTGTTTCAGGGGTGATTGCCGGGCAAAATGGCAATGTCATCAAGCTTGAGCATAACCAATTTGTATCAATTAACCGTAATGCTGCCGTTGAGCTTAGGATTACCTTGGAAGCCTTTGGGTCTGAACACAAAAATGAAATCATTACGACTTTAGAAAATGAAGGTTATCGCCCGCGGGTTGTGCGGACGAATATATAATTTTTGTGTTGTGTTCGCGATTGAAAGTTCGCGAAATACGAGAGTGCGATTCAAAAGACCGACCCTTGAGATAATGTAAAAACATTTCTCTCGGAGCGGAAGCGCGTCGGACGCCCCATCGACAGCTCTCGTATAAGCGTATTCGCTACTTTACGAAGCACAAAACACCTCTGGAAAATACCGGGAAAAGCAAAAAAAGGATTGCATTTTATGGATTAATGGGGTATTATTATCATAGGCAACCTGAGATGCCCGATAATTCTTGTATTTTGAACCTACATTATCTTTAAACGGGATTCCTATATTGTCACGCCTATGTCAGGCCACCATTGAAGTCATTGATTTCATACGCAGTGGAAGACAGAAGCGGGTCTGCGGTTACCCACCTAGCATTGCTAGGAGTCAAAATACGAGAACCGGCATTTTGGGCCCCAAATAAAAAGCAGCCTCTGGTTGCTTTTTTATTTAAACACATTGGGGTTGACACATGGCTTATTTTGGATTAAACTGTTAAAGAATTAGGATTTAGGAGGATTAGTGATGATATCTGCGGGTGATTTCAAAAATGGCCTGACCATTGAATATGAAAACAGCGTTTTCCAGATTATTGATTTTCAGCACGTAAAACCGGGAAAAGGCGCTGCTTTCGTCAGAACAAAGCTTAGAAACATAATCAACGGCGGTATCGTTGAAAAGACATTCAGGCCAACGGAAAAGTACCCCCAAGCACGAATCGATAGAAAAGATATGCAGTATCTATATAATGATGGTGAATTATACCACTTTATGGACGAAGCAACCTATGACCAAATCAGCCTGAATGAAGAATCGGTTGGCAATGCTCTTAAATTTATCAAAGAAAACGAAAAGGTCAAGGTCTGTAGCCATAATGGAAGCGTCTTCGCCATTGATCCGCCGCTGTCAGTTGAGCTAAAAATCATAGAAACCGAACCCGGCTTTAAAGGGGACACCGCGACAGGCGCAACAAAGCCTTGCATTGTTGAAACAGGCGCAACGGTTCTTGTTCCCCTATTTGTTGAGTTAGGTGACGTGATCAAAATCGACACAAGGAGCGGAGATTATTTAGGCCGGGCATAATTTATCGACTATAAAAGCTTGTAAGCAGTAGAATTAATATTCTATTGCTTTTTTTGTTCCCCAAAGTTACATTCAGAAACCCTCGTTTAGAAAGGAGCATTTTTATGATGACTTATAAAAAATATATCGAAAGAATCAAAAATGAATTACAGATGAAAATGGGTGCGGAGTTTTTAGTTTTAATTTCGCAGGTCAAAAAAAATAATGGGGTCATTTTACAAGGCATTTCGATCACGGATCAGTCTAATAATATGTCGCCAGTATTTTATTTGACTGACCAATATAAAATTGATGTAAGCTCGCCAGAAGATTGTGAAACAAGAATCCGCGAAACGATTGGTGAGATTATTAGGATTTATTATGACCAATGCCTAAGCACGGCTTTTGATTTGGGCTTTTTTAGGTTTTATGCAAATGTAAAGGAAAAAGTGCTGTTCCGGTTAATAAATTTCCAGAAAAATAAAGACTTGCTTGCCGGAATCCCGCATAAATGCTTTTATGATCTTGCGCTGGTTTTTTACTGTGATTTTAGCAATAATTTTTTTGAAAATGGCACGATTTTGCTTGATAATTCCCATCTAACGCTGTGGGGCGTTTCGCTGGAAGAAGTATTTGCCGATGCGCTTCATAATACGCCGAAGCTTCGTCCGGCAGTTATTAAGACAATGGCCGAGGTAATGAAAGAGTTGCTTGCAGCCAGAATTGATAAAAAGTATGGCGGTGATGATGAAACAAAAATTTTGGTCAAAGAATTTCTGGCGAAAGAGCATGACAAAGGAATAAAAAAAGACTGTCAGTCTAGCGCAATGTATGTCGCCGGAAACCAGCAGAAATTATTTGGCGCGGCGGTTTTGCTTTATCCGGATTTCATCAAAAATTTTGCTGACCGGATCGGAGCGGATCTTTATATTTTCCCCAGTTCGATCCATGAAATTATTTTAAGCCCAGCGCAAAAGACGGCGGACCGCGCCGAATTATTAAAGCTTGTTTGTGAAATCAATGAAACGCAAGTTGACCCGGAGGAGGTTCTTGCTGATACGGTGTATTATTATAATCGGTCAATTGATGTGATTGAGTTGATTTCGTAAAGAAAATATGGTATAATGAATAACCAGCAGGAAAACAAGCGACCGCGGAGCGGGCATTTGTTTTTACCTGGTTATTCAACGATTGACCGCAGGTCAAGAGTTGCTGTTAAATATGACATAAATGGATTAAATTGGCTCGTGCGTGTGGATTTATGTACAATCTTTATGCAAATCCTAATCAAGAAAGGCAAAATAATGAACGTTACCTACCAAAGCACTAGAAGCAACGGGAAAAAGCTCACCGCTTCACAAGCGATTTTACAGGGGATAGCTTTAGATGGCGGGCTTTTTGTCCCTGACCATATCCCTTTATTTTTGCGAAGCTTTAGCGACCTTAAGGCAATGAGTTACCAGCAAGTTGCATTCGAAGTAATGAAGCTTTATTTAAGCGATTTTTCCGAAGCGGAATTAAAAGGCTGCATCGAAAAAGCCTATGACGGAAAATTTTCCGACCCAGCAATTGCCCCCCTTAAAGAGGCTGGCGGAGTTTATTATCTGGAGTTATTTCACGGAAAAACGATTGCTTTTAAAGATATGGCGTTGTCAATTTTGCCCCATCTTATGAGCGTTTCGGCAAAAAAGAATGATTTGCAAGAAGAAATTGTTATCCTGACCGCCACCTCAGGTGATACCGGGAAAGCGGCCTTGGCTGGTTTTGCTTCTGTTCCCGGGATAAAGATTATTGTTTTTTATCCCAAGGACGGGGTCAGCCTGATTCAAGAGCGGCAAATGGTAACGCAGACTGGAGATAATACCCATGTGGTTGCGATTAAAGGGAATTTTGACGATGCGCAGACGGCGGTTAAGCATATTTTTGGTAATGAAGGGATGCGCAAACGGCTAAGGGAAAGGGGCTATATTTTTTCTTCTGCCAATTCAATCAACATCGGGCGTTTAATTCCCCAAATTACTTATTATTTTTATGCTTATTGCGAGCTTTTAAGAAGAGGGAAAATAAGCGCGGGCGAAAAAATAAATTTTGCTGTCCCGACCGGGAATTTCGGCAATATCCTGGCGGCATATTATGCAAAAGAAATGGGGCTTCCGATTGAAAAGCTGGTTTGCGCTTCCAATGAAAACAAAGTTTTATATGATTTCTTTCAGTCGGGAATTTATGACAAAAACCGTGATTTTGTCTTAACCTCATCGCCGTCAATGGATATTTTGGTTTCCAGCAATTTGGAACGCTTAATTTACCATATCGCGGATAATGACCCGGAGAAATGCAAAGACCTTATGCAAAACCTTACCAAAGAGGGCCAATATGCTATTACCTCTTTGATGAAAGAAAAGCTAAAGGATTTTGCCGGGGGTTTTGCCAGCGAAGCGGACACGGTTAATGCGATAAAAAGGGTATATGAAAAGAGCGGTTATGTAATTGACCCGCATACGGCCGTGGCTGATTTTGTTTATCAAAAGCATTTTGCGCTTGACAATACTAAGACGGTAATTGTTTCAACGGCAAGCCCTTACAAATTCCTAAAAAGCGTTGTCACAGCTCTTGAAAAAGAAAGCGCAGAGCTTGATGAATTTGCTTTGATTGACAGGCTTAATCATTTATCAAAGATAAAAATCCCGGCGGCGATTGAAGAATTAAAAACCGCCGCAATCCGGCATAAGACGGTATGTGAAATCGAGGATATGCCAAGGGTGGTTGAAGATTTCTTAGGGTAAGCCATTGCGGTTCAGAGACCAATGTGAGGCTGGCAAGGGCAGGGGCAAGATACCCCTGCTAAGGGCGTTCAGCCATGTCGTTTTAGCCATGCCGCTCAGCCATGCTAAGGTATTTTTTCTCGGCGCAGATGGGATTGTAAGCTGGCCTAATCATCTTGCTGTTGTTTGCCAGCTCTTCAAGGCGGTGGGCGCTCCAGCCGGAGATCCGGGCAATTGCAAATAAAGGCGCAAAAAGCTCCATTGGCAATCCCAGCATCGTATAAGCAAAACCGGAGTAAAAGTCAACATTTGAGCTGACGCCCTTATACATTTTCCGCTCGGAAGCAATGACCTTTGGCCCTAGGCGTTCAACTAATTCATATAAATCATATTCTTCTTTTAAGCCTTTTTCAATTGATAATTCCGCGACATAAGAACGGAATATTTCCGCCCGCGGGTCAGACTTTGAATAAATGGCATGGCCAACGCCGTAAATAAGGCCAAGGCGGTCAAAGGCTTCTTTATTAAGGATTTTTTTGAGGTAATTTGTAACCTCGTCTTCATCTTTCCAGTCCTTGACGGTTTTTTTAAGCTCCTCAAACATCTGGATTACTTTGCTGTTTGCCCCGCCATGGCGCGGCCCTTTCAGTGAGCCAATCGCAGCGGCAATAACGGAATATGTATCAGTCAGGGTTGAGGTAATGACATGGGTGGTGAAAGAAGAATTATTCCCGCCGCCATGCTCCATATGCAGAACCAAGGCAATATCAAGAAGCTTTGCTTCACTTTTTGTATATTTGCTATCCGGCCTGATGAGGTGGAGAATGTTTTCCGCGGTTGACAGCTCTGGTTTTGGATGGTGGATAAGCAGGCTTTGGCCATCGTGGAAATGATTGTAGGCTTGGTAACCGTAAATGGCCAGCAAAGGGAAAAGGCTGATTAGTTGCATACTTTGGCGCAAAACATTGCTTAGGTCAGTATCATCAGCCCGGTCATCATAAGAGTAAAGGGTCAGCACGCTGCGGGCAAGGCCGTTCATCATGTCATTGCTTGGCGCTTTCATGATGATGTCGCGGACAAAGCTGGTCGGAAGCGAACGGTAGCTTGCCAGGATATTATGGAAATCATCAAGCTGTTTTTGGGTCGGCAAATCGCCGAATAATAATAAGTATGTAATTTCCTCAAAGCCATTGTGGTTGCTTTGATTAATTCCGTCAATAAGATCTTCAACATTATAGCCGCGGTAAAAAAGCTTCCCATCAGCAGGAACGGTTTCGCCATTAACGATAGTCGAAGCTTGCACATCAGAAATATTGGTAAGCCCGGCGACAACGCCTCTTCCTTTTAAGTCGCGCAGCCCCCTTTTTACATCGTGTTTTATGAATAATTCCGGGTCAATAAAATCGTTTTTATCAACCAGTTTTGTCATTTCAATTATTTCGGGAGTAATCCGGGAAAATGAATTTTGGTCCATATATCACCTTTCTTTTAATTATTAATTAATTTATTAATTTATTAATTTATTAATTTATTAATTTATTAATTTATTAATTTATTAATTTATTAATTTTATTAGTTTTATTAATTATAATAATGCAGTCGCGTATACAATCATGGAGCTAAAGGGCAGTCCGCAGACAATCCATGTAGTTTATTCACGTTGTTATTAACTTATGCAAAATATCCAAGCATACAAGTATACAAGTATACTTGTATACTTTTGGATTTTACAGCAATTTAAGCTAAAATACAAGGGAAACTTTGATTGTTAAGATTTTATTCACAAAAATTTCATAACGGAGGTTGGGAGTTTTGGTGTATTTATGTCTATTTATATGGTATAATTAGATTGTAGTTTCCGCTTTCGCGGCTAAGATTAATCGCGAAAGCGAGAGTGCGATTCAAAAGACCGGCCCTTGAGAAGCGTCGTTATTTAATTCGCGTGTTTTGCGAATTTACATAACGCAACGCTTCTCTCGGAGCGAAAGCGTGTCGGACGTTGAATCGACAGCTCTCGCAACGCGGAAATACGAAGAGTTATTTATTGCCTTGACATTCAAAACCTAAATCACACGTGATAGCAACACGGAAATACCTTAAATACGAAGAGTTATATTTTGCCTTGACATCTCAAAGACACGTGAATAGCAACGCGGAAATACCTAAAACCAATACGGAGTAAACATGAAAAAAATAGACCACCTCAGACACGAAATGAAAAAAAACAACATCGACTGCTACATAGTCCCAACCAGCGACCACCATTGCTCTGAATACATCTGCGCCGCCTTTGAGGCCCTCAAATACCTTTCCGGCTTCACCGGATCGGCCGGGACATTGGTGGTGACAGCAAACGAGGCGGGCCTCTTTACGGACGGCCGCTACTTCGTCCAGGCTGAAAGGGAGCTAAGAGGAACTTTAATCACCCTTTACCGCAAGGGCGAAAAAGATATCCCGACCATCAATGAATATCTAAAAAAAATAATGAAAAAAGGCCAGACCCTTGCTTTTGACGGCCGCATGGTGCCAGCTTCAAGCGGCTTAAGAATGGCTGATGAATTAAACGAAATCGGCGTAAAAATAAATTATGAAAGTGATTTAATAGCCTTAATCTGGCCAGAACGTCCTTTGCTTCCGGCAAACAAAATTTGGGAGCTGTCCATTGACTGGACTGGTCAATCTACAACCGAAAAAATTAGCGAAGTCCGCAAAAAACTTAACGAAAGCGGCAATTTTGCCCTCATCCTAAATAGCCTTGATGATATCATGTGGTTGTTTAATCTGCGCGGAAGTGACATTCCCCAGAATCCAATTGCCCTTTCATATGCTTATGTCACCGAAGATGAAGCGGTTTTATTTATCCAAACCCAAATAATAGACGATGATTTTCGTAAAGTAATGACGGCTAAAAACATTAAAATTGCTGAATATCATGATTTTTATGAATGGCTCGAAAACTTAAAGCTTAAAAAAGACCACAAAATATTATTGGATAATGAAAAATGCAATTATTTTATCTATGAACTAATTAAAGAAAAAGCCAAACCAGTCCTAGCCTTAAGCCCAACAACAACTTTAAAGGCCATCAAAAATGAAACAGAATTAAAGCATATCCGCGAGGTATATTTAAAAGACAGCATTGCCGTAATCAAATTCATTAAATGGCTTAAAGAAAATAATGAAGCGGTAAGCGAAATCGATGCGGCCAAGAAAATGGATGCCTTAAGAAGCGAAATCCCGGGCTTTTTGGACATTTCTTTTAACACAATTTCTGCTTATGGAGCGAACGCTGCGATTGTCCATTACCAAGCAGATGAAGAAAATAATGCCATCATCGGTAAAGATGGGCTTTATCTTATTGACTCAGGCGGTCAATATTTTGGCGGGACAACTGACATCACCCGGACAATTGCAACTGGTGAAATCTCTGCGGAAATGAAGCGGCATTTTACCGCGGTGGCACGGGGAATGCTTAATCTTAGTAACCTTACTTTCCTTAGCGGAGTAACGGGGCGGAGCATTGATATTATTGCAAGAAAGCCTTTATGGGACATAAAATATGATTATAAGCACGGCACAGGGCATGGCATCGGTTATATGTTAAGCGTCCATGAGGGGCCACAGCGGATTTCGATGCCTTATAATGAAGATGTCGGTGAAATTGTGCTTGAGCCGGGGATGCTTATCTCTAATGAGCCGGGGGTTTATAAGGCTTACGAGTATGGGATTAGGCTTGAAAATGTGATGGCAGTAAAAGAAATAGAGCAAAATGAATGCGGTAAATTCCTTGGTTTTTATACATTAACATTAGTGCCAATAGATTTAGGGGCAATTGATGAAACGCAGCTTACTAAAGAGGACAAAAAACAGCTCAATGATTATCATCAGCGTGTTTATGAGGTGGTTTCGGCTTACCTTAATGATGAGGAAAAAAAGTGGCTCAAAAAAGCAACAAGGGCAATTTAAATAAGTCTGCTAAAGCAAGATGTAGAGCATATATGTTGAAGATGTAGAGCATATATAGTGAAGATGTAGAGCAGACATAGGTTAAAAATGAAAATCTTAAAAAAGATGGCAAATAACAAAGATAAACAGGCAGGACGGCTAGCAATGCTTGACATAATAAGGGGTTTTGCTTTGCTTAACATGATTTTTTATCATCTGCTTTATGACCTTGTTTATATCTTTGGGTATCGTTTAAGCTGGTTTAGCATTCGCCAGGCTTTTGCTTGGCAGCAAATGATTTGCAGTACTTTTATTTTTGTGGCGGGGATTTCTTTTACGCTTAGCAAAAAGCCGCTGAAAAACGGGATGATATTAATGGTTTGCGCCATAATCCTAAATCTGGCTACCTTTTTAGTAATCCCAGATGAGTTTATTGTCTTTGGCATTTTGCATTTTTTGGCGGCGGCTATTTTCTTGACTTTCTTATTAAGATCGGCCCTTAAGCTGATTCCGGCACAAATAGGGCTTCCGATTGCTGTTTTTTTATTTATTCTATTTAAAAATCTTCCGTCAGGATATTTAAGCTTTTTTTCGCTGTTTAAATTTGCACTTTCGCCCTCATTATTTGAGTCATCTTATTTATTTTTCTTAGGCTTACCTAATCATAATTTTGCCTCGGCGGATTATTTTCCGATTATTCCGTGGTGGTTTCTTTATTTGGCTGGTTTTTATGGCATGGGACTATTTTCTTCATTATCAAAAAAACCACGCCATCAGCATAACACTAAAGGAAAATTAAGGCAGGTTTTAAGCTCATCATTAGGATTAATGGGCCGCCATAGCTTGCTTATTTATATGCTTCACCAGCCGATAATTTATGGATTACTATTTTTGGTATTATTTTTTAGTTGAATATTAGATAAAATATAAATATACTTAAGTAAGGGAAATACAAAGGAGTACCAATGGAAGCCAAAACAAAAGAAACCTTCAAAAAGAACCGCTTGCGGAAAAACCGGGAAAAACGTTCCTCTCGGAGCAGCAATATTTTTGTGACGATTATTACTTGCTTGATAGCGTTAGCTTCACTGACAGGCTGCATTTTCCTTATTTTGGAAAATCAGCAGCTCAAAAATGAACAAGCTGAATTTGTCCCCGTCATGGGGCAGATTGAGGACGGTGTTTTTGGCAATCAGGAAGATTCGGTCCGCGATGAGCCGGAAGCTCCGATTGAGATAAATATTACGACCCCGCTGGCAGCGGATGTCCTTGATGAATTAAAGGAACGGGTGTCACAGGGAGAGGATTTTTCAGCGATTCTTAGGGCTTTATTGGTTGATGACATTGTCGTTGGCGCAGATGGCCAGTTTTATTTTTTCCCCATTAATGATGAACTTAAAAAGCATGATTACATACCCGAACAATTTGTGCTTGATGATGACGGCATTTTAGCTTACCAAGACGAGGACGGAAACATCATTTCACAAAAGGGCATTGATGTTTCACGCTATCAGTTAGAAATTGACTGGGAGAAAGTGGCGGCTGATGGGGTTGATTTTGCGATTATCAGGGTTGGCTTCCGCGGTTCGAGCGAGGGGGCTTTAATGCTTGACCAATATTATGAGGCAAATATTGAGGGTGCGTTGGCAAATGGGATTGAGACAGGCGTTTATTTTTTTACCCAGGCCTTAAATGAAGAAGAAGCAATCGAAGAAGCCGAGTTTGTCCTTGAGCATATTGCCGGGTATGACCTAAAATATCCGGTTGTCATTGATATCGAAGCAATCAGCACCACCAATCCACGGACGCAGTTCATGACAAAAGAGGAGTGGACGGACGTGGCAATCGCTTTTTGCGAGCGGATTAAAGAAGCTGGTTACACGCCGATGATTTATGGGAATCTGCGCAGCTTTTTCTTGATGCTTGAGATGGAGCGTTTGGAAGAGTACGAAAAATGGTTTGCTTTTTTCCGCACCCCGATTTATTTTCCTTACGAACACAGGATCTGGCAGTATACGGAACGCGGCCGGGTTGATGGGATTGAGGGGGACGTGGATTTGAACGTAGGGTTTTGGCGTTTTGAATAGGGATTGAGTAATCCCGCTTGGGCAAATTTGATTAACGAAGAACTTTTAAATACAATTAGGGGTCTTGTTATTGTGGGTAAGCCCGCGATTCTTTGTTCTAAATTGATTCCATTATTTGGTAATTAATTAAAACTTAAAAATTCAAAAAAAGATTTGGAAAATTTTTCTTGACAATTCCATTTTTATGCTATACAATTAGTACAGAACGAATCGTTCAATACGATAGAGTCAATACAGTTCGTTTAGATTGCGGGTCAGGCCCGCAATGACAAAAACGCCTGAATGACGAATAGCGCAATAACGAATAGCCACAATGACGAAGATTAGTGCTAATAGAAAGCAGGTGCAAGATGGAAAATTTTATTAATCCCCATGCAAAGGAGCAGACCGATTTAATTAATGCCGCGATGAGCATTTTTGCCCAGAATGGCTATAAAAAAGCTTCTGTAGCTGATATTTGTGCTGAAGCCGGGTTAGCTAAAGGCATGATTAATTATTATTTCGGCAGCAAAAAAAATCTTTACTTGTATCTTGCCGAATTAAGCGGGAAAAAAATGTTTGAACGAATGGAGCGTGATTTTGACGCAAGCATTACGGATTTTTTTGACAACATGAAAATGATGACAAAGATTAAGCTTTCGATGATGAAAGAACACCCGGCGATTTTTGCTTTCCTGACCAGTTTTTATATGGAGCAGGATAAAGATGTCCGCGATGAAATAAAGGAATACTTGCAAAAAAGCCTTGATATCCGCAAACGTTTTATTTTTGATGATATCGACATATCCCGCTTTAAAGATGATGTCAATGCCGGATTAATTGACCAGCTTTTGGTCTGGGCAGGTGAGGGAATGGCAAATAACCTAAAGCATGACTTTAATCCGGAGACGATTGAGAAGTACACCGATGATTTATTTGCTTGTCTTGATTTAATGAAAAAATATTTTTATAGGAGGAGAAATAAATGAAAAAAAACAGTCTTGAAATCACTAACCTGACCAAGAATTTTGGGAAATTCACCGCCTTAAGTGATATTAACCTTAAGGTAAGAGAGGGCGAAGTATTTGGTTATATTGGCCCTAATGGCGCAGGGAAAACGACCACAATCAGGGTATTGCTTGGGATTTTAAAAGCAACCAAAGGGACAGCACAGGTTTTTGGCCTTGATGCGTGGAAAAATGCGGTTGAGATTCACAAAAGGATAGCTTATGTGCCGGGTGACGTAAACCTTTGGCCGAATATGACTGGCGGTGAAGTCATCGACCTCTTTGTTGCCCTAAGGGGGAAACCAAATAAGGAACGGCGGGAAAAACTGCTTAAGGATTTTGACCTTGACCCAACCAAAAAATGCCGGACTTATTCTAAGGGCAATCGCCAGAAAGTTGCCCTAGTTGCCGCTTTTGCCTCGGAAGCAAATTTATTTATCCTTGACGAGCCAACCAGCGGGCTTGACCCATTAATGGAGCAGGTCTTCCAAGAATGTGTTTTGGAGCAGAAAAATAACGGCAAGGGCATCTTTTTATCAAGCCATATCCTTTCAGAGGTTGAGCGTTTATGTGACCGGGTCGGCATTATCCGCGAGGGTAAACTAGTTGAAACTGGCACTCTAAAGGAAATGCGGCATTTAACCCGCAATACAATCCATGTTGAAACCGCCAAAATTGTTGATGGCTTTGAAAGTTTTAAAGGCGTTTATGACCTTAATAAAAAGCAGAATATGCTAACATTCCAAGTGGACGGAAATGAAATCGGGGCAGTTATTGCCTATCTTTCCGGATATGAAATCACCAAATTAGACAGTACGCCGCCAACGCTTGAAGAACTTTTTATGCTTCATTATGATACTAATTAAAGGAGGACGATTATGCAAAACGGAAATTTTGATAACACGGTTAAATTAACGCATTCAATTTTACGGCGTGACAAGTTTTATATTATCATCTGGGTAGTTCTTCTGGTGGCATTTTCGGCAATCTTAGCACCGGGGGTTGACGCGATGTTTCCTGACGAAGAATCAAGATTACAGGTGGTCCAGATTTATGACAATCCTTTGATGGTTTCGATGATGGGGCCAATTTATGGGCTTGATTCGCCTGATGAGTTCCCGGCCGGGGCGATGTATAGCGGCTTTATGCTGATTTGGGTCATTCTGGCGGTGGCTCTCATGAATATCTTTTTTGTCGTCCGCAATACGCGGGGTGACGAGGAGCGGGGACGTGCTGAGGTTACCAGCTCA
>Ga0099364_10001502_pt1 | contig 38269 bp, 33 predicted proteins | sample TergutTh196P3_FD_73070 | JGI IMG/M metagenome (GOLD analysis project Ga0099364, IMG submission 73070) | Microcerotermes parvus P3 segment gut microbial communities from Pointe-Noire, Republic of the Congo - Th196 P3 | ecosystem: Host-associated > Arthropoda: Insects > Digestive system > Gut ... | reverse complement strand
GGTTTTCCCACCCGGACACGCCCAGGTTGCTGTGGAAGCTTGGCCGGGAACCGGCGATTACTTCCTGATTGAGACCACCAATTTGCCGATGGGTCAGGACGCTGATTCCTGGGACGCGACAATATTCCTTTTCGATAAAGAAACCTGGTTCGGCTATATCTCCGGTGAAGGCGATATTACCCTTGGTCCCTGTTACGTGTTGGATTGCAGTTTGGGAAGTAAACTGGGGATACGAGCGATGAGTAATTAATTCCATTCGTAAAGAAGACAGGCTTCGTCATCCGAGATATAGGCGAAGCCTATCTGAAACCAGGGGAGGTACAAAAATGACGGAACGCAATCCTAATTATGACGAACAGCTTGCTGCGATAGAAAAAGAATTGCAAGACCTGGAAGCCCTGCGCCTGCAAGTCCTTATCGAAATCGGCGAAAAAGCCTTGCCGAGAATCCGCGAAGAATCGGATTTCGCAGATTTAGCTGTGAAAGTGGATGAAATCGCAGAGAAGACCAGGCTGCTCAAACAACAGGAATCCTCCTTGCATATTGAGAAAAGCCGGTATGAGAAAGAACAAAAAGAGCTGCTTATCAAACGCACCTGTGTAAACTGCAAGACTGTCAATCCGGAGGATTCCAAATTTTGTGAAGAATGCGGCAATCCCATTGGCTTCCTGCCACGGGAGTACTGTAAGGCCTGCAGCTTCATGAATCATAGCGGCATGAAATTCTGTGGCGAATGCGGGGCGAAATTAGACGAAGTGGCTGCAGAAGCTTAACAAACCACCAGACAAGACGGAGGAGGTTTTTAATCGTGTCCGGTTTTTGTCATAACTGCGGGTCGCCTGTGCTTCCCGATAGAAAATTCTGCAGAATTTGCGGAGCGCGGCTGGACGAAGGCTATCAGACGCCCCTTGACGCATCTCCCAGCGAAAATCGGGAAGCAGATACGCCTCCCCGGGAAAATCGGGAAGCAGATGCGCCTCCCCGGAATGCGCCGGAGGATAATCGTACATCTCCGCCCTCCCGGCAACCTGCGGAACAGGATGTTCCTGCCCGGCAATCCATCAACGGAAGCGAAAGCAAGACGAAAACAGCTGGGAAACGTAAAAAATGGCCGCTTATTCTTGGCGCCATCGCAGTATGTGTCATCGTAGCTATCGCCGCCTCCTCTATCTCTCTCCGGAATACGGCAAACGCGGACTACTATACTATGGGCAGCGACCGTATCCCCTCGATTAAACTGGTTGTCGGACACCGGGCTGTGCGCAGTGCGGAAAGCAATACAAGCGGAGGCGTTTCCACCAGGAGGATTGCCTACAGCGATACTGGCGAGCCCACCGCTGATCTATCCGCCTACATCCGTCACCTGATGGAGGAGGAGGAATTTGGCCTGACTATGGAATACAATCCCGGCGCAATTCCCGGTTCAACACAACTGGCCAAAGCCTCTATCGACGATGGGCAGGTTCTCATACTGGATATAGCATATGATGCAAGGGCTTACACGCTAAGCTTTACCAAAGGCGAAGGCACGTATACACTACATTAATTAGTTTTCCAGAAGTCCAGTTCAAAAGTATAGAGGTTGAGACTATATCTGTAAAGCCTGATCTGGAACCACCATTCGCCCCCATTCCAGTTGAATGGCTTGGACTTTCCGTCGCCCATCCAGCTCGTACTCCAGCCCATTTGTTCCAGATTGTTGTAATAATTATCGAGATCTGCCTGGGTCAAGCCGATGACAGAGTATTTCAAATTGCCCCTGTCTCCTTCGGCATTCATCACGCCGACGCCTCTGTTGAGATCGTAGTAATCCCAGAACAATTCATAACCGGGCGGCGGGGCAGTTTCCGAGGGGAACTCGTCCGACCAGGCCATATCCGGATAATACGTCAATCGGTAGGTTACGCTGCCGATGGCAGCCATTTCGTAGTAACCGGGGGATATGACGACTTGATACATCCTGCCGTTTATGCGCAGGTGATTGGCCATCTCCAATGTGCCGTACATATTGTCGTAGATCACAAAGCCCCGGGACAGTAAATCTTGGAAATAACTTTCCCGGTTACCCGGATAGAAATCGATTTCAAACGAGGCAGAAAAGCCTTCTGCTTCCCTATGGATCGCGTTCATGTCCGTAACGCCTATAAACACAGCGTTTGCCGGAGGTCTGAATTCATCCCCGAATAGCTCGGATGGCCAGAAGCCTTCGGCTTCGCGATGGGAATAGATTCGCCATTCGTCTTCGGCGTCAACATATAGAGTGATTTCAAATACACCTTTACGGTAACGAAACGAATACGTCGTTGTCACGATTGACAGCTCGCTGTCTAAGGCTTTTTGCTTCTCAATCAATATCTCCTCTTCGCTTGGCCCAGACCAACCCAGTTTCCTTAGCTCCGCAGCATAATCCAAAATGGACGCCTGGGAAGATCTGTCTACATTGATATAGATATACTGGTATTCGGGAGACAGGTCTTCTACCGAACCTTGCGACACAGACCGGATTCGGCCTCTGCTGTCGCCGACCACAGGCATTTCCGGCGAGAGGAAAACCGCAGGCCATTCTGCCGGCGGGATACGATGTGGCGGGATATCGGCGTTGGCGTTGCCTGTTTCTCGTTTAAAATTCATATCATATTCTTCCAGCGCGCCCCGGTTCAATCGGATACGCAAGCGCCGGGCGTCGATGAATTCAAACTCCGCAGTGAAATCATCCGTTCTTGAAGGTGCGTCCAGCCGCGTGAAAAGCAAGTTGTCCATCGCGTCATTCAGATTGTTCTGATGCCAGGGTTCCGTATCAAAAACGATGGTAGTGCTAAGTTGGCAGTCGAAAAATCGAATAATGCCGCCGCTTACTTCATAGCGCCCTTGCATCAGGTGTTTGTAAGCCGATGAGGAGCGATAGTAAATATAGCCCATGTAATCGTAATAATTGCCGGCCTGGGCGATTAGATAGCCCGCGAATCGCCCGTCTTCGTTAAATACCCACGAGGTCGATTGGTTGGAACTAAAGTGTGTCCAGGAACCGGTCAGCGCAGCTCGCGATACTCTGTCGTTGCGGGGATCGGCCCTGTCATCCGCCTGCCGTGTATCCGGATTCCATCCTTCTGTTTGCCGTTCGTCAGAGACAGACGAGGAAGGAGATACCGTGCCGGTCAGCGAGACGGACGCGTTCGGCGATATGACGCCGGAAGTGTTTCCTCCATCAGGCGCCGGGCTTTCCTTACAGGCGGAAAGCAGCACAGCCAGCACAAGTAAGCAGGCAATCAGCTTGGCTTTCGTTCCGGAAGTATGGCGAAAGTAACGGAGTAGTACCTTACGGACTTGATGTGTTAATTTAAAACACGAATTCGTTGTCCGTATGGGGCTAACGCTGCGGAATCGCAGCGCCGCGAAGCGGAAGGGATGAGCGACATCGTCCTTCGGCCCCAATCCGCTATCCGAAGTATCAATGGGCGCGTATGTTCCGCGAATCCCGACGGGGTTTGGGGTGGTTAACCCCATCAAAGCATTCTGCCAAGGGGATGCCGCTTCGCTTGGGTTGTGGGCGGCAGCCCACGTTAGTCGTTTATGCTCCAAGAATTACAAAGGCCCCTATCACTACCAAATCGTTTTTAGTAGTAGTGATAGGGGCAACACAAATGGTTGCAAAAGGAAATCTCCATCCATTGACATAGCAGCAAAATGAGCATACAGTTGAACTACAGGGATTGAGAGGACGGAACAGGCAGCCGTCACCCTTGTTGGAGATGCGGGAGTGTCGCCCTGCCTCAGTCCTTTGTATGAAAAAAGCGAGTGGCTATATCAGCCACCTTTTTTTGTTTGGTTTACGATATGAAACCAACGCATATATCTTCTGATTATGATAAAATACAGCTCGGCAGGCAGTTTGAAGTGTAGGTCGTGTATATTTGACAATTCACATTTTCTATCAAAAGGAGGTGAATCGTATGGGAATCTATTCAGACGATGAAATTCGTAATTTTCCGAAAATAACGATCAAAGTTGCTGCCGATTATCTCGGCATTTCTCCCAATATCCTAACCCTTGGCATGCGAAATAATTTGCTGCCAATCGGCTTTGCCGTTCATAATGAAGATCGCTACAGAGACAGTTGGACTTATGCCATCGTTCCAGAGCGCCTTATTGCTTACAATCACGGTAAAATCAATGAGTTACAGATTGAATCGATTGACAATAATTTGTCAATGATTATCAAACAGTTTGATGAAATGAAGCGAGACTTGCTTTTTCTATTAAAAGAATAAGAGGAATAGGAGGGATAAAGCAGTTTCAGACATTAATCTCCGGATCTAATATTATTTTTGGTTTATCAGACAAGGATACCTCGATAGAAAATGAAGCTAATAGTATTGAGCCGAAACAAAAGGGTAATACCGATGAGAATGAGAAAAATGTTTCTTCTGAATCGCGAAAAAAGTCACCTTCCAAACTACTGAAAAAGCTGCTTAATACTTGCGGAAATAGCGCAAAGATAGTGACAAATGCAGTGCCAGACCCTTATGCTAAGGAGGCGGGTGAATTGGTTGACATTTTAGTAGGGACACTTTCCCGGAAAGAACTCTATGAAAAAATATGGGATAAGTCGGCTTCTTCTGTCGCAAAAGAATATGATATCCCCTATACGCAATTACTAAAGCAAGTTAGAACAGCCAATATCCCCATTCCACCTACCGGTTATTGGACAAAACTTGCTTTTGGTAAACCCGTTGAGATCATTCCGCTGGATGGTCCTGCGGACACTATGATTTCGATTTATAAAACAATTGAGTCCATAATGCCAGACAACAATCAGCAGAATCCGACGATAGATGAAAACGCAGATCCTGTAGAAACTATTGAGCAATATGGACAAATTTATAACATATATTACAGAGAAAAACTATATCAAGAAGTATGGGAAAAACCGGTTGTTGAGGTTGCACAGCAATATATGGTCTCGGATGTCACTATACACAAGATATGTAAGTCTCTGGATATTCCTACACCTGACGTTGGATACTGGGCAAAAGTCAAGGCAGGCAAACCGACAAAGCAAACTCCCTTACCCAACAGCAATAAACCTGCTTCAAAAATGGGAATACGGACAAATCTCGAACCGCAGCCACAAGTTGTAAAAGAATTGCTTAATTACTTATCAGTAGAGGATAAATCTGTGGTACTCTCCGTAGCAATGCAAATAAGACTGCCCGATGATAATGCCAAAATGCATGCAAAGATCATCGTCCATAGGAAGAACGTAGTTGAGTGGCACAAAAAGGAAAGCCGGGAACGAAATCAGCGAAGATTCGGAACAAATGAAGACACAGCACCATTTCTTGCAGATACTATATCTGAAAGCTCATTACCGCGTGTATGCCGTATTTTTGACGCTCTTATAAAAGCTATGGAGCCTTTAGGTTGTTCATTAACAGACGACCTTAAATTCGTTCTCCTAGGGGAAACGGTACCTATATCTGTTTCGGAGTCAAAAGATAAAATTGATCATATTCCAACGAGGGAAGAAAACATACAGCTTTTAGAATATGAAGAGAAAAAACGAAGGAATTCATGGGCATCCCAGCCAAACATTAGAAAATATGACTATATTTATAATGGAAAGATCTCTTTCTCAGTGGGCAATATAAAAAGTCTTCGTGACAGCAAATCCCATGTCATTGAAGAACGTCTAGGAGATATACTCATTTTTATCTATGAAGCGTCAAATGAATACCGTATACAACGGGAAGAACGGGAAGCCGCAGAACTCAAGCGCTTGGAAGAAAAACGTCATAGAGAAGACCAACGCAATCGATACAATCTTGAAGTGGAAAAAACCAATGCGCTTGTTAATGAATCGGATGATTTCGATATCGCGTGTAAAATCAGAGCATATATATCAGTAATGGAGAAAAAAGCTAGCTTAACAGAAAATGAAATGCAATGGATTGAATGGGCTAAACAGAAAGCAGATTGGTATGACCCTACGATTAAGCGCATAGATGAATTTTTCGGCACACGAAATAAAAACAATGAAAAGTATAGAAAACTGATGGAGAAATCCTATTCATCATGGAGAGGGGAATGAAGCCGGATGTTTAGTAATGTCAAAATTCCGCTCCACAGCGACAGCTTTCCATGTAATTTTCTATAACATGAATTACGACTTGCATGGTACGGCCACACAAGATAACACGCAAGTCGCCATCCAAGATAATAGGATTTTCATTGACATTGACGGTTGGGAGAATTTTATAGATACGTTCAAAAAGGAATACTACAAATGATCTATATAACAGGGGATACGCATAGGAACTTTACTCGGGTTAAAGACTTATGCTTGATTACCGGCAGTACGACAGATGATGTGCTCATCATTCTTGGCGATGCAGGGATTAATTATTATGGTGAACCCGAAGACCGGGCATTGAAAGAGCAGCTCAGCAAGATGCCTATCACACTGCTATGCCTACATGGCAACCACGAGATACGGCCAGAGAACATCGATACCTACGAGGAAATCGAATGGTGCGGCGGGGCGGTATATTGGGAGCCAGAGTTTCCGAATCTACTGTTTGCTAGAGACGGTGAAGTCTATAATTTGGAAGGTAACCGCTGCATCGTCATCGGCGGTGCGTACAGCGTGGATAAATACTACAGGCTGCGCAGAGGCATGAACTGGTGGCCGGACGAACAGCCATCGAATGTTATTAAGGATCGCGTGGAGGCGCGACTCGAAGAAGAGGGATGGAAAGTGGACATCGTCTTGTCCCACACTTGCCCGTATAGGTATATCCCGAGGGAAGTTTTTTTGCCATCGATCAATCAGGCGTCTGTTGACAACAGCACCGAGGAGTGGTTAGACGCTGTAGAAGATAAATTAACTTACTCGAGTTGGTACTGCGCCCATTTCCACACATATAAATCCATAGATAAAATGACTTTTTTGTTTAATGATTTTTTGGAGTTATTGAAGGTTCAGCACAATAGTGGATTATAATGAAATTGCAGCTTATAGCCTTAAAGTCGATGATATGGCATAGCCAGGTAGTTCCCTCACTTTTTCGCTTGTAGTATTGCGCCATTGCCACGGTTAATTTCGCATAGAACTTCAACAAAGCCAAATCCGGCATTTCGCAGAAGTTCCATTTGTGTTTCAATGGTGCATGGTATATCGATATGGTATTCTCCCGGTGCTGCCTTGTCCGGTAAATTTGCGGTTATTATTTCGTATCTCTGCCGGTACTGCTTGACCATATGGGCGTCCACCATGAAATCGCCCTCGATATAGCAGCCATCCGGCTTTATCGTTTCGCGGAGTTTTCTATAAACCCCGGTTTTCTCATCCGGCCATAAATGGTGCATTGTCATGTTGGAAACAACAATATCAAAAGCACTTTGGGGATAGGTCCAATCTAGATAGGATGTCTCTATTATTGTTATCTTATCGTGCCTGTCGGGATGGTCATTCAACAGCAGCTCAAGCATACTACGTGACACATCGACACAGGTAATGTGCGCATTCGGAACTTGCGCCCATATGTAGTCAAGCTCTATTCCCGTTCCGCACCCGATGTCGAGTATATTCAATACCTTATCTGTTTTGGGAAAACATGCTCCGAGTTTCATGTAATCTTCAAGCCCGCTTCCTGATAGCATTTTGTCATTATATCCATCAGAACGGACATCAAAAAACGCCCCCATTGGTTCTGGTTCATTAAGGGTATGCATATCCCATTCCGGGTTGGGTAGATCATCGGTGTGGTACAGGCGGAAATAGTCAAACGCACAGTCTGCACCGTTATACGGCAATATTCGCGTATCGCCGTAGACAAATCCGAGCTTTTCAATGACGCGCCGGGACGCTTTGTTTTCCGGCTTTACGATGGCCGATACTACTTCCTGCCCGGCTTGTTCAAACGCCCACCAAATCATCGCCTTGCCTGCCTCCGTAGCGTAACCGCAGCCTTGGTACGCATCGGCGATTGAAAACAAAATTTCAATTTCGCCGCCTAATTCCCGCTTCGGGGCAACGCCGACTAAACCGATGCATTTTCCGCTATGTTTTGACTCGATCGCTAAAACAACACAGGGAATATCGATGCTAAACCTATCGTTGTTGAGCCATCGTATCCAGTCGAGGGCCGCTTCTTCGCTTTCCCATACCATATCCGGCATAAAATGTGAAACAATAGGTGTTTTGCTATTATAACTGGCGTCCGCCGCGTCGGATTCCACAAAAGGGCGCAGGATCAAACGTTTGGTTTCGATTCGCTCCATTATAGCTACTCCTCGTTTTTCATCAACGAATTGCTTTACTTCTTTGCTTTACTTCTTCAAATGTGGAGAATGCATGTATATCCACGTTGTTATCTTTCAGCAATGCTTCTAACGGCGCCTGCCGTATTTGCCAGAGGCATTGCCATCCGCTGCACAAAAATGATATAGTTTACTCAATTCTTGAAAATGACAGCAATGTGCATTACAACACCGGTACGGAGCGGGAAAGCGGCCAATCCCCATCGTGCAAAACAGGCACTGTTTAGGGCGCCGCAGAGGAGGGTGAACAATGAAAAGAGGAATATACAAAACACTGGCAATAGGGCAGACGGTGATGATGGTGTTGGGATTGCTTGCTGCGATACCGGCAGCGGCTTTCGCAGCGGAGGCTTATATACCGGCAATAGAAGGCGACAGCGCGCCGATCATGCCGTTCGCAACCGGCAATATCGGTCCACGCGGCAATACCTATGACGACCCTGCAAATGGCGTCTATGTTTCTCCTGGCGGCAATGATAGTACAGCGACTGGTTCTATTGACGCGCCTTATAAAAGCATCAACAGCGCTTTGGCGGCTGCTCAGCCCGGCGATACAATTATCCTGCGCAACGGCGTCTATCGCGAAGGAATTAATGTCCGTGTCCGCATCCCCAATATCACGATAAAGTCCAGAAAAGGCGAATGGGCAGTGATTGACCTGACCACTTACAATGCCGGCGCCAACGAAGACTCCGGCGTATATTTCGATGTGGATTCATCCGGTGGTAAATTACAAGCGGTCGAAGTCATAGGCGGCTTTTATGCAGTTTGCTTGGAGACCAGATGGGATTGGGGAGACCCATCCAATCGAAGCGGGGCGTCCAATATTGTCATCGAGGACTGCCTGCTGCATGATTCCCGCTACGATGTGGTCAAGGTGAAACCAAATTGCAATAACGTGACAATCCGGTATAACGAAATTTATAATTCCGGCGTCGCTTTTGGCGCTGAAGGAGGGAATGCCGAAGGCATTGACAATGTGAACGGCGATTCTATGGTGGTACAGAACAACTTCATCCATGATGTCTGTTCCACGGCGATTTACGCAAAAGGCGGGGCGACCGGCGTCTTAATCGAAAACAACCGAATCGAACGTGCAAGAGAAGCCGGCATTCTGGTGGGTTTTGATACCAGTCCGGAATTTTTTGACTTAGTCGTCAATCCGGAATACTACGAGAATATCAGCGGTATTGTTCGAAACAACTTGATTATGGATACCGGTCTCTCCGGTATTGGCCTATATGCCTCGAAGGATGCCCAAGTTTACAACAATACTTTAGTGAACGTAGCGAACGAAACCGATCACAGCGCCATTTACTTCGGCATCACGTTCCAGGATTGGGAAGATTACGCGGGCCGCCCGGCAAACGTCAACCCGCATATTCACCACAATATCATTAGCCAGCCCTCATCCGTCACCCGTCCGATGGTGGAAGTGCGTTATGCCACTGCGCTTGGCGGCTTGTCCGCCCTCGATGGCAACCCCTTGATGAACAATAACTGTTACTATATTGCCGGCAAAAGCGCGTCTTTTTCTGACCGCCGGCCAGACAGCACATTGGAGGACGCGGGGCTTTCCGCATGGCAATCCCATATCGGCGGGGATAACGACTCGCTTGAAGCGGACCCGGCCCTCGACGAGCGCTACATGCCTACAAATCCATTATGCTCCGGAATGGGATTGTGGTATAGCCTGGATACAGATACGGATACACAGCCCGGAGAATTTCCTGACCTAAACCATGACGGCGTGATCAATATGCTGGATGTGCTGCTCCTCTATAGGCATTTCCGAGGAAAAAGCAGTTTAGTCGGAGTGGATTTGGTTGCCGCCGACGTCAACAGGGACGGCTTGGTCAATTTGCAGGATGTGCTGCTGCTTTATCAGCATTACAGGGGCCGCTGAACAGCGCCCTACTTTATCGGCACATTGTAGGACCAGCCGAAGGGGTCGGGGATCTTGCCCCACTGGATGCCGGTGAGGGTATCGTACAGCCTCTGCGATAAGGGGCCGATGCCGCCGTCCTGAATCTGCAAAGGCTCTCCATGGATGCTCAGGAGGCCGATGGGGGAAATCACAGCCGCGGTACCCGTGCCGAAAGCCTCCTCCAAGCCGCCGTTCTTTGCTGCTTCATATAGTTCGTCAATGGAAATTTTGCGCTCCGAGACAGGGATGCCCCAGGTTTTCACAAGCTGCAGGACGCTGTCCCTGGTGATACCGGGCAGTATGCTGTCGCCTAGCTCGGGCGTAATGAGTTCCCCGTTGATCTTAAACATGACGTTCATGGTGCCGACTTCTTCGATGTATTTTCGTTCGACGCCATCAAGCCACAGCACCTGGGTAAAACCGAGGTCCTGGGCTTTCTTTTGGGCGATGAGGGACGCGGCATAGTTCCCGCCGCATTTCGTATAGCCGGTACCGCCCTTGGAAGCGCGGACGTATTCGTCTTCCACATAAATCTTGACCGGATTCAGGCCTTCCTTATAGTAAGCGCCCACCGGAGAAAGGATGACCACGAATTTAAATATCTCCGGGATACGCACGCCCACGTTCGACTGGTCGGAGTAGATGAAGGGACGGATGTACAGCGAAGTGCCGTCCTCTGTGGGGATCCAATCGCGGTCGACCTGGATCAGCTTGCAGACGCCTTCGACAAAGTCCTCCTCCGGGATGGGGGGCATACAGAAGCGGGCGCCGGAGGTGTTCAGCCTCCGTCCATTCGCATGGGGCCTGAACATTAGGGTCTTGCCATCCGGGCTGGTATAAGCCTTCAATCCCTCGAACACTTCGACGGCGTAATGGAGCACCATCGCAGAAGGTTCCATCGACAAGTTGGCATACGGTACAATACGGGCGTCATGCCAACCTTTGTCCATAGTATAATCCATGAGCAGCATATGGTCGGAAAAGTAGACGCCGAAGCCCAGGTCATTCCAGTCCGGCTTGGGTTTCGGGCTTGTAGTTTTTGTGATCGCGATATCCATTCTCAATACGCCTCCTGTAGATATGACTTTGCGACTATCATACAGCATAAGAATGCGGAAATATAGCCCTTTACGGGGTATTTTTGTATACTTGTATGGATATTTGCATGGATACTTGGATGGATACTTGGTGGTTTTAGGTATAGTATTCATACATTTTGTAGTTAAACTGTACTGTATCCTGAGACTTAAACCGTCACCCTGAAACAATCCATAGATAAAACCAACCCCTTCAGGTCTTTTGACAATTGGCGTAGTACAGAAATGCTGCCCATATCAGTTGTAATCTTAAAAAATAAGGCCATTTAAGGTCGCAACTTTTTTTCCACGATCTTCTGGTCCCGTAAAGATATACTCACAAATGAAAAGCGCATACAGCAAACAATTTGGTTGGGTGCAGACCGGCGAATGTCGCCCCTGCATGGGCGAAAGCCCCCGAAAAACTGCGCTTTGAATTAAAAAATTAAGTCGTGTATTATTCAGCTGGCTCCTACCGCGCAACACTTGAACATGATAAAATAGGATGGTTGCACAGCGTCTTCTTACTATGCATTGAGTCAAAGGGAAAAGGAGTACAGTATGGATCTTTTTGATTTTCTACCTTATGCGTTGATCCCGATCGTAATATTCTTTTTCTTTTCGATGATGAAAAATCAATCGAAAAAAGCGCAAGAAGGCATGTCTGAGACTTCTTTTAAAATACAACAACCAAAATATATCTTATGGCTTGGCATTGCTTGTACTCTTCTTTTCAGCGCACTATTTGTTTTATTATTCGTAACAAACGCAATGTCAGGTTATTATGAAGATTATGGTCTTATCGGCATCGCGGTGACTTGTCTTCTCTGTATTGGTTTTATCAGCATAGGACTAGCTCTTATTTATTCGTTTTATCAGGATAAGCTGATAGTCAGTGAAGATACGCTCTTTTGCAGCCAAATGTTTAACAAAAAACAGACCTTACAGTTTAAAGATCTAAGCAGTGTGCGGCTAAAGCAGGCTGGATACGGGATGGAATCGTTAACACTATTCCACAAAGAAAAGAAGATTTTTCGCGCTGACTCGTATTGTGCCGGATTTCAGCTTTTGCTGGAAAGAGTACAGAAGGAAAACATCCTTTTTAAGTAGAAGAAAGGCGGTGTTAAGTGAAAAGCCAAATCCACATCATTGTTTCAATCTGTATCTTTATGCTGATTCCCTTGGCCCCCGTATTTGCTTTTGCCGATGATACGCTGAGCACTTATACATTTGATGAATTGTATTTGCAAATCAGCGTTCCCTCTGAGTTGATACAGATAACGCGAGACGCTGTATCTGACGAACAATTCCTGGAAGAGGCAGGCGTTGACTTACCTACTCTTCAAAAACATCTTACCGATTCCTACATCTATCTCAATGCAATGCCTAAGGACCTCAGCTATGAACTGGCACTTTTCATGGTTTCCGATAAAGGAACACGCGATATTTGGAATCTTCATGACCATGATTCTTCGGAAATCCACAAAGCTGTCGCGCCAATTGAAAGCGGGTATGAACAAGCGGGCATTCATGCAAGATTTGATTCCCTGTATGATACGCAACCTGTCGTTTTCTTTATCGTTGACGTAGACAGAATCGAAGATGGAACTAGAATATACGGCCGTCAATACTATACAATCGTCAACGGGCAAGGCATCAGCGTCACATGCTGGGCTTACACCGGAAGAATGACTGCCGAACAAACCGATATGCAAAGAGCCGTCGTCGATCGCCTCGTATTCACACAGATATCAGAAAACCCAGCTCCTTCAAGCAGCAGAGGTTTGTTCTCTGGAATCCTTATAAATGGGCTGGCATGGGGCTTTATCGGCGGGGTCACCAGTGCTGTCGTTTCAATTCTTAACCGTAGTAAGATGGCTAAAAACAGCTTAGAACCGTGTTTAGTGAGCGATCCATCCTTTGCTGGCGCCACATTTATCTACAAAGGCAAAACCTATGATAGGGAAAAATATATCAATCAGCGTATGCTCCGACTCAACCTTATGAAAAATAAAGAGAAAGTCTTACCGAAAATCCTTGTGCGAGTGAATAAAAATAGGGATCCTCTCAAGCCATCCGCGATTATCAATGAATTGGAAGCAGAGGCTATCACCCGCATCTTAGCGGATTGATTGAATGAATATGGATAAAAGGCTAATAACAAAAAGGATTCGCGTTGGCGGCATGACCTGCATAAACTGCGAAACCAAAATTGAGCGAAGGCTCCGTAAAACTGTCGGCGTTGAAAAGGCGAACGCGAGCTACAACGAGGGTATTGCCGTTGTAACTTACCATTCCGATATCGTATCGCTGGAAAAAATCACCGCTCTCATTGAAAAGCTGGACTATCAAGTCCTGTCAGAAGACTTTAGGGAAAAGCCAAATATGCACCGCATGATCAGCGTTCTTGCTGTCATCGTGGCGATTTATGTTATTCTGGAGCACTTTAAATTACTGAACTTGCTTGTGCCAAGTCAATTGGCAAATGAGGCAATGGGATATGGGATGTTGTTTATCATTGGATTGGCGACATCTGTTCATTGTATCGCTATGTGCGGAGGCATCAACTTATCCCAGTGCTTACCACAGGGAAGCGATAAAAAAGGAGGCAGGCTTTCTGCATTCCTGCCCCCCTTGCTGTATAATGCCGGGCGAGTGTTTTCCTATACGGCGGTCGGCTTCACGGTCGGCGCACTCGGTTCAACGATTACTTTCACCAACACCATACAAGCTGCGCTTAAATTTGTCGCTGGCGTGTTTATGGTCATTATGGGGATCAATTTGCTTGGGTTTTTCCCCTGGCTCCGCAAATGGAATCCAAGGATGCCGAAATTCATCGCGCAAAGAATTAACTCGGAAAAAAGCCAAAGCAAAGCCCCTTTGATTGTTGGGCTGTTTAATGGGTTCATGCCCTGCGGTCCATTACAAGCCATGCAGATATACGCTCTTTCTACCGGCAACCCATTTGCAGGCGCATTATCCATGTTCCTGTTCAGTATTGGGACCGTGCCTCTTATGTTTGGCCTTGGGGCCTTCAGTTCATGGATGGGAAAGAGATTTATGGATAAAGCACTATCGGTAGGCGCGGTATTGGTTGTGGTTCTCGGCCTTTCGATGTTCTCGCAAGGCTTGGGTTTATCCGGTTTTGGACAATCGCCCGCTGACAGCATTTCCGGTTATACAGGGGAAATCCAAAGCGAGCCCGTAATTATGGAAAACGAGGTTCAAGTTGTCAACAGTACGCTGACATCACGAAGCTACCCGGCAATAACGGTGCAAGCAGGACTCCCGGTTAAGTGGGTTATCGACGCACCCCAAGGAAGCATTAACGGATGCAACAATAGATTATTCATAAGGGAATACGGCATTGAGCATACGTTTACCCTTGGGGAAAACATCATAGAATTTACGCCGGAAAATGAGGGCACTTTCAGTTACGCCTGCTGGATGGGAATGATCCGAAGTACCATTACTGTTGTAAATGATAAACCGGCACTATAATTTACTCTTGCGCCGAAATGGACAAGCTTTACCTATTTACTTTCGCGATGGCTTCAACCTCAACCTTTGCCCCCCTCGGTAAAGCAAGCGCTGCAATGCAGGACCGCGCTGGTTTCTTATCGAAATGCTCTGCGTATACTTCGTTAAACGCCACAAAGCCCGCCATATCGGTTAAAAAGCAAGTGGTTTTCACTACGTTTTCAAGATTGCTGCCTGCCGCAGCCAATACCGCAGAGAGATTCCTTATTACCTGTTCGGTTTGTTCCTTGATTCCGCCGCTAATGAGTTCGCCTGTTTCCGGTATTAAAGGGATTTGCCCTGATGTGTACACCATCCCGTTTTCTATGATTGCTTGAGAATACGGGCCAATGGCGGACGGCGCTTCTTTGGATACTACAATTTCCATTCCCAACCTCCTTGAAAAATCACACACCTATCGGCCTTTTGCATTCAAGGCTGATACGTTAATATGGCCTGCATGGTCGCGCCATCCCAGTCTATCGTACACCCGATGATTTCACCGATGAAGCGCATCGGCAAATAGGTGCGCCCGTTGATGATCATCGGCGCTACAGTAGGCGTATAACTATCAACCGGCATCGGAACGCCATTTACGGCAGCGGTGGGATTGTCGATCCAGAGTTCAATGATCTTTTCACCATGGGTGATGGTTACTTTCCTTTCGTCAGGAGTCCAGTCAGACGTGGCGCCAAATGGTTCGGTTATATAGCGGATCGGAAGAAAGGTCCTTCCATCAATTAGTACCGGCACAGCGTCCATTGCATGCGCGACGCCGTTTATGGTGTATTGGTTCTCACCGATGGTAAAGACCAGGACGATTGCTTCAACGGGGCTTTGTTCGCTGAGAAGACCATGTACATAAAGCATGAATAGTTCGAGCCCTACCGCCGGGTTTGTCTCCGTGATCCTGCTCACAAGCAGTTCGACTGCATAGATGCCTTCCGGCAAGCCGGCGGCGATATCCAGTCGCTGTGTTTCGTCGTTCCATGTGATTTTTCCACCCTGTGAACTCGCCGCACTATATAGCGTTACCGTAGGGAGAGGATCTCCGTAAATAGTAAAAGGATCCGTCGAAAATGCCGCATACCCTTCGTAGACGCCCATCTCCTTGGGGCCGGTCATGCCAAAAGGCGTCGCTTCCGGCTCATGCGGAGGTTCAGGAATGGGTGGAGGTTCTGCAGACGGGATTTTGTCAGTGGTGGTCACTCTGGACGTTATGGTGAGTACGGCTTCATTGGAGTAGACCGTTCCGTAGGAACTGCTTACTTCGCAGCGAAAGACGCCGCCGTCGTATCCGCTGGTTAAGCGACTAAGCGAAAGGATTGGCGTAGTTCCGCCGGAATAAACGCCGGTGTCTTTCGGTACAGCGCGCCATGCATCACGGCCGGTGCTGTCACGAACCTGCCACTGATAGGATAGAGGGCCGGTACCGCCGGCTTCTACCCGGAAAGTGGCCATACCGCTACTGGTGGTGACATCCGAGGGATGTTGAATGATATACGGTTTTACATAGGTGACATAGCGATCGGGAATCGGCCTTTCCTGCGCCACGCTAAGATCTTTGTCTTTGTCCAAGGTTGTGGCAATATCTCTGCTTACAGATCTGTCAGACGCCAGAACGGATGAACCTGCCTGGCCAGCCAGCGGCGCCGCCGCAAGTAAAACTAAGATCAGAGCCGCCGCGGTCAAAGAGATCAAAAGCCTTTTCAATGGTTTCTTCATCAGTAATCCCCCTCGTATTTTTAAAGTATGACTGTCAAAACGCAATGCTGATTCGTTCAATCGCATTATATCTTGCTACCTCCGAATAAGAAAGCTTTTTTTGGTTGAGGTAGAATCCGCACGCGATTTATGATATTTTTAGCATAGGATAACACGTATCGGAAACGTAAAAGATGAACAGAAATATAAAGGCAGGCTTACGATGATTACGAAACAGCAAATAAATATGATAAATTATATCGTCATCTGTATCAATGATTTTGCGGAGCGGTATATAATGGATTCAAGGGAGGCGTACCGCTTTTTGGCTCAGTTTGGTGGAATAGAATTCTTGAAACAGCACTATGAGATAGAGCATACTCTTAGCCTTGACGAAACAATGGAGGATTTGGAAACGATATGCCGCCGGAACGGAGGGGTGCTGCAATGATCCTCTACCACGGTTCCAATACAAAGGTTGTAGACATTGACCTTTCAAAATGCCGCCCGTACAAGGATTTTGGTCAAGGCTTTTACGTGACTAATATTCATGAGCAGGCAGCACAGATGGCACGTCGCGTTGTGCATCTATACGGCGGCTCCCCTTGGATATCTGCTTTTGATTTTGATGCATCGGCGTTTAGTTCCGTTGACGTTAATACGCTAATATTTGACGAACCAAATAAGGATTGCGCGCTTTTTGTCTTGAACAACAGGAACAAAAGATTCAAAGACATTCGCAACGCACTCTGCAACCATGATAATAAATATGATATTGTTGCCGGGCCTGTCGCCAACGACGACATCGCTTATTTGCTCAGGACTTTTTCATCCGGCCTTATTGACATAGATTCTTTGGTTCGTAGTCTGGATTACAAATCGCTGACTTCTCAACATTCTTTTCATACTGAGAGGGCGCTGAACTACATTCGACCGGTGGAGGGTTGATTATGGATAAAGTAAAAGCTTTGATTGAGGGTGTAACACAGGACATTATCGCCTATCTGGTAGAGGAGGATAATCTCTCCATTGAGCAGGCGATGGATTTGCTATACAACTCGGAGTTGTTCGCCAAACTAAGTAACAAGGAAACGGGTTTGTACAGGGAAAGCTCCGCCTATGTGGCTGAGCTGCTACGCGACGAGCTAACCAATGGGAAGTTTTCGCAGATTGAGGTGTAAAGTCTCTGCCGAATGTGTGAAAGGTAAATTGGTTTTCCTAATAGGAAAGCTTTTTTAGCGGAGACCCGTTTGATACAGGCGATATTGATTTAGTCTAGGGCGCTGGCGCGTACAACAGGCGAAAGATTCGGGCCCGGATAGTGCGGAATACTTTTGGGAGCGTGAAATATGGCTAAGTATGAGAATACACTAATAGGCAACTTTGATGCGTTTCTTCACAAATTGGACAATGGGATACTGAGGGGCAGCGCGTCTGCCAGTTTCGAAGATGGGAGCGATTACAGGAGCGGAGATATCCGCTGCGCTGTGCGCGTGTACGAGCGATACAGCATGATCGGCAGCAATCGCGTCAGCATAAACATAACGTTGATAGGCAACGGGGACGATCTGTTCTTGTCTGCAATCACCTCCGGCGGAAGCCAGGCTATTTTCTTTAAGATCAATACAATGGGCGAGAAAAGCTTCCTGAACCGGGTGATCGATCTCGTTGAGGACTATAAGAGAGAGAATCGATGAATCCCGCAAGGGCACACCGCAAGAGAACACCGCAAATAGTTTAAGTAAAGGCATTCCGCTTCAGACCTGCCGCAGTCTTTCGCGTTCTTCTTCGACAACATTTTTGTCAAGCCGTTCAAATAATAGTTCCGGCTCTCTTATGGGAAGCTTTGCCGGGACTGTTTTGTCTGCCCAACTGTTGTCCACCGCAAGCCACTCCCGCACCTTAGCGGATGAAAAGGGGAGGAAGGGTTCCAGTAACACAGCGAGATTGGCAATCATTTGCACACAAGTAAAAATGGTATCGGCGCATTTCTGTGGGTCTGTGTCTCGTGTTATCCATGGACGCTCCGTATCAAAATGTTTATTGCCAAAACGAACAAACGCGAACACCTTATCCAGCGCTTCTTTCAAATTTCCGCTTTCAATCATTGCGCCAACGATAGTATACAGTTCCGGTATTTTCTTGCTAATTTCTGGATTTATTTCACCATCCGGAACTATGGCGCTATGATATTTTCCTATAAACGTCAATGTCCGGTTTACAAAATTGCCCCAGGCGCCCAGGAGTTCGCCGTTATGACTGTTGACAAACTCCCGCCATGTAAAATCCGTATCGCGCTTCTCCGGCCCATTCGAGATCATGAAATAGCGAATGGAATCCGGATGATATCTGTCCACTATGTCCTTCAGCCATATTGCCCAATTCTGACTTGTTGAGATTTTACGCCCTTCCAGCGTTAGGTATTCGCTTGAGATAATATCGTCCGGTAATTTCCACTTGCCGCCGTTCGCCAGCATCAATGCCGGCAGGATGATGGTGTGGAAGGGAATATTGTCTTTGCCATGAACATAATAATGGCGGCTGTCCTCCGTCCAAAGATCCCTGTAATCCTCGCCTCGCTGGCCAGCGATATTCTTGCTCATGGACAGATAGCCTAAAACCGCTTCCGTCCAGACATAGATTTTCTTGTCCGCATACCCTTCCTTCGGCACATCTATGCCCCAATCCATATCGCGCGTCACGGCTCTGTCGCGTAATCCTTCGTTGATGTATCTGCGCGAAAAAGCAATCGCGTTTTTGCGCCAATGGGGGTGCGTGTCAACATAGGCTGTCAGTTCTTTTTCCAGCTTGGATATGGCCAAAAACAGATGTTTGGTCGGTTTGAATATAGGCTGGCCGCCGCATAAAGAACACTTTGGCTCCAGCAGATTCTCCGGGTCCAGCACTGTTCCGCAGGCGTCGCATTGATCGCCCCTTGCCCGCTCGCCGCAGGACGGGCACGTTCCGATAACAAAACGGTCGGCAAGCATAGTGTTACAATGCTCACAAAACGCTTGCGGCGCTTCTTTCTCGTAGATGTATTTCCCGCCGTACATGGTTCTGTGGAACTCCTGTACAAAGGATATGTGTTCTTCGGATGATGTTTTCCCATACCGGTCATAGCTGAAGCCTATTTTCTCGAAGCAGTCGCAGAACTCCGCGTGATAATAGTCGCTGATTTCCTGTGGCGATTGATTCTCCTGCTTCGCCCGGATCGCGATGGGAGAACCATGGCAGTCGCTGCCTGATACGAGATAGACCTCGTCCCCTTTCGCCCGATAATACCGCGCGATTACATCGGCGGGGAGAAGTCCCGCCAGATGTCCGATATGCAATGAACCGTTGGCATACGGCCATGCGCTTCCAATTAAGATTTTCATTGATAGCCCTTCTTTCCCTATATATCATGGTAATCATTCCAGACACGACCTAAAGGAATCCCTACATTTAAGTTGATAAGACAAGTACTGAAATAGAAAATGCCCCCCTCTCCGAAAACTCAGTTTTCGGGGACGAGAGCATTGCTTCGTGATACCACCCCAAATTTATCCGGGCTTCACAGCGCGGACCTCATCTGCTGCGGGCAGGAGATGACCTGCCGAGAGCATAGCGCATTAACGGGCGCACCCGTCGCAGCCTTGGGTACATGGTACCTTCGGTGCGCGGCTCCAAGACCATGTTCGACGGCTACATAGCTCCACCCTTTCTCATCAACCGGGTTCTCTGTAAAAGGTATAGCCGCCTACTCTTCTTTTCACTGCCTTTGTGCTTGTTGTAGCGCTATTATACCCAAAGCCGCCCAGTTTTTCAAGAAAAATTGAACTTGTTTCGTCTTAAGCGACAAAGGTGATAGTTCCTACCTTTTACTTATCTTGAAAAAGATACAAGATTGTATCATTCCCATATCCATAATCCTTTTCACCTGAAAAAGAATTGCTACAAAATTCAATATATGCCCACGGTCTTTTTGATTCTTCCTTATATAGATAAACACAGTAATGACGGCCATGGGTGATATAATAATCCCGTTTCAGAATCGCGCAATAACGCAACAAGGATCCAATAGAGCTACACTACATGTTATAATAATCGGGAAAGGTGGAAGAAACAGAGAAATGGACAACTGGAAACGCAATACCGCTTTATTTCTGACCGGGCAGTGCATTTCGCTGTTCGGTTCCATGCTGGTGCATTATTCCATAATGTGGTACATTACTCTAAAAACGCAGTCGGGATGGATGATGACGCTTATCGCAATTGCCGCCGCGCTCCCGATGTTCTTAATAGCGCCTTTCGGTGGCGTGTGGGCTGACCGTCATAACAAAAAGCGCATTATTACCCTCTCCGACGCTGCCATTGCGATCATCACGCTGCTAATGGCTCTCGTGATTTCGCCGGACTCTGACTACTCCATGCTGTTGCTGATATGCCTTGCTTCGCGGGCGCTGGGGCAGGGCGTACAATCGCCTGCGATCAATGCTCTGATTCCCGAGCTTGTACCGCAGGAACAACTGGCCCGGATCAACGGAATTCACGGAAGCATCCAATCCGCAGTCCTGTTTGCTTCGCCGATGGCCGGGGGCGCTTTGCTCGCGATAGCCCCGCTCAGGGCAATCCTATTGATTGATGTGACGACAGCCATCATTGGCATCGGAATCTTGCTTCTTTTCGTCAAAACGCCCGTCCGCTCCCGTCAAAACGAGAATCAGACAGGGCTGAAGCAATATCTTCGCGACATCAGCGAAGGTCTGAACTATATCGGCAAGCACCCCTTTGCGAAGAAGCTTATCGCGCTTGGGACGGTATTCTACTTCATGTATGCCCCCGCAGCCGTTCTGACACAGCTTCAAGTGGTGCGGAATTGGGGGGACAGTATATGGACTGTGCCCGGCGGGCTTCCGATCGGACCGGAGCAACGTCTGGCTGCGCTCAACATCGTATTTTTTGTTGGGATGACGCTAGGCGGGCTTGTCATGGGCGTCCGGGGCGGATTCAAAGACAAAAATCGTAGCATGATGCTTGCGCTTAGCCTTTTCGGGCTCAACGCAGCCTTGCTCGGACTGTTCAGGAATTTTTGGATCTATCTGTTTTGTGTCGCTTTATGCGGAATCATGCTAAATGTATGCAGCATCTCTATCGTCACACTATTACAGACAAGCGTAGACAGCACGTTCATGGGCCGGGTTTTTTCCGTGCTGATGATGATTTCCAGCGTGATGACGCCATTGGGAATGGTGGTTTGGGGTCCACTGGCAGACATTTTCAGCATCGACCGGATTCTCATCGGAACGGGAGGCTTCCTGTTTGCGTTGGGCTTTATTCTCATTTTTAACCCGACTCCAGCGAGAGACAGAGCATGAGCAGGTGATGGTTATGCCGGCAAACACTATGATTGAAGATAAATTGAATAAGCTTCCTGCAGAGCCGGGGGTCTATCTGATGAAGGATGCCGCCGGGAAGGTGATTTATGTCGGCAAAGCGTTGAACCTGCGAAACCGGGTAAAATCCTACTTTAAAGAAAATCTTGGACCGGGGGCGCATCAGGAAAAAACCAGAGCTTTGGTGAAACACATATCCGATCTGGAATGGATACTGACAGATTCGGAAATCGAAGCTCTTATATTGGAGTGCAATCTGATCAAGAAGCATAAACCCCGGTATAATATCAAGCTGGTCGACGATAAAGCTTATCCCTATGTGCGAATCAGTATGGAAGATTTCCCGAAGGTGGAATATGTACACAGAATGGAGCGGGACGGCGCCAGGTATTTTGGACCCTATACCTCCAGCAGCGATATCAAGGATACCATGAAACTGCTGAAGCGGATTTTCCCCCTGCGCAACTGCACATCAACCGCAGGCTGGGGAAAGCAGCAGCGCCCCTGTCTAAACCGGCATATCGGCCGTTGCATGGCGCCTTGTATGGGGCAGATAAGCAAAGAGGCGTATCAGGACGTCATCCATCAGGTGATTCAGTTTTTGGAAGGCCGTCAGGAAGCTTTATGTAAAACCATTGAGGATAAAATGAACCAGGCGGCGGAAGATATGCGCTTTGAAGAAGCCGCCTTGATGCGGGATCAATTGAACTCCATCCGGCGTGTGATCGAGAAGCAAAAGATCGTGTCCGACAAGAACGAGGACTATGATGTAATCAACTACGCGCGGGGGAAAAGCAAGGTTTGTGTGCAGGTGTTTTTTGTCCGGGAAGGCAAGCTTCTCGGCAGGGAGACTTTCTTTCTGGAGGGCGTTCAGGGGAATGAGGAAGTCCTGATGCCGTTTCTGCAGCAATACTACAGCAGAACGCCGGTCATTCCGCCGGAAATTGTCATACCCCCGTTGGACAGGCCGGCGGGAGATCAAAACCCGGATGAGGCGGAAGAGGGCGCGGACGGATCCGCCTATACCGGAACGGGCGCTGTAGCCGAAGCCGCCGTGGCTGAAGCCGCCGCGAAATATAATACCGACGCCGACGCCAATGCAGACGCTTACGCCGATGCAGACGCCAACGCCGATGCTGCCGTTGCCACTGATGCCGACGTTGCCGTTGATATAGCGGATGAACTCGCTACAACGCAAGCCTGGCTCTCCCGGGAGCGCAAACGCAAGGTACAGATCAGGATGCCCAAACGCGGCGAACGCAAAGGCCTGTTGGATATGGTGGGTAAAAACGCCCGGGATCTGTTGCTGCAAGTCGAGCAGCATGACGGCGGCCAGGGCGACCGCTTTGAACGGGGTTTGGCGGAGATCCGGGAAGCCTTGAGTCTGGAAAATTTACCTCATCGCATGGAATGTTACGACGTTTCGCACATTTCCGGTACGGAAACCGTAGCGTCCATGGCTGTTTCCATCGACGGGCGACCCCGGCCCGAGTTTTACCGCCGGTTCAAAATCAAAAGCGTGGATGGTAATGATGATTTCGCTTCCATGGCGGAAGTCATCCTCCGCCGTTTTAGTAAAGAACGAAGGGAAGATAGCAAATTCGGCGATTTACCGGATCTGGTCGTTATCGACGGCGGCAAAGGGCAGTTGTCCTCCGCGCGAGCCGTTATGGAACTGCTTGAAGTCGGCCATATTCCCACAGTCGGCCTTGCTAAGCAATTTGAATGGCTGTATAAGCCGGAGCAATCCGACCCCTTGATCCTGGATCCGAAATCCCCGGCGATTCAACTTTTGCAGATGATACGCGACGAAGCCCACCGTTTCGCGCTGACCTACCACCGCTTGCTCCGCGGCAGAAGGAACCTGGCTTCCGCCCTGGACGAAATCCCGGGCCTTGGGCCAAAAGGCAAGAAAGCCCTGCTGAACCATTTTCAACTGTCTTTGAAAAACATCATGGCGGCGGAGAGGAACGAACTGGCGGCGACGCCGGGAATAAACAAAAAAACTGCGGACGCCGTATATGACTGGTTCCATCCGCAGGATTGAACGTTCACCGGATCTCGATTCTGCAGGATTGCATGACGTCCAGCGCCGCTTGGTGCAGATCAGGCGGATACGCCGCGCAGCAGGAAGCGTCCACCGCTATGCTTGCCTTTGGGATAAAGGCTTTCAACATCAGCGTGTTGGAGATAACACAGACATTGGTGCACACACCGCAAAACTCCACATCCAACACGGGATCGCCTTCCGCGCTGTCTGCCGCCAGTTCTTGATACCTGGCGGTGATCGCCTTGGCAAGGTCGACGCTGCCGAAAGTCCATTTGCTAAAGTACTTTGCATCCTCCGGCAAGGCGGACTGGATCGGAGGGTAAACGGCAAAAGCTTCCGTTCCTTCCGCGCAGTGGGGGTTTATATCCTGGGTCACATAGACAGTCCCCTCAAAGCGCTTAAGCTTTTCTGCTATGCGGGGAACAACGGACTTTGCCTCCGGCGTCCCCATCGGTCCCAGGATGAAGAAGTTTTGCATATCAATCACAACCAGGATCTTTTCCATAGCGCAACCCTCATCTTTCAACATTACTATCTACATTATATGCAAGGTCTTTGCTATCCGCAACACAGGTAAGAAGACGCCGTATTTGAACGAATCTTCGTTCAGCACTTGTTGATGAAAGCCGGGTCAGTTATACTATATATGCTTAGGGGATGCTGCTTCGCCTTAATTATGGGCGGCAGCCTATTTTGGGAAAGGCAAAGGTAACCGGAAGATGAGAATTTGCTAATCTGACAGGAATCATGAAATGTGATATACAGAGCGGGCTAAACACGCCCGTTTGTCGGATTGGCGCACAACATGCAGATGCAGCCCGATTCATTTTGGGTGTCTTCTCCGTTCTCCGGATGTTTTTGCTTTGCCTATGTAATCCTGCGCACATCTTTCCGACACAGTCCTGTGAAAGGGGAGATTTTTTTGCTTTTATTGGAAGCGATCAATATAAAAAAGACCTATGGAAACCGGCTGCTCATCGACCTGCCTGAATTGAAGATTTATTCCGGCGACCGGATCGGCCTAGTTGGTGCGAACGGATCAGGAAAAACGACCCTGATGAATATCTTCAGCGGCGAGCTGCCGCCGGATGAGGGATACTGCAAACAATACCATGACATAGCCTACATCCGGCAGTTTTCCGATGCGGAAGCCGATGAGGATACCAGTATCCTGTACGAATATCTGACCGATGAGGAGACAGGCAAACCGGCTTTCAGCGGCGGCGAGCAGACGAAAGCCCGGATCTTTGGCGCCCTAAGCAAAGAACACCGGTTGCTGCTTGCGGATGAGCCAACCTCCAATCTCGACGACGACGGCATCGAGCTGTTGTATCGCAAGCTTGCCTTCGAGAAAACCATCGTATTAATCAGCCATGACAGGAGTCTGCTCGACAGGTTATGCAATAGAATACTCGAAATTCGTGATGCAAAAATTACAGAATATAATGGCAATTACAGTTTTTATCGGGAGAAACGCCGGGTAGAATTCGAGAGCGCCTTTGCGGAGTATCAGCAGTACCAGGATGAAAAGCAAAGGCTGGAGAATGCCTTAAGCAATACGAAAACCCGTGCTTCCTCCATCAAGCAAGCGCCTCGGCGGATGGGAAATTCTGAGGCGAGGCTGCACCGGCGCGCAGCCGAAGAAAAGTCGGAAAAACTCCATGGCGCCGCCAAAGGGATTCAGTCCCGCATCGATAAGCTTGAAGTAAAGGAGAAGCCGAAAGAAAACCACAGGATGCGCCTGGATTTTTCACTAACGGATCCGCCCCAAGGCAAAGTGGTAATCCGCGGCAAAGCGATTTCCTTTGCGTACGATAACCTGATCCTGTTTGACCGGGCTGAATTTGCCATTTCCAATCAATCGAAAACAGCGCTTCTCGGCGGAAACGGCTCCGGAAAAACAACGCTGCTAAATATGATCCTTAAGGACGGCGAAGGCATTAGCAAAGCGCCCAAGGTCAAACTGGGCTGCTTTTATCAGGGCTTGGATAATCTTCAGCCGAATCGAAGCGTTTTGGACAATGCACTGGAAGATAGCGTGCAGAGTCCGGCAGCGGTGCGAATGATCCTGGCGAGGCTTCTGTTTCGCGGCGACGATGTATATAAAGCCGTCTCCATGCTTTCCGGCGGTGAAAAAGTAAAGCTCGCGCTAGCCAAACTGATGACTTCCGACGCGAATGTGCTTCTGATAGACGAACCGACCAACTATCTGGATATCGACTCGATTGAAGCCGTGCAGGATTTGCTCAAAGACTACGAAGGGACCCTGCTCTTCGTCGCCCATGACAAAGAGCTGGTCCGCGCTGTCGCCGACAAGCTGCTGATCATTCAGGACAGGCAATTGCGCCAGTTTGACGGTACTTTGCTCGAGTACGAAAATCGAAACGAGGGCGTCCGGGCAGCGGCGGGCGCGGCGGATAAGCTAGTGCTGGAAATGCGGCTGACAAAGATTTTAGCCGATATGTCCCTGGCAGGCGCGGAAAAAGCCGCTCTTGAGGCGGAATACGCAGAGACACTGTCTTTATTAAAGCAGTTTGAAATTGAACCGCAAAAATGATATCATAAATAAAGTGTAGAATAATGTGTAGAATAAAAGGTGATATCGATGAATGAAATGCTGAAAGGGTGGCATACGCTTATCACAGGGGGATCCAGCGGCTTCGGCTTTGAAATGGCGAAAACCCTGTTGGCGCACGGCGCTACGGTAGCGATTGCCGCGAGGGGTGGCGCGAAGCTCGATAAAGCTTACGCAGAACTCAAGGGCGGCGGTTACGACGTCCATGCGCTGGAAATGGACGTGCGCAGCGAATCTTCCGTCGCAACCGCCGCCGAATGGATTGCAGGCAACTGGGAGAGGCTGGATATGCTTGTCAATAACGCGGGTATCGGTATGGGCGCCATCAACAAGAACCATGCGGAAAACCCGACGCCGGTTCATCAAATTGATCCCGGCGCGTTCAGAGATATTGTCGAGACCAATTTCATCGGTTATTTTCTGGTTACCCGCGCGTTCACCCCGTTTATGCTTACGCATGGCGGCAGGATTGTCAATGTCTCGACCAGCATCCGGACGATGACGGCGCCCGGCCAGTTGCCTTACGGACCGGCGCGCGCTGCGGCGGAAGCAATGTCGGTCATCCTGTCCGAACAATTGAAAGCATATCACATCTCAGTCAATGTACTCCTGCCCGGCGGCGCCTCCAATACCGGCTTTGTGCCGGAAGAACAGCGGGAAACCGCTGAAAGCCGTGGCTTGTTGCCAGCCAGTATCCTGAACGAGGCGATCTTGTTTCTCACCTCCGATCAAGCGGCGGGTTTGACGGGGGAAAGGATTATCGCCAAAGACTTTCCGCAATGGCTTGCGGAAAAAGGTTTTGCGACTGACTCTCCACCGGTATAGAATGAGACTTGATGTGTCAATTTAAAACAAGATTTTTTGAGGAAGTCCGTCACAATCGCCGCGTGATCGCAGCACCGCGAAGTAGAAGGAGCCATTCACCCATGAGAAAAGCAATTCTGTCCCTATGCATTGCGCTTTATCTCCTCTTTTGCTATGCGCTGGCGGCTTGTTCCCCAGAGGGACAGGAAACGGTCGTCATTGAAAATGAGCCGATACCGGAAGCCGCCTATGTAGCCGAAAGCCCGGATCCGGATGAAACGCAGCTTGAACTGCAGCCTGAAACGCAGCTTGAACCGCAGCTTGAACCGCAGCCTGAACAGCAAACTGCGCAAATCGTACTGGTATCGCCGACTTTCACGACGCTCAACAGAAATGATACGCTGACGATCACCTGTTTCGTGCTTCCCGGCGACGAGAACGACAGGGCTATACGCTGGAGCACCGGCGACCCTTCCGTTGCTTTAGTATCCGATAACGGCGAAGTAACCGCAGTCGGCGCCGGAGAGACTCGGATTACGGCGGAGCATGAAAACGGACGCAGTGCCGAATGCGTGATAAGGGTAATCGTTCCTGTCGAAAGCATCACTTTATCGGCGGCAGCAACAGAATACGGCCTGAACGAAACCATTCCCCTTACCTTATTCACCCTTCCCCGTGACGCCTCCGACCAGACGATACACCTGCAATCCAGCGATTCCCGAATCGTTGAGGTGATCGATAACCAGACCTTACTGACGAAGGGTATCGGCAGGGCAAGAATCACCGCGGTATCGGCACAAAGCGGTGTTTCGGCGTCTTGGGATATCCGTGTCGTTATCCCTGTGCGTTCCATCGCCTTTCTATCCTCCGAGATCCGTATGCAGAAAGGCATTTCGCAGTCAGTGGCCGTCATGATTCAGCCGGATAACGCAACAAACCAGGCGCTGACCTTTACTTCCAGCGCGCCGGACGTTGCGACGGTATCCAAGGAGGGCCTGATCACCGCCCAGGGCGCGGGGCAGGCCGTCATTACCGCCATATCCCATAATGGGCTGCGGACAGAGTGCCGGGTCACTGTTTTCGCGGATCTTATGGATATTCAAATCCACATCAACCGGATGCGTTATAAGGTTGGCGAGTCTGATCAACTCAGCGTCTCGTTTTACCCAGAGGATACAACAGATAAAAGATTCCGCTTAAGCTCTGACAACCCCGGGGTTGTCCGCATTGCACAAGACGGAAGCTTTACGTGTTATGCGTCAGGCGAGGCGATCCTGACGGCAGAGGCGTCCAACGGCGTCTCGGAGTCGCTTATCCTGACGGTACTGGATATGAATGCACTTGCCGCGGAAGTATTCAGGCTCACCAATCAGGAAAGAGCGAATCAAGGCTCCCCGGTGTTATCCGGCGGCAATATGGCGCTCAATTCAGCGGCAATGATCAGAAGCAAAGAGATTCTCAGCAGCTTTTCCCACATCAGGCCTGACGGCAGAAGTTTCGCTTCGGTTTATGATGATTTGGGAGGCGCTTACGCAGGGTATTATATAAGCTGCGGTGAAAACATTGCCTATGGACAGGAAAGCCCGCAAGACGCCCTCAGGGCTTGGAGGAATTCAGAAGAACACTGGAAGAATATGCTGGATCCCAACTATATCAGTCTTGGTATCGGCGTGGAGCTGGACACGAACGGCACGCTGTACTGGGTGCAGTTATTCAGCTGATTGGGTACACCATAGTAACTGACACCCTCAAGGCATCAATTTAAAACAAGAAATCAAAAGTGTCAGTTGCTAACGCTGCGGTAACGCAGCGCCGCTACTGCTTTTCCCGGAGCTTGTCGGCGATTTCCCCAATTTTCCGCAAACGGTGGTTGACCCCCGATTTACCCAGCGGCGGCGTCATAATTTCGCCCAGCTCTTTCAGATTGGCTTCGGGATTCAGCATACGCAGCCTGGCTACTTGCGCCAGGGAAGGATTGAGGGCGTCGATGCCGATCCGCTCATCGATTAGCTTGATATTGATCGTCTGCCTGACCGCCGCGTCCACCGTTTTCTCCAGATTGGCCGTCTCACAATTCACAAGCCGGTTAACCTGATTCTTCATGCCTTTCAGCACCCTGGCGTTTTCGAACTCCAGCAGATTGCCATGGGCGCCCATCAAGGTCAGGATATCCGCGATCTGGTCGCTTTCTTTCAGGTAAACAAGCTGCGTCTGTTTTCGCCGGCTTATCTTCGCCTGTATGCCGGGAAAGCGGTTAGCCAGCTCCATCAGATCCATACCTAATTTCTCATTTCCGGCAGTCAGCTCCAAATGATAATCGCTGTCAGGCCCGCTGACGGAGCCGCTTCCCAGAAAGGCGCCCCGCAGATAGCTACAGCTGCAGCATTTATTCCGGATAATATCTTTTTTTATACCTGCTACGATCTGCCCTCTGGCGGACAAAATCCCCAGGGAATGGAGCAGCCTCTGCGTATCTTCCGGCGAGGTCACCTGGATATGGTATACGGTTCGCCGTTTCAGGCGGTTTTGTCGCTTGACCGTCAGTTCCGCTTCGACAGAGAATAAGTCCTTGATCAGCCGAAATACCTTTCTGGCCACAGCGGAGTATTCTGTCGCGATGTATAGCCCTGGGTTACTATTCTGTCCGAGGGTAACCGTGCCGTCCAAACGCGTAATTGCCGCCAATTCCGCCAGCCGGCAGCAGGCTTTCTCCGGATAAAGCCTTGCCAGTTCGCCTTTGACGCCAGCAGAAAAGGAGGAAGTCCTTCCCATCATCGTTCTGTGTCCCTGTGCCGGATGTCCGCGCCGAAACCTTTCTCCCTGAGCGCGCCATACAGCTTTTCCGCCAGCGTTACGGACCGATGCCTTCCGCCGGTGCAGCCGATGGCGACCACCAGGCTGGATTTGCCTTCTTCGATATACTTGGGAATCAGATAAAATAACAGCGATGAAAACTGGTCGAAGAATACCTGCGAGACCTCATGTCCCATTACAAAATCCCTGACCGGGCCATCCTTGCCCGTCAATTCCTTCAACTCGGACAAATAGAAGGGATTCGGGAGGAAACGGACGTCCATCAGCAGATCCGCATCCATAGGAATGCCGTATTTGTAACCGAAGGATACAATATGGACTTTGAGTCGGTCCTCCCAGCCCTCCGCGTTGATCCGTTTTTCTAATATCTCTTTGAGATCCTTCACCTTCAGATTGCTGGTATCGATTATTTCGTCCGCGATTTCCCGCATGGCTTCCAGACGGCTTCTTTCCGCTTGAATGGTTTCCACCAACATCCCTTCGGATGCCATCGGATGACGGCGGCGGGTCTCTTTAAAGCGGTTGACCAGCGTCGGCGTGTCCGCGTCTAAAAAGAGGATTTTGGGCTTGCCTTCGCGGGCGGTCAATTCCTCCAAAGCAGGCGGCAACAGCTCGAAGAGCATACCGCTGCGGACGTCCACACCCAAAGCCAGGCGGTGGATGCTTCCCGCAGCCCGGATCATTCCCACTGTCTCCGCCAGCATGGCGGGCGGCAGATTATCGATGCAAAAATAATTCCAATCCTCCAGAATTCGGATGACGTTTGTCTTTCCTGCCCCTGATAAGCCTGTGATAATCCAGACTTCCAATTTTTGGTCTTGTGTCATATCGTTTACTATCTCCCCGTATCATCTGTATTAGGATAACAACAAAAGCTCAATCGCAATAGCCACGCCTTCTTCTTCATTGGACGCCGTGATCCAGCGGGCTTTTTCTTTCACACTTTCCTCTCCGTTTGCCATAGCCACGCCCCAACCGGCATATTCGATCATGTCCAGGTCATTGGGGCTGTCTCCGATAGCCATGACCTGCCGGCGCTCTATCCCCAAACCGGCTGCCATCACAGCCAATGCGACGCCTTTCCCCGTGTCCGGTCTGTTGATTTCCAGGAAAGTCGGTTTACTGGGTACGGCAAGGGCCTTCTTCCCAAAACGCTCCTGCATAGCGGCTGTGATTTCCCGTATCTGCTCTGCCCCGGCAATCACGGCGATCTTGGTCGCCCCTTCGGAGCCGCCGGCCATCATCGCTGTCAAGCTGGGCACTTCATGGAAATTGGTTCGGATACGCGCCCGGTAAACCTCCGCCTCCGGAGAGCTTTTCTCAATATAGAACTCGTCTTTTACATAGACATTGACCTGGTAACCGTATGGCAACAGAAATTCTAAAAGCTCGATGCTCAGCTGCCGGTCGAAGGGCTGATGGCTGATGATCCTGCCGTCTGGCATACAAACCAAAGCGCCCTGGTAGGTGATGAGGGGAACCTCTAACTCCAGTTCCCGGGCATAAGGCAGCGCCGATTGAAACATGCGGCCTGTAGCCAGCGTGACCGTTACGCCCTGCGCCCGGGCTGCTTGTATGGCTTTCTTTGTTCTTGGCGTAATCACCAGCGCGTCGGTCAGCAGGCTGTCGTCCAGATCGAGCGCCAGTAAACGGATATCCGGCTTCTCATCCGGAAGGACGGGATACGCAGGGGTTTTACCCGTCACAGACAATGCACCTCGATCCAATGCGCAATGCCGTCTTCATCGCAGTCCGCGCAGATCGCATCCGCAGCCATTTTCACTTCGCTGATCCCATTGGCGACGGCGACGCCAACGCCGCATTGCTTAATCATTTCCAGGTCACTGTAATCATCGCCAAAAGCAACAACGGCTTCTCTGTCAATCGCTAAATGGGCCGCCAACGCCTTGACGCCGTCCCACTTGTCCGCGCCCTTTGCGGCATAGCGATACCAGTTTTCTCCATAAAAAGGGATGACGTCGATCATCGGAAAACCGCTAAGAATAGCCCGCGCGCCATCCTCATCCGGCAGTTGCACGGAGACTTTATACGCGTCGCAATCCAGCCCATGTGCGAAATCCCTGGGATAAGCGGGCAAATAGTCGCTCCAGCCCGGCGTACTCTCCTCAACCAGTTGATTCACGAAATAGCCTTCGTCGGTATCCACCGTAACATAGCCTATTCCCGGCGTCTGAAGAAGCGCTTGCAGCAACCGGTTGGTGATCTCCCTGCTCATCGTCGCGCGGTAGACGATCCGGTCTCCTACGCGGACAAGGGCGCCGCCGTTGCTGATCATCGCATCCGGCTGTATCCAATCTATAAAGCGCTTGGATGAGCTTTCCGACCGTGCCGTGGCAAAGGCGGTGCATAAACCATTTGTTCTGCATTGATCCAATATAGACTGCGTGTACGCAGAGATGCTTTTGTCTCTTCGCAGAAGACTATTGTCGAGATCCATCACAATCAGCCGCAATGGTTTTTTTGTTTCTTTCCCGGTATTGTTCATCTTTTTCCTATCCACACAATGGGGTCATTGGGTCTGTGAAATAAATGTTATCATAAAAAGTTTAAAATGGCTAATGTAATATCAAAAACAACCCTATGTTTCGAGTGTAGACAGATGGAGAGGAAACACGACCGGGATCTCATCGGGATTCGCCACTCTAAAAAGCCGCTCGAAAAGGGCGCCGATATACACAGCGCATTTGGCGCAACTCTTACATTGCAGGAACACACTTCTTCATAAACCCTCCTGAAAGAGAAAGCAGCATCTATCCGGATGCTGCTTTCCCTTTCAAGTTGTTCCGTCTATATGAATCCTGATAATCATTCTATATGGGGCACTGCCCCATGCCCCGTCGAGATTCGCGTACACGCCGCTCATCCCTCCGCTCCCTACGTTCGCGGGGTGCATCCAGATGCACCGCTATATAAAACCCGATGTATAGATTCTTTAGTGGGTTTCATATAGCGACTTAGCGTCCCTTGAACGAATCTTCGTTCAGCACAGGATTCGGATCCACGCTTATCCTGATCGCTGATGGAAAACGGGAATAGGTTTGTGCGGTAACTCATTTAGGGAATGAGCTGCGTCAGGCCCAGCCGCTCAATAGCCACTCTTGACGGCCTGCCGGAGGGATAGTCCCAGTCCATTTCACGATAATAATCCCGGCGAACCGTTTCTACATCCACGGTTACGCCTGCGGTGGGGCCTGCAAGAAAGGGCGGGTCGCCCAGTACGCGCCCGGGCGGCTTGAAGTCCTCAAAGCTTATGCCTTCATTGACATTAAACTGCTGGCGCAGCGTATTGACCCTTTCGCCGCAGGCAAGGGCTTCTTCCATATCGAAGTCTTCCCAACCCGTTATTGCCTTGAGAAGCTCCAGCGTCGGGTAGCGATAATAGCAATATTTTCCTAAAATGCATAGGCCGGTTCCATTGAAAAAATGGTACCAGTGGCTCAACAATTTCAGCGCTTCCCCTTTGTTCTCATAGGCGTAGCGGCTATCCGGCAAATGCCGCATGTTGTATATTTCCTCAAATTGACGGTCGGTCCAGCCATGTTCGATGAATCCAACCGGTCCTTTGCAATGGATACCGGGCGTGGGATCCAGCGCATAGCTATAACCGAAGCCCGGCCAGCAACGCGGGTCATGCATGGGCAGTTCTACGCCGCCGGCCTGCATGGCATACGCGATCGCGCCCTGCCCGAGTTTATGGGCCGCGATGCGGGAACCATCGGCAAGGACTGCGCCTATCCCTTCGCGGTAAGCCATTTGCCGGATCAGCGGAACCAGCGCATCTTTGTTCCCCCATGATAAATCCATGCCGTTTATGTCTTCCGGGCGGATGAGGCCCTTCTCGAAGCACTCCATGGCAAAGGCGATTGTGCCGCCGGTGGATATACTATCCATGCCGTAGCGGTTGCAGGCTTCGTTTGCCTCCATCACCGTTTGTATATCGTCCACCAGACAAAGGCTGCCAAAAGCGCCAATGGTCTCGTATTCTGGCCGGTGGGATTCTTGCGTCCGGCCTTCGCTATCCGTGAATTCGATTATGGCGCCACAGGCGACGGGGCATTGGGCGCAGGCATAGCGTCGCTTGACGTAGGGCGCGTAAGCCGGTCCGCTCAGCTTCATCGCCTGATCCAGGGAGTAATTTCCGGCGCCGAGGGAACGCCAGTTCTGCACAGGGCAGTCCTGGATGGCGATATTCTTGTCATAGACTGTGCCGGTGCCGCTGGTACCCAGCCTATTTGCCATCGGCGTCCTTTCCTGGGTAATGTTGTGCACCATATAGTCAAGCTGCTTTTGGAAGGCTTCCGGATCGGCGACAGGCACTTGGTGCGTTCCGCAGACGACAAATGCTTTGAGCATCTTTGCACCCATGACAGCGCCCAGCCCCAAGCGACCGGCTGCCCGTCCGTAATCATGCATGATGTTCGCGATGCGCAACTGGTTTTCTCCTGCCTGGCCAATGGACATGACGCCGATATTTCTGCCGGTATATTTCTCTTTGAGCCAGGTTTCGGTATCGCTGCAATCCTTGCCCCACACATCCGCCGCGTCGCAGAACTCCAGGCGCCCGTCGTCGAGGAAGATATAAACAGGCTTCTCCGCTTTACCGCTGAAGAAGACGCCGTCATAGCCCGTGCTTTTCAGCTTGGGTCCGAAATTGCCGCCGCAACTGGAATCCCCCCAGCCACCGGTCAGCGGTGATTTGGCTACGACGTGAAAGCGCCCGGCAGCGTGCGCTTTGGTACCTGTGAAGGTTCCGGCGACAAAGCCGATCATATTTTCCGGTCCCAGGGGGTCTACGCCCGGTTGGAGATGCTCGTACAATATCCGTGCCCCAAGCCCGTAGCCGCCGATGTATTGCCTGTAGAGCTGTTCGTCAGGCTGAACCTCCCGCGTCGTTTTATCGCTGAGGTTGACAAAGAGAAGTTTGCCCATATATCCGCCGAAATGCACTGAATTTCCCCCATTCTTTAAAGTGAACTGTCGCTAATAATTATCTATTATTCTAACCGTTTCTAACACTTCCCTCTATGCTCTCCCTTCACCACAGTTTTGGGGGATGAACAATACCGGAGCACCCGAAAATCGAAGAGCTACAGGGCGGAATGTAGCATAATGGGATATGGCTAAATTTTGGTAATCATTGGGCTTTCCAGGCTGCCAAGCTGCCAGGCCGTCAGACTGCCAGTCCGTCAGGCTGCCAGACCAACAAGCCGCTAGCCTCCCGCTATCAGGACAGTGACGAGGACTTCACTTTCGGCGGGGATTACGGTGGACAAAACCAGGGGCTGGCGCAGTATGCTCCCGTTGATCACCACCATGGCTTCTCTGTGGAGCTTGCCGCTTTTATCCAGCACTTCCGTCAGGGCTTGATCCCCATATTGGTTAGCCAGCAGCGTAAAAAGTTCGCCGACCGTGATGCCGTCCCGGTCAAAGCGCATTTTCCCCGGCAACCCGGGAAACATATCGCTATGGTATAAGGTGAAACCCATACTATCCTCACCAGCCATCGGACAAATTGTACCTAAGATGATTATACACAAATTGCCTGTAGTTTGAACAGGGGCAATCAGAAAACCTGCGCATGGCGCCGTGCCTGCCGTTACAGTTCAGTGCCGACTATGGTGGCGGACAGAATGTTTGCCGAGGCTACGTTAGGAACATGAAGTCGTGAAACACAGGCTTGAAATTATGTGAATTGCGGCTTGCTTTCCCTGTTACGGCAAGTTATAATTTATTTGCGTGTTGCCGGGAAAAGTCGTACATCATGCCCTGAAACGGCTTGGCAAGCGGCATAGCTGCGATTGGACTGCGGTTCAACGCAGCCGGTGATTCCTTTCCAACATGGAATGATAGTAGGAGGTGAAAAAATGGCTTACACGATCAATGATGAATGTATCAGCTGCGGCGCGTGCAGTTCCGGCTGTCCCTCGGAAGCTATTACGGAAGGCGATAGCAAATATGTTATTGACGCAGGGAAATGCGTCGATTGCGGCGCTTGTGCTGACATTTGCCCAGTAAGCGCACCTCAGGCTGGATAAAGCAGATAATGAATACCAGGTAAATCAGGGCGTCGAAAGACGCCCTGAATGTTTTTTATCGACAAAAACCGTCCAGTATGGCGCAGAAAAGGCATATAACAACAAAACGCGAGATACCATAATACCGGGATACCCGGCATATGGTTATATATAGATTATTTAAGGAGTTGGTACGATTGGCAAAAAAAACAATGGTAGATTTAGATTTGAAAGGAAAACGGGTCTTGCTTCGTTCTGAATTCAACGTCCCCATCAAGGACGGCAAAGTCGGCGACGACACAAGAATACAAGCGGAACTGCCTACAATCCGCTATATCATGGATCAGGGGGCCGGCTTGATTATCATGACCCATTTAGGCCGCCCCAAAGGGAAACCCGTTGAGGATATGAGTGTGAAGCCGATCGCGGCGCATCTGTCGGCATTGCTGAACCGGGAAGTAACCTGCATCCCTTACGGCACGGAGGAATCCATTAAGGCGGCGGCGGATGCGATTACCCCGGGACAAATCACGCTATTGGAGAATACGCGTTTCTGGCCTCAGGAAGAAAAGAACGATCCGGCCTTCAGCCGCTTTTTGGCGTCGCTGGGAGACATTTATATCAACGACGCTTTTGGCGCCGCGCACAGGGCGCACTGTTCTACAGAGGGAGTCGGACAGTTTATTCCGGCAAGCGCCGGTTTTCTGATGGAAAAAGAAATCGCCTTCCTTCTGGAAGCCGTCGAGAACCCGAAACAGCCCTTTGTGGTGGTGATGGGGGGGAGCAAGGTTTCGGATAAAATCTCCCTGATCGAGAATCTGGCTAATAAAGCGGATTCTATCCTTTTTGGCGGCGCGATGGCCAATACACTGCTGGCGGCAAAAGGTTGTGATATGGGGACTTCCAAAATCGAATCGGACAAACTGGATCTTTCCCGGGAAATGATGGAACGGGTGGAAAAAGGCGCCTGTAGAATCGTCTATCCGGAGGACTTGGTGGCGGCGGACAGCTTCAGCGACGATGCCGAAAAAAAGACAGTGCCCTATGACAAGGTGCCCGCCGGGTGGATGGCGCTGGATATCGGGCCTGCTACGGTGAAAGCCTGGGCTGCTATCTTTGCCCAAGCCGGCACGATCATTTGGAACGGTCCGCTGGGCGTCTATGAAATGCCCTCCTTTGCCAAAGGATCCGACGGGGTGGCAAAAGCCATGGCGGAATCCTCCGCCATAACCATAGTGGGCGGCGGCGATGCGGTCGCGGCGGTTATACAAGCGGGCTACGGAGAGAAAATGACGCATTTATCCACAGGAGGGGGCGCTTCTCTGGAGCTTCTGGAAGGAAAAAAGCTCCCTGGCATAGAGATACTGCAGGACAAGGATTAAGGAGGCCAACATCATGCGAAAAGCGATTCTAGCCGCGAATTGGAAAATGTTTAAGACAGCGGCCGAAGCAGTGGCTTTTGCCGATGCGCTCAAGGAAAACCTGCGGAAGCAGGCGTTGCAAGATCAGGTGGATATCGTGGTTTGCCCTCCCTTTACCGCATTGCCGGCATTTGCTGAAGCGACGAAAGGAACTGCCATTGGAACCGGCGGGCAGAATCTGTATCCCGCGAAAGAGGGGGCGTTTACCGGTGAGATTTCTCCGGCGATGCTCCTTGCGGAAGGCGCGTCCTACGTCATTATCGGGCATTCCGAGCGCCGGCAGGTCATAGGGGAGCAAGACGAGTTTCTGCATGCCAAAATGAAAACTGCCCTGGAATACGGGCTGAAGCCTATCCTTTGCATCGGCGAAACGCTGGAGCAGCGGCAGCGGGGGGAAACCGCGGATTTCTGCAGGGGCCAATTGGCTGCCGCACTGGCGGATTTTGGTCCGGAACTCTGCGACACGCTGATCATCGCCTATGAGCCAATCTGGGCGATCGGCACAGGCGTAAACGCCAGCGCGGACGACGCCCAGGAAACCATCGCCCTCTTGCGGCAGTGGCTGAAATCCGCCTTCGGCGCCGGGGGCGCGGAGAAGGTTCGCATCCAATACGGCGGCAGCGTCAAGCCGGATAACATCGGCGCCT
>Ga0099364_10001501_pt1 | contig 38271 bp, 32 predicted proteins | sample TergutTh196P3_FD_73070 | JGI IMG/M metagenome (GOLD analysis project Ga0099364, IMG submission 73070) | Microcerotermes parvus P3 segment gut microbial communities from Pointe-Noire, Republic of the Congo - Th196 P3 | ecosystem: Host-associated > Arthropoda: Insects > Digestive system > Gut ... | reverse complement strand
TATCGCTGGCACCGGATTTCGGTGCTTCTTTAGCTGAAGACATGTTATTCCTCCTTGGGATTAATTATTTCCAATTCTTTAATCAACCTGGACAGGTAGGTCCTCTGTATGTTCAGGGCCTTGGCCGTATCGGTTTGGTTCCAGTTATGTTCGCTTAGGACCTGGCTAATAAAACGGGTCCTGAATATATTTTCGGCATTCTTGAGGCTCCTGTTGCCGGTACTGGCAGTGGGGGCAGAAAGCTCCGTAGGGGATGAGGTTGTCAAAAAAAGATCCTCCGCCTCGATTACCCTGCCCCGGCCTATCACACAGGCCCGTTCTATGCAGTTTTCCAGTTCCCGGACATTCCCGGGCCAGGGGTAGCTCAACATGGTTTCCAGAGCTTCCTGGGTAAAGCCGTCAAAGTGGTTTTGGGTTTTTTTTATGCTCTTGGACAAAAAGAAATCTGCCAGGGCCGGAATGTCTTCGGGCCTCTGCCTTAGGGGGGGTATGTAAAGGGGCAGCACATTAAGGCGATAGTAAAGATCGCTTCGGAACTCCCCCTTCTCTACCTGTTTTTCTATGTCCCTGTTGGTCGCCGCCAGGATGCGGACATTGACGGTAATCGTGGTATCCGAACCAACCTTTTCGAAGGTTTTTTCCTGTATGACCCTTAATAGTTTGGCCTGAAGGGCCAGGGGGAGCTCTGCAATTTCGTCCAGAAAAATAGTGCCCCCGTCGGCGGTTTCAAAGCGGCCATGGCGGGATGCGATGGCACTGGTAAAGGCCCCCTTAACGTGGCCAAAGAGTTCGCTTTCCAGGAGCCCTTCGGGAATGGCGGCGCAGCTTACCTTTACAAAGGGCTTGCGGCTCCTGTTGCTCTTAATGTGGATCTGTTCGGCAAAGACTTCCTTCCCTACCCCGCTTTCGCCCAGGATAAGGACCGAAGAATCGGTCTTGGCCACCCGGTCGACGATTTCAAGTTTTTCTTTTATCACCGGGTTTTTGGCAATTACTTCCACCCGCTCGGGGATTATCCCTTCGTGGAGCTGTTCTATCTTGACCTGGGCCTTCTGCATGTTCCGGGCATTGGCCACCGCAATCCCTGCCTGGGTGGCAAAAATTTCCAGCCAGGATAGATCCTCCTGGGTAAAATCCTTGCCCCCCTTCTTGTTGATGATCTCTATGACCCCCAGGCATTCATCCTTAACCCGCATGGGCACCGCCAGGATGGCCCGGGAAGGAAAGTTGGCCTGCTTAAGGGCGTCGCTGGAGTGGCGGTTATCGCTTTCTGGGTCATTCATGATAATAGATCGGTTGTGCATGGCCACCCAGCCGGCTATGCCCTCCCCCATTTTGATGGTGTAGGAACTAACCTCCGCCGAATCTTTTGCCGAAGCTCCCCCAAGGAAAATCTCAAAATAGAGTTCCTGGGTTTCCTGGTTTACCAGGAGGAGGCTGGTAGATTCCCCCTCGCAGAGGCGGCTGGCGGATTCGAGAATTTGGGTAAGCAGGGAATTAAGATCCGCATACTTGGAATTGATTAAGGCATTCGTCTCAATTAAGGTGTTAAATTTTTGGACGTCGATAGACGACAGCATAGATGTAAGTAAAATTTAGGCTCCTACTCCCCGGATTCTTTGGATTTTAAGAAATCCCCCAGGGTGTAGGTGGAATCGTCTGATTCGTCGGCGGACATATACCTGGAAAGCTCATCTTGCTGAACCTTCTTCTGGTAGTCCCTAATGGAGAAGGCAACCTTCTGTTTGTCCGGCTGTATTTCCAGGATCACCGCACTAAGCTTGTCACCCTCTTTGTATTTCTTGAGGGCCTCTTCGGGGCTTTCTTCCCGGGTTTCGCTTAGATTGGATTTATGGATGAGCCCCTCTATGCCGCCGGGGACCCTCAGGAAGACCCCAAAATCGGTGATGGAAGAAACTTCGCCCTCCACCAGGCTCCCGGGCCTGTAGGTATTGGCAAAACTCTGCCAGGGATCTTCAGAGAGCTGCTTAATCCCCAGGCGTATGTTGCGGTTATCCTTGTCGATGGCGGTGATCATTATTTCGATCTCTTGACCGGTCTGGACTTCGCTCCCCGGATGCTTCACCTTCTTGGTCCAGGAGAAATCATCCACGTGGAGGAACCCTTCTATGCCCTCGTCCAGCTCTACATAGGCCCCGGCGTTGGTGATCTTTACCACCTTGCGGGTAAGCCTGGTTCCTATGGGGAACTTCTCTTCGATTTCTACCCAGGGGTTGGCGGTAACCTGTTTAAGACCCAGGGAAACCCTTCCAGCTTGAAGGTCATAGCCGAGGATCATGCACTCTACCACATCGCCTATGTTTACCAGTTCGCTGGGTTTTTGCACCTTCTTTACCCAGGAAAATTCTGAGATATGGGCGAGCCCTTCTATCCCCTCTTCCAGTTCGATGAAGGCACCAAACTCGGTGAGCTTGGTAATTTTTCCCTTTACCACATCGTTGACATGGTACTTGTCCTCGAAGTGAACCCAGGGGTCTTCGGTAAAATGTTTTATCGAAAGGTTGATCCGTTTTTCGTCGGGGTCTATGCGTATGACCTTTAAGAAAATTTCCTGGCCCTTCCGCACGAAGTCCTTGGGCCTCGTTACATGGCCCCAGCTCATGTCGTTTATATGGAGGAGGCCGTCGAAGCCCCCCAGATCAATGAAGGCCCCAAAGGAGGTAAAACTTTTGACCACTCCGTTTACATCGGCCCCTATCTGGGTCTTGGCAAAAAACTCGCTCCGCTTCCGTTCGATTTCTTCTTCCATCCACTTGCGGCGGTTCACCACCACATTTACCTTGCCGTCCGAATAGAGACGCTCCACATAAAAACTGGTTTTTACCCCTATGAGTTTTTCCGGCCGCTCTACCTTTTGTACATCCGATTGGCTGATGGGAAGGAAGGCCCGCACATCGGCCCCCAGGAAGACATCGTAGCCCCCCTTGATCTGCTTTTCTATGGTTCCCTCAACAGCGGTGTGATCCTGAAAGGCATCCCGGAGATTTTTCCAGAATATTTTTACATCCGCCTTCTGTTTTGAAACGATGACCTCACCGAATTTATTTTCTTTCGTCACCAGGATAACCGAAACTATGTCCCCCTCTTTGGGGATCTCCACAAATTCGGCGATGGGAATTTTACCTTCGGACTTGTAGCCTATGTTAATAAAAACCTGATCCTGGGTTACCTGGATCACATGACCATCGATCATCTGACCCTCTTCGATCTGTTCGAGGTTTTTTAGGTATTCTTCCTGTAATTGGATCTGGCTATTATCCCCTGCGGCCGGGCTTTGAACTGCTTCGCTTCCCTCTTTCAGATCAGTGTCCGATCCCACTTCCTTACTGGTCATGCTTTTTCCTTCAATTTTTAGTGTCAATACTAATTTCTCATAAACTGCATCAACAGTCAAGTCCGAAGTGTCCAGGTATACCACCCCGGGGGCCAGTACGAGGCTCCCTTCGGCCTTATTCTTGTCTATCTCATCCCGCTCATCTATGGCCTTTTGAATCTCCTGGAGGCTTAAGGAAGACACTCCCTGCTCAAAGCGGCGCCTGGCCCGGGCCTCTGAAGAGGCATCGATGTAAAAGCGGTATTCCGCCTGGGGAAAGACCACGGTGGTCATATCCCGGCCCTCCACCACCACCCCCAGGCCCCTTTGACCGTAGGAGCCGGCTATGGAGCGGATAAGGTCATTTACCACATGGCGTATGGGCACGATGGCTGAAAAAAGAGCCGCATTCCGGTCAATCTCATCATTTTGGAGTAACCCAGTCACATCTTCCTGGTTTAGAAAAACCGATTTCCCCTGGATTTCTATCCCTGCAGATCGGGCATATTCCAGGGCCCGGTCGGCTTCGCTGGGGCTAATACCCGCCCGTAAACAGCCCAGGGTGATGGCCCGGTAGAGAAAGCCCGAATTGATGTAGGTAAAGCTCCCTGGCGGCTCGAGCCGTTCAGAGAGAAGCCTCGCGATGGTGCTTTTACCGGACCCGGCGGGTCCGTCAATGGCGATTACCATAGCTGCCTCCATGCATTATGTACCCCTGAGAAGGGTGAGTTCCTGCTCACTGAGGGGCCGGGATGCCCCTTCCGCCAGGTTTCCCAGACCCACGGGCCCTATGCGGATCCTCTGGAGCCGCCGGGGGTGGAGGCGGAAATGGGAGAAAACCCGGCGGATTTCCCGGTTTTTCCCCTCCAAAAGGATAACCCTTAGGGTTTTTTGCCCCGTTTTTTCGATAAACTTTGCCTTATAGAGGACCCCATCTATGGTGATGCCCCGGGAAAACTCCTCCCCCAGGCTGTCGGGGATGGTTCCCGTGGCCTCTACCAGGTACTCCTTCTCTATTTCCCGCCGGGGATGCCCCAAAAGGGCCGCAAAGGCCCCGTCATTTGTAAACATGATGAGCCCCGACGAAAGATAATCCAGCCGGCCCACGCTGTAGAGCCGTTCCGGGCAGGGGGGTAAAAGCTCCAGGGCCAGTTTTCGGTTCTGGGGGTCCGAAGAACTGCAGAGGTAGAGGGGGGGCTTATGCAAGACCAGGTAGAGGAGCCTCGATTCCTTTGTCACTTCCTGGCCGTCAAAGCATACCCGATCCCCCGGAAGGACCTTTTCGCCGGGGACAGAAACGGTGGTGCCGTTGATGCTGATCCTTCCCTGGGCGATGAGCTTTTCAGCGGCCCTCCGGGATGCTATCCCTGCCTGGGCCAGGTAGACCTGAAGCCTTAAAGATGGGGCCTGTTCATCAGATTTCCGGTTCAAGCTCAAAGCGCTCGGCCTCACTTTCATCAAGCCTTGGCAGGTCCGCTATGCTTGCCAGGCGGAAAATTTTCAGGAACTCCCTGGTGGTGCCGTACTGGGTGGGTTTCCCCGGGATGTCCTTTTTGCCCATCTCCCGGATCAGATCCTTCTCTGTGAGGAGGCGGATCATATTGTCCGCCTGGACCCCCCGGATGGCTTCGATTTCGGCCCGGGTGATGGGCTGGGAATAGGCAATAATGGACAGGGTCTCCATGGCCGCCCTGGAAAGGCGGGATTCGTTTTTCTTCCCGTACTTTTCCTTCAGGACCTCCCAGTGTTCCTTCTTGGGTGTGATGCTAATTCCGCCCCCTACCCTGGAAAGTTCGAGCCCCGACTCTATGGCCCCATAGCGTTCCTGGAGCTTAGCAAGACAGCCCTCTATCAGCTCCCTGCCGAGCCCCGAGATCCGGGCTAGTCCTGCCTCGTCCAGGGGTTCAGCTTCCAAAAAAAGGATGGCTTCTATAAGGGCCGTCTCTTTGCTTATATCTATGTTCATTCCTCTAGTTCCTGTGGAAGTTCATGGTTTCGGATGATGATGTCTCCGAACATGCGGTTTTGGAAAATAAATATCATGTTCTGCTTGGCCGCTTCAAGGAGGGCCAGGAAGGCGCAGACAAAATCGAGGATGGAGCCGGTCCGAATAATTAAATCCGTAAAGGCACATTCCCCCCTTTCTTCCAGGAGCTCAAAGAGGAGGGTGATTTTTTCGTTCACCGTTACTTCCTCATAGAGATCGATGATCCTCTCCTGGGAGAGGCTGGGGGTAAACTTGGCAAAGACCCTGAGGAGATCCCAGACATCAACCTTTTCCCAGAGGTCCTCGTCGTCAAAGGGAAGGGCCCGCTGGAGCCGCTTTCTTTCGATGAACCATTCGGCTTCCCTTTCCTTTTCTTCCATCAGGGTGGAGAGCTTTTTAAACTTCTGGTATTCGATGAGCCGTTCTACCAGTTCCTGCCTGGGGTCCTCTTCGTCATCGGTATAGCTTAAGTCCGCCGGCAGGAGCATCCGGGATTTTATGAGGATCAGGGTGGAAGCCATGGATTGAAACTCCGAAAGCTCCTCTAAATCCAGCTCCTGGGCTTCTGCCAGGTAGTCCAGGTACTGCTCGGTAATTTTGGCTATGGGGATGTCGTAGATGTTTATCTCATTTTTTTTTATTAGAAAGAGCAGAAGATCCAGGGGACCTTCAAACTCGTGTAATTTGATATTGGGACCCCCATTTATTCCTCCGGCTTGTATGCCCGGGGCCCTAAGGCCCTCTTCGGTATCTATGGGGGTATCCAGGAAGGCTGCATCCATCATGCTCAGTCTACTCTTTTTAGATATTAATCCGCAAGGGGATAGGCTCCATAAGCTTTACCCCCTGATCGGGGAGGCCCCGGCAGATCTCCCTATAGGTCCTCTGCCCCTGGGGTTCCCTGGCCTCCGGGAGCAGCTCTACAAGGGGTTCCAGGGCAAACCGGCGCTCGCAGAGGAGGGCATGGGGAATGGTGAGATCCGCTGTAGCAAGGACAAGATCTCCAAAGAGGAGGATGTCTATGTCCAGGGTCCGCTCCCCTTTGGGCCGCTCCCTGGTCCTCTCCCGCCCATGCCGGGCCTCTATGCCCTGGATGAGGGAGAGCAGTTCCCTGGCTGACTCTTCACCAGGGCCCCCGGGATAGTAGCCCGCCGCAGCGGCATTGAGGAAAGGGTTTTGATCGCTTACATGGAGGGGCTGGGTCAGATAAAGGGAGGAGGAGCCCAGACCCCTAAGATGGATCTGCAACTCCACCAGGGCCCGTATGATGGTGCTCTTCGAGTCCCCCAGATTAGAGCCGAGCCCCAGGACAACCAGGGGCTCAGGTCCCTCATTAGAATAGACCCTCGTCGGACTCTTCTGAATCAAAGCTTTCATCCTGGGCCATCTCGGCGATTTTCCGGGACTGCCGGGAACTGCCCTGCCTGGGCATATCCTCCGGCTCTTCCTCATCCTTGTCCGCCGGGGCGGGGGCCGAGGCCATGACCGGGGCCTCCTTGGTCCGGGGCTTTTGCTCCTTGGCCTCGCTTAGGTCCCGGTCGGGGAACATGAGCTTTCGGAGTTTGGCCTCCACCTCTTCGGCAAAGGGGCCGTTGTCTGATATATAGTCCCGGGCGCTGTCCCGGCCCTGGCCCACCTTCTCTTCCCCGTAGGAGTACCAGGCCCCCCGTTTGTCGATGATATTGTACTTTACCGCCGCATCCAAAAGGCTTCCGGCGGCAGAGATACCCTTACCAAAGAGGATCTCCATTTCGGCCCTTCTAAAGGGAGGGGCCACCTTGTTCTTTACCACCTTTACCCTGATCCGGTTACCGATGGCATCGGTGTCCTTTCCTGCCTCGATGGTTTCGGTTTTCCGCACCTCCAGGCGTACCGAGGAATAGAACTTGAGGGCATTACCTCCGGTGGTGGTTTCGGGGTTTCCGAACATGACCCCGATCTTCATGCGGATCTGGTTAATAAAGATGATGATGCTCCGGGACTTGCCTATGATGGCCGTAAGCTTCCGCATGGCCTGGCTCATGAGCCGGGCTTGGAGCCCCATCTGGGCGTCCCCCATGTCGCCGTTGATTTCTGCCTGGGGCACCAGGGCCGCCACGGAGTCCACGACGATCACATCCACCGCCCCGGAACGGACCAGGCTTTCGGCTATCTCCAGGGCCTGCTCCCCCGAATCGGGCTGGGATACCCAGAGGTTGTCGATATTAACCCCCAGGTTCCGGGCATAGATGGGGTCCAGGGCATGTTCGGCATCCACGAAGGCGGCGATGCCCCCCAGTTTCTGGGCCTCCGCCACCGCATGGAGGGCCAGGGTGGTTTTCCCTGAAGACTCGGGGCCGTAGATCTCGATGATCCTTCCCCGGGGGTAGCCCCCTATGCCCAGGGCCTCATCCAGCAGGATGGAACCCGAAGGGACCACCTCTATGCCGGCCATGCTATTTCCGGCCCCCAGTTTTATCAGGGAACCCGAACCGTATTGCTTTTCGATCTGAAGCCGTGCTGCCTCCAGAGCCTTTTCTTTTTCCTCCGTAGAGGCCAGGGGTGTTGCCCTGATTTTTTCTTTCGCGTCGTTTGACTTTGCCATTGTGTATCTCCCCTCCCTATACGGCCCCAGGATGCAAAATACTTCGATTTTTTCAAAGTTTTTTTGCTTTTTTTTAGGGTATCACAATTTTATTATGAGGGCAAGCAAAGCTCCCTGTACCCTATGCTAAGGATTGCAAAAGTGCTATAGTGGGCCGGGAAGGAGGAATCCCATGAATGATTTTGTCATCACCGCAACCCGTTCCATGCATAACTATGCATCCCGGGTGACGGATTATTTGACAAGGATCCCTCGTTTTAGCCCCATGGCCGAAACGATTAATGCCGTTGACATTTTGGTTACCGACCGTTTTGCCAGCGGAGAAATGGAAGTGGCCATCAAGCAGTCTGTCAGGGGAAAGGATGTAATCCTCTTTAGCAGCTGCAGTTATAATGATGCCGGGATAGGCCTGGACGAGGCAAAGATTGAACTTTACCACACCGTAGATGCCCTAAAGCGCTCCCAGGTAGAGGATATCATAGTCTTTGAACCCTATATCTCCTGTTCCCGGTCCGACCGGACCACCAGACGGAACTCCGTGGGCCTTTGGATGCATTTTAAGATCCTGGCCAGCCTGGGGGTCCGCCATGTTATTACCTATCAGCTCCATTCAAATAAATCGGTCTCCATGCTGGACCCAAGCGTGTGCACCATGGACGATATCCCGGCCCTGAACCTTCTAAAACGCTACCTCTGCGACACCTATATCCGGGATCTAAAAACCCTGGAAGAAGAGGTTCGTCCAAACTGGGCCTTCTGCTCCGTCGATGCGGGGGGCGAAAAGCTGGCCCGGGAGTTTGCCAACTCCTTTGGGTCCCCCCTGGTCATAGCCCACAAACAGAGGGATTACTTCCGGGTAAACACCATCGAATCCATAAGCATCCTTTCTGCCGAACCGGTGGAGGGCAAGGTCCTCTGGATCGTCGACGACGAGGTCGATACGGCCTCTTCGGTAGAGAGTCTCATCCGGGCCTTAAGTGCCCAGAAGCCCAAGGAAATAAACATCATCGCCGTCCATGCCCTCTTTTCGCCCCCGGCGTCCCAGCGCTTAAACAAGCTGATGGAAGAGGGGCTCCTCAAAAAAATAATTGTCACCGACACCGTCAGCCCCCCTGCCCTTTCGGAAATTCATTCCCGGATCGAGGTGGTTCCCTCGGCGGAGCTTTCGGCGGAAATAATTCGGATTATCATGCTGAAGGAATCCATGGGGAAGCTTATGGATCCCTTTAATGCGGAGCAGTATTTTAAGTCCCCGACCCTCTTTAACTTTCTCTAAGGGCCGAATCCAGGATGATGGTTACCGGGCCTTCATTGGTGTAGCTCACCTTCATCTGGGCCTGGAAGACCCCGGTCTCGCAGATGAGCCCCAGGGCCCGGATCCGGGCTATGTAGTATTCGTAGAGGGCCCTGGCCAGGTCGGGCCCCGCCGCGGCCCCGTAGTAGGGTCGGCGGCCCTTGGTGGCATCTCCCAAGAGGGTAAACTGGGAAACCGCCAGGACCCCGGTCTTAGCCCCTTCTTCCTGGTAAATATCTATTAACGAAAGATTCATTTTTCCCTGGGGGTCGTCAAAGATCCTTAAAGAGGCGGTTTTTTCGGCCATCCAGAGGGCCTCTTTTTCGCTGTCTTCGGCGGCCACCCCCAGGTAGACCAGGAGCCCCCTCTCTATGCTGCCCCCAATCTGCCCCCCGGTCTCCACCGAGGCATTCCGTACCCGCTGGATCACCGCCCTCATGGCTGCCTTATCTGGTCCAGCATCCCCGCCTGATTGAGGGCGACCCCCTGGATGCGGATCCCCGGGATCTCCCCCGAGAGGGGGATCACCCTGCCCAGAATTTCCAGGGGCCTGTCGGGGTTTACGGGGATGGCAAAATCGTAATCCACCTGGACTATCCCCTCGACTATCCTATAGGTGTCAAAGCCCACGAGAAAATCGAAGCTGGTCCGGTTATGCTCCACCAGCAAATTGCTGGCCATGCCCCGCCAGATCACATGGACATCCCGGAAGAGAAAGGGATCCCCTATGACCTCGGCGTAGGTAAAGCGGTCCTGGAGGGTGTCAAAGCGGGGGACCTCCATGTAGGAAAGGATGAGCCGGGCCCTGTTTTTTACCGGCTCCGATGCATTGCTCTCCAATAAACGATTAAGCCCCACCCGGGCTGCCTCGTCCCTCAAATCCCCAAAGAGCCCCAGGGCCTCGTTGTACTCATCCACCACCTGGGATCTGGTAAGCACATAGCGGTAACTGCCTCCGGTTTGCAGGGGCATCTCCAGCTCCTCCCTCCCCAGGCTTAGTTCCGCCGGGATGACCCGCTGGGAAGGAGTTTCGGGGAGGCTAATGAGCCCCGTCCTGATGCTTAAGCCCAGGGCCAGAGCCAGGACCGCCAGGCCCGAGAGGACACTTACGCAGAGGGTTTTGGATGAGATCCCCACCGGCGGAAAGGAGGGGAAAAGGGTATGGAGTTTGTCTGATTCTATCCAGGCGGAAATATTGTCGGGCCCCGGGTGTTTACGGATTACCCCTAAGGCTTTTTTCGCCAGGGAGTTCCTGGGGTCTATGGTCTGAACCTCCAGGTAGAGGTCCACCGCCTTGTCGGTGTCCCCGTGGTTTAGGTAGACCGCCGCCAGGGCCAGGATGGTATTGGTGTCCCGCAGCTTTCTTTCCAGGGCCAGGTTAAGGTAGCGGAGGGCCACCCCGTAAATCCGCGATTTAAGGTAGGAGAGGCCCAGGATGTAATAAAAAGTAAAGTTCCCGTAGTAGCGGTTGTGGGCCTCCGCTTCGAGGATCTTGATGGCCCCGTCGTAGTTCGCTTTTTTCGCCAGCCGGACCGCCCGGCTTAGGATGGGATCGAGGCGCATTGCTATACCGCAAGGCCCTTTAGATGAGCTGCCGCTGCCTTTTTGTCGGGGCTGCCGAAGAAGGCTTCCCCGGCGATGAGCACATCTGCCCCGGCCTCCCTCACCAAGGGGGCAGTGTCCCTGTTAACCCCCCCGTCCACCGAGATAAGGTAGCTATAGCCCTCCTTCTCCCTGATTTCCGCCAGGCGCCTCACCTTATCGAGGCAGCGGGGGATGAGGGTCTGCCCCCCATAGCCGGGGTTTACGGTCATGATCAATACCAGATCCAGGAGGGGTAAAAGTTCAACTATGGCCTCCACGGGGCTAGAGGGAACTATGCTAAGACCGGCCTTTTTTCCCAGGTCCTTTATGGCCATGATGATCCGGTGGACGTGGACCGCCGCTTCGTAATGAAAGCTAATATTATCCGCTCCGGCCTGGGCAAAGGTCTGGATCTGGGCCTCGGGGTTTTGTACCATCAGGTGAACATCGAATACGGTGCTGCTCAGGGGCCTAAGGTCCGCCACCATCTTGGCCCCAAAACTGATGGGGGGGACAAAATTGCCGTCCATGACATCCAGGTGGGTCCATTCGGCACCGGAGGGGGCGATCTCGGCGATCCCCTCGGCCAGACGGCTATAATTGGCTGCCAGGACCGAAGGGGCCAGTATAGGGGCTTTCATCTTACCATGATAGTATCCCCGGCTTTTATTGTAAAGATCCTCCCTATTCAGCTCCTGCCCCTTGGCAAGGCGGGCCAGATTTACTATAATAAAAGACAGTAGTTTATTTTAATATGGACGAAAAAGTAAAGGAGAGTATCCACCAAGCTTACGATTATCTAAAAAATCGTGAAGCCCATTTAGCTCTTGGTTTGCTAAGGGGGGCCCTGGAAATAGATTTTGAGCATCCAGAGCTTCTTTATGCCCTCAAGTGTCTTAACTGGTGGCTGACCAAGCTGGATAGGCTCGACGATTTTCATGGTTCCTATGAAAAGGGGGGCTACATCCTCTCCTTATGGAAGCCCTATGACAGTTTTTTGGCCCTGATCGGGGAGGACATGGGATCCCTCACAGAAGAGTCCGTCGAAGCCTGTCAGTACGCCCTAAAACGGTTCGTTTTTTCCCGGGCCCTGGATTGCTTCCAGGACCTTTTGGCCGATGAGACCAACCAACAGGACCCGGCCCTTCTATTGCAGGCCGGGCGCTGCTGCAAGGGGGCCGGAGACTGGGTGGAATCCCTCAGGTACCTGGAACAGGCGGGCCGCATGAAGCGGGAAGACAGCGCCATTCTGTCGGAACTGGCCGATGTCTACGCCCTCCTGGGCGAGGATAGGTCTGCCAAGGTCCTGTTTCGGGAGGCCTTTTTTATTGATCCCCAGGGCATAGATCTGCGGACCATGGAATCCGAGATGATCCAGACCCTAAGGGACCGGGCCCAGGAAAAGGGGTACCGGGGAGCGGAGCTGCCGGAGTGGATTCCCGTCTGGGCCTGTATCTGGGGCATTTTTTCGATCAAGAGGGAGCTAAAGCCCGTTGAGCTGGGCCGGCTGAAGCAGTCGATTTCCTCCCTGGAAAATGAATTAGGGAGCCCGGAACGAAGTGCCGACCGGCACCAGATCATTAAACCGAGGCTCCTGAACCGTTACTTTTGGCTGATTGATCATTATGAACATAGCCGGGAAACCTCCCCCGTACAGGGTGAGAACCTAATCGAACAGACCTTGATGAGAATCAAAGTGGTCGATCCGGTGGTGTTTGAACAATATAGAACCTAGAGGAGTAAAACCATGTCTGAAGCCCTTCAAAAGAAGGTTCAGGAAATGCTGAACGAAGAAAAATGGACCAGAGCCACCCTCAGCAATTACTCGACCAGCCAGTTTAAAGATTTGGATCTAATCCTCAAGGAAGGGCAGGAAAGCCGGGCCAGCTACGAGCTAAAGAAGCTTTGCGATGAGCACCTGAGCCACACCAAGAACAGCATCATAGGCCTTTACTTAAGCGGCATGATATCCCTGTCCCAGCAGATCATCGACGATTCGGCCATGGTGAGCCTGGCAACCATCTTCGTCGATAACCACAAGTGGGGGATCGTCAAATTCCTCTGCGAAAGGATGCTCGACTACGGGGAATCCAAGTTCGCCCTCAGAACCCTGGCGGACTGCTACCGGAACGAAAACGACGAGGAATCTATCTACGGGGTCTGGGAAAGGCTCGTAAAGGTCGATTACGAAGAGACCGATTTGGTAAAGGCCCTGGGGGATCACTTTGAAAAGCAGGGTGACCTGGATAATGCGGTGGACTACTTTAAGAAGGCCCTGCACCGCTACATCGCCAAGCAGCAGTTTAACAATGTAAAGGAAATTTGGGACAAGCTCCTGGTCTACTGCCCCGAAGAAATCGACTTTTTTCTTCATGTACAAAAGCGGGTGGCCAAAAACTTTGATGAGTTAAAGGCCAGTTCCCTCTTAAAAGAGGTCTATGGGGTCTGTATAAAGCGGGAAGACATCAATACCGCCATCACGGTCCTCAAGCTCATCCTCGAGTACGATAACGATGACCGGCAGGCCCGCCGGGATATCACCGAGTGCTACCGGAAAAAATACGGGGACCACAGCCAGCTCGAGACCTATATCCGCATTTCCAGCCTCGCCCAGGGTCCCCGGAACGTCAAAGAGGCGGTCCAGGACTTTGAAAAACACATCGCCTTTGATAAGGGGAACTTCGTCTTCCATAGGACCTGGGGGGTGGGCCGGATAGCCAAGGTCCAGGGGGATGACATCATCATCGACTTTGCCAAGCAGAGGGGCCACGAAATGTCCCTGAAAATGGCGGTCAACGCCCTTCAGACCCTGACAAAGAACCATATCTGGGTCCTCAAGGCCACCTGGAAGAAAGAAAAGATACACGATGAAGTAAAGTCTAAGCCCTCCTGGGCCCTCAAGACCATCATCGAGAGCTTCGGCAACTCCTGCGACCTTAAACGGATCAAGGGGGAACTGGTCCCCTCGGTGCTGAGCCCCTCTGAATGGGCCACCTGGAGCACCAAGGCCCGGGACATCCTCAAAACCGATCCCTCCTTTGGCTTGAGCCCCGAAAACGCCGACATCTATACGGTCCGGGAACGGCCCATCAGCGTGGACGAAAAAATCTACAACGAGTTCAAGGCCGCCCGGAGCTTCTTCGAAAGGGCCCAGACCTTGCGAAACTATACGGCCCAAAAAGATGCGGAGCTGGATTCGGAATACTTTACCGAGATGTTTGCCTATGTCACAGGCTACCTAAAGTCCTATAACCAGGTAAACGAGCAGGTCATAGCCTCCTACCTTTTGGTAAAGGACCTGATCACCCAGTTCCCCTACCTGGGGACCGAGATAAAGATCAGCTTTGGGGAACTCTTCGAGGGAATCGAAGACCCGGCAGAACTCTTTATCAACCTGAAGGACCTAAAGCTTAAGGAAGAGTTTCTTCGGAACATCCGGCTCTCTGTCAGTGACTGGGCCGAGATCTTCATCCGCCTCTTCCCCCGGTTCCCCCTTAACTCCATCATCATCAGCCTCCAGCGGGAGGGCCACGAGGACAAGCTGGTCTCTTTGGTGAACAGCTGCTTCGAAAACTACCGGGACTTTAAGGAGTCGGTGGTCTGGCTCTTTAAGAACTCGAGCAACGAGACCTGGTTTAAGAGGGCCCAGATTCCCTACGAAAAGCAGCTTATTACCCTCATCCATGTGATGGACATTACCTATAGGGAAATCGAACACCGCCGCGAAACCGCGGAGAACCGGAAAATCAACAAGCAGGTAAACACCATCCTCTTTAAAGAGGACGTGATCAACAACTACATAGACGGGGTGGATCCCGAAACCATTACCCGGATCTACTCCTTTATCAACGATGTAAAGGATCTGGACCCCACGGACAAGATGAACCTCCGGAACCGGATCCTCAAGCAGTACCCGGACTTTAAGTTCATCGGCGACGAGGTCCGCAAGGTCACCGCCCTGGGGCTCATTGTCACCCTGGCCAAGTACCAGGAAAAACAGCGGCAGCTGGCCAGCATCATCGAGGTGGATATCCCCGCCAACTCCCGGGAGATCGAGTCCGCCCGGCTCCATGGGGATTTAAGCGAGAATGCCGAGTACAAGGCGGCCAAGGAAAAGCAGACCCAGCTTAACTCCATGGCCACCCGGCTCAGCGGGGACATAGAACGGGCCCAGTTGTTTGATCCCTCCCTGGTGAACACCTCCCGGGTCTCCTTCGGCACCCGGGTCACCCTTTTGGACCGGGGCTCTGGCAGCCGGGAAGAGTACACCATCCTGGGCCCCTGGGAGTCGGACCCGGATAACCGGGTTATCTCGTATCTTTCTCCCTTTGGCAGTGCTATACTGAACAAGACCGCCGGGGAGGAGCTGGATTTCTCGATCAACGAAGAAACGGTTTCCTATACGGTAGAAGCTATCTCATCCGCATTTTGATTAGGGTATACATACGGAGGCAGCCATGAGAAAGAACATCCTTACCCTGATGCTTTTTGTGATCCTCCTCGGCGGCTTCTCTCCCTGGGCCCTCCATGGGCAAAGCGGGGGCCCGGTGGACCTCATCGTGGTCCTGGACACCTCTACCGGCATGAGCGGCGCCTATTGGGAAACCCGGGACTACATCATCGGGCCCTTCTTGCGGGAACATCTCCGCTTGGGGGACACCTTTCATCTTATCTCCTTCGGCTCCCGGCCCCGCTTTGAGATCTCCCGCCGCATCGAAGCCCTGGGGGATGTGGAAACCATCATAGGCCGCCTCCTCTTGATGTACCCCCTGGACCCCCAGCAAAATGTTACTTCCGCCCTGGCCTTCGCCGAGGCATATTCGAGCTCCCTTCCCGGGGGCCGGCGTCAGAGGATCATCCTCCTCTCTTCGGCCCCGCCCCAGAGCATCCAGGCCCCGGTAAATGATACCGCCGCCCGGCTCTCTGCCCGAGGGGTTGAGTTCCTTAGCATCCCCATGCCGGTGAGGCAGGTCCTCCCGCCCCCCGCGGCAGTGCCGCCAGTTACTGCCCCCCCGGCCGCTCAGCCGCCGGTGACAGCCCAGCCCCCTGTCACGGCCCCGCCGCCCGCCGCGGCCCCTCCCGTGACAGCTCCTCCGGCCGCCCAGCCGCCGGCAGCAAGCCAACCGCCGGTCACAGCTCCACCTCCAGCGGCGGCACCTCCAGCAGCCGCCCCGCCGGTAAGTCAGCCTCCGGCAACTACACCGCCAGCTACCCAGCCCCCGGTCACCCAACCCCCGGCCTCGGCCCCCCCAGCGACTACGCCCCCGGCTACTCAACCACCGGCCACTCAGCCCCCTGTAACAGCCCCGCCCCCTGCGGCAGCGCCCGTGACCGCGGCTCCTGAGGCCAGCCCCCCTCCCCCGGCCATAGAACGGCTGAGGGAGACCCGGGAGTTCTTTACGGGCACCATGCCCCTCTACCTCATCATTTTATTGATCCTCCTCATCCTCTTGATCTTGGGTCTCATCATCTTCTTTGCGGTGCGGAATGCCTCGGGCAGCCCCAAGCGGGTGATCTCCCAGGCCGCGGGGAAGCTAAACCCCCTGGGTACCGGGGGCCCCCGGGCAGTTCAGGGGATCTCCATCCTCCAGGCAGCCAAAAATAACAATGATACTTCCTTCATGGATAACTTTGCGGAAGAGAAGCGGAACCAAAACAGACCCCCCCCGGAACAGCCCCCGAAGCAGTTAAAACCACTGCCCAAGGATAAGGTCTACGACGAGCCCAAGATTGAAGAGAATTCCGGCGGGGCCATCATGCTTAACCTTTTTGTGGAGGATCAGAACACCGCCATAGGCCGCAGGAATGTACACCTGGTAAAACCGGGCACCTCCTTCTCGGTGGGCGGGGGGAACTCGGACTTCCTCATCTTCCTGGTCCCCATCCCCCCCCGCATTGCGGACCTGCGCTGGGACGGAAGACAGTGTACTTTTATTCCCCTCAGATCCCAGTTCTTCCCCGATCTAGGGTCCGGGCAGCTCCATAACTGCCTGGGTAAGACCATCAGGGTGATCTCCGAGATGCATTACGAGATTCATATTCGTTTTGAAACCTACGAGGATCCCCTGGATGAGCTAAACAAGCTCCTAAACTCCATCACGATCCCGGGCGAAGTGAAGTAGCGGCACCCAACTGGCAGCCCTACTCTTCTTCAATTGTGAACCCTAGCTGTTCCAGGGTGCTTTGGGCCTTCCGGATCAGGCTGGGGTTGCCGTTCCGGGGATCCAGCAGGGCCCGCATCTCATCTTCCAGACTGCGAAAGCTGTTGTTTAAAATTAGATCCAGGGAAAGGGATTTCTCGATAATGCTGCCCCCGGCCAAACGGCGGGCCAGGGCCTCAAAACTATCGGACCGGGCGGTAGACAGGAGCCGGATAAAGCCGTTATAGAGGGCCGTGGGGTTACTGGGGCTGAGGGCCCTGGCAGCATCCATCTCTATGACGATGGCGGGGGCAAACTGGTCGGCATGGTACTGTAAGAGCACCTCCAGGGCCACCAGCCGTACCTGATCCGAGTTCCGGCGGTTGGTAAAGAAGGTCTCCACGATGCCTATGGATTCCCGGGAATTTATGGCCCCCAGGGCCCGGATGGATTCTACCCTCACCTGGGGCACCGAATCGGTTTCGGCCCGGTACTGTAAAAACTCTATGGCCTCTTCAAGCTGGCGTCTTCCGGCGGCCTGGGCGGCCCCTATGCGGGTCCGGTAAAAGTCATCCCTAAAGCCCTCCAGGATGGCCTGGTCCACCTGGGGGCCCGAAAAGGGGCCCAGGGCCGATACGGCAGTGGACCGGACATTGGGGTCCGCAGAGGAGACGGCCATGATGATCGCATCCAGGCCCCCGGGGTCGCCGATCTTTGCCAGGGCCTCCAGGGCCGCCATGTGGAGGACCATCCTCTCTTCGCTGTCGCTGACTATGGCGGCCAGGAACTCCACCACCAGGGCAGAACCGGTTTCCCCCATGGCGACGATCAGTTCCCGCTGGTTCTCGGCACTGGGGTTCCGGGTCTTGTATTGATCCAAAAGAAAGAGGGCCGTTTCATCATTATGCTGCCCCGCCCGGCCCAGGGCCCGGATCGCGTTGTTTAAAAAGCGCCCCTCCCCGGAATCGACGATCTCTTCCAGGGCCGCCACTGCCTCTCGGGCATTCACCCGGCCCAGGTAGTCTATGGCCGCCAGGACCACATCGTTCCCCTCGTTGTCCCGGTACTCTATGGCCCTGATGGCCCGCTCTTCCAGGCCCGTCTTTCCGGTTTCCCCAAAGAAGCCAAAGATCCCTATGATGATGGGCCGGTTGGCGGTGACATTAATAAGAGCGATAAGTTCATCATCCAGGTAACTGACGTTTTCGGCCCGGATGGTCTGGATGAGCCCCACAATCTCGGTGGAGGTACCGAAACGCAGGACCGCCCTTCTTTGGTCCTCTACGCTCCGGGCGGGGGTCTCGCTCCCTTCCTGGGCCCGGACCTGGGGGACAGCAGAAAAAAGTATGAAAAATAATACAGGGTAAAGTAATATATTACGCTTCTTCATCCCTCATCTCCCTTAAAAAGTCCTCTTTAAAGGCCCTAAACCTCTGTTCCCTGATTGCTGCAGCGGCATCCTTAACCAGGCGGTGCAGGAAGTACAGGTTATGGTAGCTGGCCAGGATGGAACAGAGGATCTCCTTAGTCTTAAAAAGATGCCGGAGGTAGGCCCGGGAATAGGACCGGCATACCTTGCATGCACATGTTTCATCTATCGGCATAAAGTCCAGTCTATGTTCGGCCTTTTTTAAGGCGATGGATCCCCGGCGGGTAAAGACCGTACCGTTCCGGGCATTCCGGGTGGGAAAGACGCAGTCGAACATGTCTATCCCCTCCTGAATGGCCTCCAGGATATACTCCGGGGTGCCTATCCCCATGGCATAGCGGGGTTTATCAGGGGGCAAAAGGGAGGCCGTATAGGAAAGGAATTCCTGGTAGACTTCCCTGGGTTCCCCCACCGAAAGCCCCCCTATGGCTATCCCCGGAGGGTCCGTCTCTATGGTCCGCCGGGCGCTTTCGGCCCTTAGGTCCTTAAAAAAGTTCCCCTGAACGATGGGGAAGAAAAAGCCCCCATAGCCCCCTTCCCGCCTCTCTTCCCAGCGGGCCCTGGCCCGGTCCATCCAGTGACTCGTGGTGTCCAGGGCCTCCCGGGCCTCCCTGTAACTGACCCCATAGCCGGTACAGACATCCAGCTGCATCTGTATGTCGCTCCCCAGGCTCACCTGAAGATCCACCGCCTTCTCGGGGCTTAAGACATGGCTGGACCCGTCTATGTGGGACTTAAAACTCACTCCCTCGCTACTGATGTTTCGCAGGGGGGACAGGGAAAAGACCTGGAAGCCCCCCGAGTCGGTCAGGAGGTTCCGGTCCCAGCCCATAAACCTATGGAGGTCCCCTGCCCCTTCTATGACCTCCATCCCGGGCCGCAGGTAGAGGTGATAGGTATTGGCCAGGATAAGGTCAAAGCCTATCTCATAAAGGTCTTCTCTGGTGAGGGCCTTGACGGTCCCATTGGTCCCCACGGGCATGAAGACCGGGGTCTCTACCCTACCATGGGGAAGGACCAGGGTTCCGGTCCGGGCAGAAGATGAAGGATCGGATGAGCCGGGGATAAAGATACTCATTCTAGGTTTTGGCACTCCGCACAAGAAAGAGGCCCAGGCCAATGAAGGTAAAGACCGGAAACCAGGCCCCGATGAGGGGGGGGATATAGCCCAGCCGGGCCAGCATCATGCTGATCATCTCCATCACATAGAAGACCACGGCGGTCCCTATACTGGAAAGGAGGCTCATGAGGACTATGTTTTTCCGGAACCGGCCCCCCATGGAGATGGAGAGGATCATGACCACCAAAGGGGCTGAGGCAAAGGAAAAACGATGGTAATAGTCGGCAAGTTCATGGACATAGGGGAGCCCTGCGATTCTTAAGTCCTCCACCAGGTGCCGGGCATCCCGAAAGTTTAGCTCCTCCACCTCCATCATGCTTCTTCGGAAGGTCTCAGGATCTTCCCGGTACTCGTCGGTCCAACCCAGGGGGTGGTACAGAAGCAGCTCCCTTTCCCACTGGTAGACAACTGGGTTCACCAGTTCCCAATGCTCCCCGGTCCAGACCGCCCGGGGGGACCGGACCAGGGAAAGTAAGCTCCCCTCCCCGTCATGTTCTATAATGCTAAGGCCGTTGAGGATCAAGGAGCGGCCGTCGAAGTAATCCACCGCATAGATGAGGTTTCCCCCCTGGGCCTTGACGACTATGTCGGCCCGGTTCTCCGGCCGCTGCTGGTGGAGGAGCTCCCGGGAAAGCTGGTTCTTGACCCTCAGGGTAGGAATCACCACCTGGTCATCAAAGATGAATGAAAAGAAGGAGGCCCCAAGGGCAATGATCACCAGGGGGGCACTAAAGCGCCAAAAGGGAATCCCGGCCGCAAAAACCGAGGTTAATTCGTTCCGGGCATAGAGGTCCCCCAAGAGATAGGCGGCGGCAAAGATGAGGGCGATGGGCATGGAATAGGAAAAGCTCTTGGGCAGGTAGTAAAAGCTGACCCGAAATATGTTGGCCAGGGAGGCCTCGTTGGTCAGGTAACGGGCCAGGTTGCTGAAGAGGTCTATCATCGAAATAGAGAGCATGAACATCAGAAGGGAGACAAAGAAGACTGGAAAAAACTGCTGGGCAACATAGCGGTCCAATGTCATTTTCTGATTCTCACCGTAAAGAGCACCAGGCCCACCGAAAGGGCCAGGATATTGGGGAGCCACATAAACATGAAGGGGGAGTTCCCGGGCCTCATCCCCAGGGTCCGGCCCCCCATGAGCATGGACCAATAGAGGACCGAAACCAGAAGGCCCAGGATAAAGCCCACGGTCTGACCGCTCTTGCGGGCCATGAGCCCCAGGGCCACGGCTAAAAAGACAAAGGAAAGGGCCCCCAGGGGGATGGTAAACTTCTGGTAGTATTCCAGCCTATAGGACTGGAGGGTCCTGTCGTTTATGACCCCCTGGGCCCCCAGCTTCTCCCTGATGAGCCCCGAAAAAAGATTCTCCCGGCGGTTCCAGTCATCATGACTGGGGCCCTGACGCAGAACCTCTTCCAGGATCAGGGCCTGATTCAGGACCCTCTGGTAGCGCTCATCGAGCCTTTCGGCGATGACGGCGGTCCGGGTATCAATTTCCCGCCTCACATCGATGGAACTCATCTCCCGGGGGCCTATGGTGTTCACCGCCTGCATCAGGTCCGCCTGGGGCACCCAGTAGCGCAGGAAGGAGGCGGTGAAGTAGTCGTAATCATCCCGGACCACCTCCTTGGAAGATTGAATAAAGGCCCCCGCAATGTCCAGGCTGAGGCCCTCCCTCCCCGCGTCGGTAAGGACCGCATTCTGGGCCATGATGACCCGCCGCTCCCCGTCGCTGGTTCTGTCGAGGATGATCATGTTCTCGATGGAGTTCCCCCTCACAGGCCCGGTGATGATCACCGTGTCCCGGAAGCGCTTGACCGAGTTGGCCTCCAGTTCCAGGGCCGGGGTAGAAGAGAGGATCCGCCTATAGAGCCGGGTAAACTGGATGGTTCCGGCGGGAAGCAGAATGTCGTTGGAAACAAAGGAGAGGGAAGAAATAAAGATCCCCACCACCAGGGCGGGGAGGAAGATCATCCGGTAGGAGAGGCCCGAAGTCAGCATGATAAGGACCTCGTTGTCGGCACTCAGGCGGCCTATGGTCATCAGGGTCCCCATGAGGGAGGCAAAGGGGGCCGCCAGGGCTATTACCGAAGGGAGGGCATAAAAACAGAGGAGGATGACTTCGTAGAAGGGGACATTCTTGACCAGGATCTCCTGGATCATTAAAAGCATTTGATTGATGAAAAAAATCAGGAAGAAAAAGACAAAGGCCACGAAAAATGAAAAGAGGGTATCCTTGATGATATAACGGAAAAGGGTAGCCGACATTTGCCGAACCATAGGCTTCTCCCTTCTAGGTCCCGGTGGAACCAAAGCCTCCGCTCCCCCGCTGGGTTTCGCTTAGTTCATCCCTCTGGACCAACCGGGGCCGGTAGACCGGCATAAGCAGCATCTGGGCTATCCTGTCCCCGGCTTTGACCCTAAAGGCTTCCTCCCCCAGGTTGATAAGGATTACTTCCACTTCCCCCCGGTAGTCCGAATCTATGGTGCCGGGGCTGTTAAGGACCGTAACTCCATGACGGGCTGCCAGCCCCGAGCGGGGCCTTACCTGGGCCTCGTAGCCCGGGGGGACCTCCAAAAAGAGCCCCGTGGGCACCCGGGCCCGTCCCAGGGGGGGGATTATAAGATCCTCCTCCAGGTGGGCCCTTAAGTCCATCCCCGCGGCCCCGGGGCTTTCGTAGGAGGGCAGTTCTACCCCCGGGTCTTTAAGCCGAATCCCTAGGATAGGTCCCTCTTCTGTCATAGCTTAGTATCGGCGGGAATCCCGTCTATCCCCCCGGTCCCGGCGCTCCGGGCGGTCCCTCCGGGGACCCGGATCCCAGGGCTCGGTGGGGGCCCCGTCGGGGTCTATGACATCGATGTAGGAAAGGTTCAATCGCCCCATCTTGTCGATCTCAAGCAGCTTTACCTGGATCTTGTCCCCCTCGTTGACCACGTCGGTGACCCTTTCGATCCGCTGGCGGCTGAGGCGGCTGATATGGACCAGCCCCTCCTTGCCGGGGAGGATCTCCACGAAGGCTCCAAAGTCCATGATCCGCTTGACCGTCCCGTCGTAGATCTTCCCCACTTCCGGGTCCAGGACTATGCCCAGGACAGCGGCCTTGGCGTCCTCGGCATCCTTGGAGCTCCGTCCAAAGATGGTGACAGTCCCATCGTCTTCGGTGTTGATCTTGACGCTGTACTGCTCGCAGAGGGCCTTGATGTTCTTCCCCCCGGGGCCTATGAGGGCGCCGATCTTGTCTATGTCTATCCGCATGGTGACTATCTTGGGGGCATGCTCGCTGACCTCTTCGACGGGCTTGGAGATGGTCTGGTTCATGATGCCCAGGATGTGCAGGCGTCCCCGCTTGGCCTGATCCAGGGCCTTCTGCATGATCTCCTGACTGACCCCGGCGATCTTGATATCCATCTGGAAGCCCGTGATGCCGTCTTCGGTCCCCGAGACCTTAAAGTCCATGTCCCCCAGGTGATCTTCATCCCCCAAGATGTCCGAGAGGACCGCATAGCGAGCCCCGGGGGCATTGCTTTCGGTGATGAGCCCCATGGCTATGCCGGCCACGGGTTTCTTCATGGGGACCCCCGCCTGGAGCATGGCCAGGGTGCCTCCGCAGACCGAAGCCATGGAGGATGAACCGTTGGATTCCAGGATCTCCGAGACCACCCGGATGGTATAGGGAAAGACATCTTTGCTGGGCACCATGGCTTCCAGGGAGCGGCGGGCCAGGTTTCCGTGGCCTATCTCCCGGCGGCCCGTTCCCATGCGGCCCACCTCCCCCACCGAGAAGGGGGGAAAGTTATAATGGAGGATGAAGTGTTCCCGCTTATCCCCCTCGATGTCGTCAAAAATCTGCTCGTCAAAGACGGTCCCCAATGTGGTAACCACCAGGGCCTGGGTCTCTCCCCGGGTAAAGAGGGCCGAACCATGGGTCCGGGGCAGGATGTTTACCTCACAGCTTATATCCCGGATGTCCTCGGTGCCCCGGCCGTCGAGCCTTAAGCCCTTGTCCAGGATGGCCAGGCGAAGGACCTGGTACTGCATGTCCTCAAAGAGGGCATCGAAGAGTTTCTTCTGGGCACTATCCTCCAGCTGGGAGGCATACTGGGCCGCCAGATCTGACTTTACCTTGGCGATGGCCTCGTGGCGCTCCTGCTTGGCTTTAATAAAACAGGCCTCTTCCAGCCGGGGGTAGGCGGCGGATCTGATGGCCTCGGCGTTTTCAAGGCTCTGCTGTACCTGGGTAAGGGCAAACTTGGGTTTCCCCGCCAGTTCCCTCAGGGTCTCCTGGAGGGTGCAGAGTTCGATGATCATGGCATGGGCCTTATCCAGGGCCTCCATCATGAGGTCCTCGGAGGCTTCCTTGGCCCCTCCCTCTACCATGGTGATCCCCTCCTTGGTTCCGGCCACCACGATTTCCAGGGTGGATTTTTCAATCTGCTCGTAGGTGGGGTTGATGATCAACTGGCCCTCGACCTGGCAGATCCGGACCCCCGCCATGGGGCCGTTAAAGGGGATGTCGGAGATATGCACCGCCGCCGAGGAGGCGATGATCCCCAGGATGTCCGGGGGGTTTACCACGTCGGTGGAGATGGTGGTGGGAACCAGCTGGATTTCCCGCCCTATGGCCTTGTCAAAGAGGGGCCGCATGGGCCGGTCGATGAGCCGGGAGACCAGGATTTCCTTGTCCTTGGGGCGCCCTTCACGCTTGATGAAGCCCCCGGGGATCTTCCCTGCGGCGTAGTATTTTTCGTTGTACTCCACCGTCAGGGGCACGTAGTCCAGGCCCTCCACGGGGTCCACTGATGCGCAGACCGTGGCCAGCACGGCTGAGCCCGCATACCGGGCAAAGACAGCGCCGTTGGCCTGTCTTGCGATTTTTCCGGTTTCGAGGATTAGTTCCTCACCGGCGATTTGTAATGTTACTTTATGGATCATGTCTGCCTTATCTGCGGAGGCCCAGTTCTTTGAGTATTGAACGGTATCGCTCCAGGTTAGTCCGTTGGATGTATTTGAGCATCCTCCGCCGCTTGCCAACCAGGATCAACATGCCCCTTTGGCTGGATTTGTCTTTCTTAAACTTCTTGCAATGCTCGGTGAGCTGGTTAATCCGCTCGGTCAGCAGGGCAATCTGTACTTCCGATGCTCCGGTATCCTTGTCGTTTTTACCGAATTTTCCGATGATAGTGTTTACTTCATCTTTGCTTAACGCCATATATAAAATCTCCTATTAGGTACATCTTAAGAACTTCAATTTTCTCTGCCCTTTGGGGCAGGTATACTCGTTCTTCCCTTATAAAACCCCGGCACACTAACCCCCCTGGGTGGAGCCGCACCGCATAATCCCCCAGGGCCGGTAAAAGCCTCAGGGCTCCGCTTAGGTCATAGACCAGGCCCCCCTCACCGAAGGGCTGGGGTTCCAGGTCAGAAAGGTCCAGTTCCACCTTCCGGCCCAGTAAGTGGGCGGCGGACCATAGATCACCGGAAGTGATGGCCCTTCGCACCTGGCTCGAACTAACCGCCGTCCCATCCAGGGGAGAGAGGACCGGGGGAACCAGATCCGTTGGAAGCCCTGCCTCGCTGTTGATGGCCAGGATGTCCCGGGCATCCGTATCTTGCCGGTGGCCGCAGCGGAAATCCTCCCCTATGACCAGGCGGCTCATGCCCCCCGGATCCTGTAAAAGGCGGATAAATTCCCGCCCCTTTAGCTTACTGAAATCCTCGGAAAAGTCAATGAGCAGGAGGCTCTCCACCCCCAGGTCCTCAAAGATGGCGATTTTTTGCTTTAAGGTCGTGATATCCCCCTCATAGGAGAGGGGGGATATGAGCTTTTTGGGGTTCTCCCTAAAGGTGATCACCGTAGGGTTAGGTCCTGTTTCGACGATGCGGCGGATCAGCTCCCGGTGGCCCAGATGGATCCCGTCAAAGACCCCTATGGTCATGGCCGCCTCTTGGCCCTTCCCCCCACTGGGGGAAATAAGATCAGCCCAGTTAAGGATTCGCATAGACATGGCCGTACTTCCAGGCCCCCCCCTCCCGGCGTAGATAGCCCAAGAGGCGGCCCCCCTGGGAAAAGACCCCCGCCAGGTCATCCCGGCCCCCCAAGGCCTCAGAGGTAGCACCCTGGGCTCCCACAACAGAACCCTGGGCCCCCAAGGTTGTGCCTTGGGGCAGCCGCCCCCTGAGGTCCTTCCCCTGTAAAAAGTCCCGCTCCTCCTGGGGGCCCAGTTCCAGAGTGGGGACCCCCAGACCCTCAAAGAGGTTCCGGTCCAGGGGCCGCAGGGCCTTGATCCAATCCTCAGGCACCCCCCGGTCTTCGGTGCCCTCCTCCAGGGAGTAGGCCCCTACCCCGCGGCGGCAGAGCTCGGTAAGGTGGGCCCGGGACCCGCAGGCCAGGGCCAGATCCCGGGCCAGGGAGCGTATATAGGTCCCAGCCGAAACCCGGACCCTAATCTGGGCCCGGGGGGGCTCGTAGGAAAGCAGTTCCAGCTGATAGATATGAGCGGGCCTCTCCTGCATAACCGGAGCCTGGCCCTGCCGGGCCAGTTCGTGGGCCCTCTGGCCCCCTATGTGAAGGGCCGAATAGGCCGGCGGGGTTTGCATGATATCCCCCCGAAAGAGGGGCAGGGCCCTCTCTAGATCCTCCCGGCTGGGGATCGGGCCCTGGGCGATGACCTCCCCCTCGGGGTCCAGGGTGTCGGTCTCGGCCCCAAAGAGGATGCTGCCCTGGTAATCCTTGTCCTGATCTTTAAAGAGGGGAATGAGCTTCAGCCCCCGGCCCAGCAGGATGACCAGGAGCCCCCGGGCGAACTTGTCCAGGGTCCCCGTGTGGCCCACCTTGCCGGTTCCAAAAGCTTTCTTTACCGCCGCGAGGGATTCAAAGGAGGTGAGGCCTTCCTTCTTGTTTAAAAGGAGGAGCCCATGGAAGGAACTTTCTTTCATGATTCGGTGTTATCGGGTTCGGGGCTGTCGGACTCAGGCTCTTGGGATTCCGCTTCCGCCTCCTCCGGGTCCTCGGCCTCCCCCGCCTCTTCTGCCAGGGCTTCCAGTTTCTGTACCAAATCGAAGCCCTCTTTAATGCTTAAGTCTTCTTTAAAGCGGAGGCGGGGGGTAAGGCGGATCTTCATCTCCTTCCCCAGATGGGCCTGGATGAAGCCGGCGGCGCTCTGGAGCCCCTGAACCCCCCGGGCCAAATTGCCCTCGGGCCTAAAGGTGGACACATAGACCTCGGCCCAGGAGAGATCCCGGGAGACTTCAACTCTGGTGATGGAAAGAAAGGGATGCACCCGGGGGTCTTTGATTCTGCCTTCTATGATGAGGGCCCCGATTTTTTCCCTGATGAGGTTCCCTACCCTCTCTGTTCTGTAGCCCCCCATGCTGCTCAGCCTATTGGGAATCCCCTAGCTTGCGGGCCACTTCGACGATTTCGAAGATCTCGAACTGATCCCCCACGTTGATGTCGTTGTAGTTTTCGAGCCCTATACCGCATTCAAAACCGGCGGCCACTTCCCGGACATCGTCCTTAAACCGCCGCAGCGATCCGATCTTGCCGGTGAAAATTTCTATGCTGTCCCGGATAAGGTGAACCGTGGCGCTCCGCCTGACCGTGCCGGTTTGCACAAAACAGCCCGCGATGGTCCCCGCCCGGGGGGTCCTAAAGATATCCCGGACCTCCACGGTGGCGATGACCTCTTCCCTGGTGTCGGGCTTCAGCATCCCCTCCATGGCCAGTTCGATTTCTTCCACCGCCTTGTAGATGACATTGTAGCGCCGGACATCGACCTTCTCCTGATCTGCCAGGGCCTTGGCCTTGGGGATGGGGCGGACGTTGAAGCCTATGATGATGGCATTGGAGGCCACCGCCAGATCCACGTCCCCCTCGTTGATGGCCCCCGGCAGGGCCTGGATGACATTCAGCCGGATCTCCTTGGTGGAGAGCCGTTCCAGGCTGCTCCTTAGGGCCTCGGCAGAACCCTGCACGTCGGCCTTGATGATAACCTTGAGTTCCTGGATGGCCCCTTCGCTGATGGTGGCGTGGAGGTTATCCAGGGTGATCTTCCTGATGTTCTTGGCGTCCTCAAAGCGCTTGAGTTCCTGCCGCTTGGCAGAAATGCTTCGGGCGGTTTTTTCGTCATCCACCACCTGGAGGGGATCCCCCGCATTGGGGACCCCTTCGAAGCCCAGGATTTCGATGGGCATGGAGGGGGTGGCAAAGTCTACCTTTTCGCCCTTGTCGGTGAAGAGGGCCCTGACCTTTCCGGGCCAGACCCCGGCCACAAAGGAGTCGCCGATCTTGAGGCTCCCCTTTTCGATCATCACCGTGGCGACTACCCCCCGGCCATGATCTATCCGGCTTTCCAGGACCTTCCCTTCGGCGCTCCGGTCATAGTTGGCCTTGAGGTCCAGGATTTCCGCCTCCAGGAGGATGGCCTCCATGAGCTTGTCTATCCCTTCGTTCTTGAGGGCCGAGATTTCCACAAACATGGTCTGGCCCCCCCAGTCTTCGGGGATCAGTTCCTGCTCGGAGAGCTGGGTTTTTACCCGGTCCACATTGGCCTCGGGCTTGTCGATCTTGTTCACCGCCACGATGATGGGAACCCCCGCCTCCTTGGCGTGATTGATGGCCTCGATGGTCTGGGGCATGACCCCGTCGTCGGCGGCCACCACGATGATGACTATGTCGGTTACCTGGGCGCCCCGGGCCCTCATCTTGGTGAAGGCCTCGTGACCGGGGGTGTCCAGGAAGGTGATCTTTCCATCGGGGCTTTCGACTGTGTAGGCCCCTATGTGCTGGGTGATCCCCCCGAACTCCCCGGAGACCACGTCGGCGCTGCGGATGGCATCCAGGAGCTTGGTCTTTCCGTGGTCGACGTGGCCCATGACGGTTACCACCGGCGGGCGGGAAAGCATGTCGGCCCCCGTGTCATCGGCGGTCTCGATGATGGTCTCGTCGTAGAGGCTGACGATCTTGACGTCGGCTCCAAACTCGGCGGCCAGGATGGTGGCCGTGTCGGCATCGATCTGCTGGTTGATGGTCACCATCTGGCCCATGGCCATGAGTTTTTGGATCAGGTCCGAGGCCTTGAGGTTCATCTTTCGGGCCAGTTCGGATACGGACACCACCTCCATAATTTCTATGGACCGGGGGACCGGGTTGGCCATCTGGGTGATCTTCTTTTTTGTCTGAAGGAGTTTCTCCTCCATTTCGAGTTCTTTATCTTTTCGGGTATAAGCCGGCTTCTTGGCCTTAAAGGATTTCTTTGCCTGGGTCTTTCCCTCCAGGGGAGGGGCGCTCTGGGTGTTGGCCCCCCCAAAGCCGCCGGGTCTGCCGGGCCCCCCTGGGCGGCCGGCTCCGGGCCGGCCCTGGCCTCCGGAGAAACCGCCGGGCCTTTGATTGTAGCCCCCGGGCCGGGCGCCTCCAGGAGCGGGCCGGCCGCCGGGATTAAAGCCCCCGGGGCGGGGAGCACCCTGGTTGGGCCGGGGAGGACCCCCTACCCTGTTACCGGGAGGACTGCTGCGAGCCATGGGACCCGAGGGCCGGGGCCCCTGATTGGCTCCCCGGATCGATTCTTCGTGGACCGGCCGGGGGCCCACATATTTGCCCCCCACCTTTCCGGCGGCGGCCACGGGCCTTTGGGCTATGGGGAAGGAAACATTCCCCGGAGGATTTCCTGTTTCGGTAGGGGCAATTGAGGGGGAAGGACTGCTCTCAGGGATCGCTTCCTGGGGGGTCTCGGTTTTTTCCTGGACCGGGGCTTCTGGTTCAGTCTGGCTGCCCCGGGCCACCACCTTGGGGAGGACCCGTTTTACCGGCCCCGCAGCGGCGGGACTGGCGGCAGGGGTGCTCTTCTTTTTTACCACAATCACCTTGCGGCGTTCCCCCTGCTCGTGAGCAGCTCGCTGCTCTTGGGCAGCTTTCTGCTCCTGAGCACCCTGTTCGGGGCCCTTGGACTCGGGGTTTTCGCTCACCGGGCTGGGAGCTTTCTTAATGAGTTCCGCTTTCGGTTTTTGAATAGTATCAGTTTCCTCTGCCATATCCTTCCTTTGGGGCTTGCCCAGCGCTATTCTACATTATCATCTTCATATTCGAAGCTCAAGCCTATGCCGCAACTGGGGCAGCTGGTCATATCAATGGTGATGGGGACCCCGCATTCGGGACATTCGTATTCCTCCGCTTCGGCGGGAGCTTCCTCTCCCTCTTCTTCGCCCCGATCTCGGGCCTGTTCTCGGGCCTCTTCCTGGGCTTCTTCTTCCGGGTACTCTTCTTCGATTATTTCGATGTGCTCCTCGATGAGGCTCCGGAGGATCCCCTGCTGTTCTGCATCGATGCCCAGCTCTTCGAGCTCCTCGGGGAGGAGGGCCAGGAAGTCTTCGATGAAGTCCCGGTTGTTCTCTTGCAAGAGGGCCGCCACCTCGCTGTTCACCCCCGGGAGCTGGGAAATCAGGGTGTACTCTTCGCCGAAGTCGTCCCCCTCTCCAAAGAGTTCCGAAACCGCCCGGCGGGATTCGGCGGTGATATCCATCTCTTCGAACTGGGCGTCGGTCTTGACGTCGATGTTCCAGTCCACCAGCCGGTTCGCCAGCCGGACATTGAGCCCCTGCTTGCCTATGGCCAGGGAGAGCTGACTCTCGTTCACCACCGCCATGGCCTGGCGCTTGGCCTCGTCGAGGATGATCACCTCCTGGACCTCCGCGGGGGAGAGGGCGTTTTTGATAAAGACCCGGGGGTCCGGATCGTATTTGAGGATGTCGATCTTTTCCCCTTCCAGTTCCTTAATGACCGCCAGAATCCTGACCCCCTTAAGGCCCACACAGGCCCCCACGGGATCCACATCTTCCCGGTTGGAGTAGACCGCCAGCTTGGTTCGGTAGCCGGGCTCCCGGACTATCTTGTGGATCTCCACGGTCTTGTCGTAGATCTCCGGGACCTCAAGTTCGAAGATGGCCCGGACAAAATCGGTGTGAGTTCGAGAGAGGAGGATCTCCAGGCCGTTCTGGTTTTTGTTCACCTCGACTATCATGCTCTTGATGCGGTCGTTGACGTGGAACTCCTCCCGGGGGGACTGGAACTTTTTGAGGAGCTTCCCTTCAATTTTTCCCAGGTCCACAAAGATGGTCCCGTTCCGCTCCCGCTGGTAGTAGCCGATGATGATCTCCCCCACCTTGTCCTTGTACTCGGCGTGGAGGGTGTCCTTCTGGATCTCCCGGATCGATTGATGGGCCGTCTGCTTGGCGCTCTGGACCGAGCCCCGGTCAAAGTCCCGGGGGTCCACCTCGATGAGGATCTCGTCGTTGATCTCGGCGTTGGGGTTGTACTCCTTGGCCTCGTCCAGCTCGATTTCGGAGATGGGATCGTAAAAATTGTCGCTGTCCACGATCTGCTTTTTGGCGTAGATCGAGACCTCCCGGTTGTCGTCGCTGAAGCGGACCACCGCATTCTCGGCGTTGCCAAAACGGCGCTTGTAGGCCGCCACCAGGGTGTTTTCGATGGTTCGAAGGATGAGTTCCTCGGACATGTTGCGATCCTGCATCAATTGCTGTATCGCTTCTGACATATCGGTTGCCACAATTTAACTCCTATAGGTTTTATTCTTTTGCACCGGCCTTAGGGCTGCTCCCCCCAGGGGTGCCGAATAGAGCCGGGCCTTGGCTATGACTTCCAGGGGCAGGACCAGATCCCCCTCCTCGTTATGGAGGACTATCTCCTCTTCGTTGACCGACACAAGCCGACCGGCTGACCAATCGGAAATATCGGTCCGGTAACAGCGGATGCCCCGGCCCAGGTAATGGGCCAGCTCAGAGCCATCCTTGATGAGCCGGTCTATCCCGGGGGAGGACACCTCCAGGTAGATCTCCTGGCCCGGAAAGGCAAGCTCCAGCCGGGGCATCACCGCCCGGTGCACCCGGGAACAATCCTCGAGCCCCGTGCTGCCCTCAGCTCCCGGACTCAAGACCACCAGCCTCACCTGGACGGACCCCTTCTGCCTCCCCTTATAAAGGGAAACCTCGATCAGGGACATCCCCAGGGCCCTCACCAGGGGGCCCAGGCTCTCCTCCAGGGGTGCCTCGCTGTCCCTCCCCCGTTTCCGAAGGCTGTACTGCATACTGCTCCTTCGTATAAGTTCGCACAACTCAATAGGGAACCAAAAAAAAAGGGTCCGGAAACGGCCCTTTTTATCATGGTACCTAAACTGTCTGGGGTTACATTAGCAATGATAGGAAAAAATGTCAATAGGAGGGATTAGGCATGATGGCATACTCAATCTAAGACCTACCCACCACAACTAGCTCGCGCTGGTGCTACCCAGCACGTTTTATCTTTCCCACGAGGGGTGGGGGCCGCTCAGGTCTAGGAATTGAGATGAACCCGCCTACGGAGCCCCCGGCACCCAGTTTCTCGTATTCTATCATTGCGTTCAGCTTCTCTCGCACATACTGGGTACCGGAGCTTATCTCATTATCCCATTCTGTATTACTCGCGGTCTCCTCCGGCGGAGAACTCCCAGATATTCCTAGCCCCAAGCAGCCCCCACCCCTCCCATGTATGCTTAACCGAGCAGGTGGTTGGACTTAGAAGAGCCTTTATTTTACCACCTCTAAGGTATAGCCGATGTCTTACCATCATTACCCACCAAATAGGTGATGGGGGGAAAGCAGCTGTAGGAAGATCACCTGAAAGGTGTAATATCGCACCGCTCGGTAAATGATCACCGTTGGCGGGGCATTACTTCACCCTGTCCAGGATCTCCTCCCGTCTTCTTCCCCCACCCCCATGATATGGATGATAACTAAGGTACAGAGGCTCATCTATGCAAAGGATTTCTTATGAAAAGGCTCTTCTTGAGCTAGCCACGCATGGCTTGCTCAGCTGGAGCAGGAACTTCGTCCATGACGAGCCTCTGGCGGGCAGGAAAAGCGAGCTTAGGAGGTGAATATTTTAGGGTCAGACCGCCAGCGGAGCTCGGCAGGGATGAAGGTTCCTGTCCAGCGCGAGCTGGGTGTGCTTGGTAGGTCTTGGTCTTGGATTTAATGGCAGCGTATTTTTTCCGAGGGCTTGCTATGGTTTATTATACGCAGCATAGTTATCTATGGATTTATTATCAGAATTTGCAACCCTCACTCAGGACCGATTCATCCGCTATGTCCAGTTTGACACAACCAGCGATAAAACTGTAGCAGGGACCCCCAGCACCCAGGGGCAGTGGGATCTGGCCCGGGCCCTGGGGGAGGAACTCCGCGGCTTGGGTCTTAATGATATCACCCTTACCGAACACTGCTACCTTATAGCCCGTCTGGAGGCCAGAGCGGGCTGTGAACATGCGGAGCCCATCGCCTTTTTTGCCCACCTGGACACCGCCGAGGAGGTTCCCGGGAAGGATGTGAAACCCCAGGTCATCGAAGCCTACGATGGCTCGGTAATCCAGCTTTCTAATGGGCTTAGCCTGGACCCGGCCCAGGATGGGGACCTGGCGGCCCAGGGGGGGAGGACCATCATCCACAGTGATGGCAGCACCCTCCTGGGGGCCGACAATAAGGCGGGGATAGCAGTCCTCGTGGGTCTGGCAGAATACCTCCAGAGCCACCCGGAGGCCCCCCATGGCCCCATAGAAATTGTCTTTAGCCCCGACGAGGAGCTGGTCAGGGGGCTGCCCCATTTCCCCCGGGAGATGATCCGGGCCAGGGCCGCCTACACCCTGGATGAGGGGGGCCTGGGGAACATTTCCTGGGAATGTTTTAATGCCTGGCTTGTGGAGCTGGATTTTTTTGGAGTGGCCGCCCATGTGGGGGGAGGGCGGGGCCGCTGGGTCTCGGCGGCCCAGATGGCCTCGGTTTTTGGGGCCCTCTTGCCCAGGAGCGAGGGGCCCGAGGCCTCCGATGGCTCCTATGGCTACTGCGGCCTTATCTCCATGGCGGGGGATCTGGAGCGGGCCGTCATGGAAGTCTTTGTCCGGGACTTTGATACCCAAAGGGGTGAAGAGAAGATAAAGGGCCTCGAAGCCTTGGCCCGCTCGGTGGAGGCCCAGTTCCCCGGGGGCCGGGTGGAGCTTCGTTCACAGGTTCAGTATGTAAACTCCAGGGAAAAAATTTCTGAACATATGGGGGTGGTGGAAAAGCTGCGGCAGGCCTGCAGGAACAGGGGCATAGAGATAAACGAAAAAGCCCTCCGGTCCTGCACCGACGGATCCTTCTTAACGGCCCTGGGGCTTCCCACCCCGAATATTTTCTCCGGGGGAAGAAGGGCCCACAGCCGCCTCGAATGGCTCTCGGTCCAGGACATGGCTGCCGCCTGTACGGTGGTACTGGAGCTATGCCGCCTCTGGACCGAGGAGTAGCAGGCAACAGCCTTAGCAATGCCAGGGCCGTTGCTGCACAATACCTCTACTCAATCTTGAATTTCTGAACTTCCTTCATGAGCATGTCCGAGGTCTCACGGTTCTTGTTGGTAAGCTCGTTGATGCTGTTCACCGCCGTGTTGATCTCGTCGGCCCCGTTGGCCATTTCGTTCATCCCGCCGGTAACTTCCTGGGTAGATTTTTCCAGGTTCTCGGTTTCCCGCATGACCTCTTTGGCTCCCTGGAGCATCTCGAGGGATCCATTCTTTACTAGCTGGGTGGTATCGTTCAGGTTGCTGATGGCTTCCAGGATCTGCTTGGACCCCTGACCCTGCTCTTCCATGGCGTTCCGGATGTTCTCTTCCTGTTCGGCCACGGTCCTAACCCCCGTATCAATGGCTTCGAAGCGGCGAAGGACATTGTCGGTGGACTGGGTGATCTTGTCTATGGAGCCCTTGATCTTCTTTAGGACTGAACTGATGGTCTTGGACTGCTCACTGGAGTTTTCGGCCAGCTTGCGGATTTCTTCGGCCACCACCGCAAAGCCCTTGCCGGCTTCCCCTGCATGGGCCGCTTCGATGGCCGCATTCATGGAGAGCAGGTTGGTCTGGCTGGCGATGTTTTCCATCACCGAGTTGATCTCCAAGAGGCCTTCGGACTCCCGGGAGATCTCCTGTATATCCGAGGCTACTTCCTGGAGACCCGAACGGCCCACCTCAGATGCTTCGGTTAGTTTCTCCACGTTCTCCGAGTTCTTTACCAGGGTCTGGGTAACCGACTGAATGTTGGCCAGCATCTCTTCGATGGCCGAAGAAGACTGGGTAACACTGGCGGTCTGGGTTTCCACATGGCCGTTGAGCTTGTTGATGTTCACGGTGATCTGTTCCATGGTGGCGTTGGTCTCGGTGACGCTGGCACTTTGGTTGATCATCTGGCTCTTGACGCTCTGGATGTTGGCGGTGATTTCGTTCATGGCCGCCGCGGTCTGGGTCATATCATTGGCCAGGGAGGTCCCCATCTCGGTGATCAACCTGGTTTCGTTCCGCACATGGCGGACCATGATCTTGATTTTCTCCAGGGTCAGGTTGAAGTACTTGGCCATGTCCCCTATTTCGTCCTTGGAACTGACATTGATTGACTGGGTCAGGTCCCCGTCCCCCTCGGAGATATCCCGCAGGGTACCGGTGACGGTTACTATGGGCTTGGTCATATAGTGATAGGCCAGGAAGGCCGCCACCGAGCCCACCACGATTACTATCCCCGCAATGATGATGGCGAAGGTGGTCATGTCCCTTACGGGGGCCAGGATGGTTGATTCAGCCTTGGCGAGCATGACCGTCCAGGTGGTATCGGAGCTTCCTATGGAAAAGGATTGAAGGTTTATAAAGGTGGCGGAACGGAGGACATCGGAGTAACCCTCGAGGGTGAGGGATTCACCCTGCCGGACTACCTGCTGGACCTCGGCCAGGCGGTCCCCAAACATGGTGGGCACCTCGTTGATCAGGCTGCCCACATTGGACGGCACATAGCTGGCAATGATGAAGCCGTCGTTGGCGTAGATGGACATGGCAGCTATGTCTTCGTGCTGGGCAATAGTATCCATCACCGAGGGCTGGACCGCAATGAGGTCCAGGTTACAGGAGAGCATGCCCACCACCTGGTTGGTGCTCTGGCTTATGATGGGCACCGACATGAGGAGGATATAGTTATCAACCCCCCTTCTCTGGATGAGGTTGGGGGTCATGATCCGGTCCATCCGGGCATTGGGTCCGTTCATATAGTTCATTAAATCGGTCACCGACCCGGAGGTCCGCATGCCGATTTCACCGGTAAACTCATCCCTGGTGATAACCGCCGCATACTGCCCCGTGGTGGTGGCCCCCGGCCGGCCTATGTTCTCCCAGTCCATGTCTATGGCATTGGGCCGCCAGACCATTCCTATTTCGAAGAAGACCTGACCATAGGACCCTTCCATGACCCCCCGGATCATCTCATCGAAGATGTCCCGTCTTTCTTCGGGATCATAGCGGTGGTAGGCGGCCATGCTGTCCGCCAGGGTGTGGAGGACCCGCAGGTGGCCGTTGACCCTGCCATCCCAATACTCGGACTGCTGGTCATTGAGGTACTCCAGGGCCTGGGTGCTTATGCCTATGCTGATGTTGGATGCCCTGTTGACCAGGACAATTGATATGGCTGCCGCGACAGTGACGGTCATGGCAATGCCGATTAGGGTCAGTTTAACTTTGATTTTCATGTCCATTCCTATGATAGAAAAGATGTATGATCTATTATCGAACTAATTATAGAATTACAAGACTTTTTTTGTCAAGAAAAATGACTATTCAATAGAAGTTAATGGAATACACATGAAAAGGGGGTGCATGTTCTGCACCCCCTTCCGGTTTGCTTTAGAAGGTTGCTACCACACCGCCGCCGTAACTGGCATTGATATGATCCCTTACCCTTTGGCTATGGAGGACATTTCGCAGGGCGATGATCCGGGGATCATTTTCTGCACCCCGCTGGACTACCACATAGTTTACATAGGGGGAGTCGGCCCCTTCGATGATGAGGGAATCCCTGACGGGGTTAAAGCCCGCCTGGAGGGCGAAGTTTCCGTTGATCGTCGCCGCATCCACATCCGCCAGGGCCCGGGGAAGCTGGGCCGCCTCGAGCTCCTGGAACTGGAAGTTCCGGGGGTTCCCCACTATGTCCCGGGGGGTGGCCTGTAAACCCGCATCGGGCCTGAGGGTGATAAGCCCATTGGCCTGGAGCAGTAGGAGGGCCCGGCCCCCGTTGGTGGGATCATTGGGGATGGCGATGGTGGCCCCATTGGGAAGGGCCGCGATGCTGTTATGCCGCTGGGAATAGAGCCCGAAGGGTTCCACATGGACCCCAAAGGCCGGGGCCAGCCGGGTATTCCACTCCTCATTGGTCTGGAGGTAGGGGAGGTGCTGGAAGAAATTGGCATCCAGGTCGCCGCTCATGAGGGCCCGGTTGGGCTGTACATAGTCGGTAAATTCAACTACCCTGAGGGTGAAACCCTGGGCGGCCAGATCCTCGGCGATGAGGTTCAAGAGTTCCGCATGGGGTACCGGGGTAGCTCCCACCACCAGGGTGGATGCGTCCCTTTGGTTCCTGCCAAAGGCTTCCAGGTTTTGGCCCAGTCCGATCAACAGTACTCCTATGGCCAGGAGGCTGATTACTTGTTTTTTCATTTCCTTCTCCGTAAGATAGTATATCACAGAAAACCTATGTGATTACTGGGTATTATACGGGACCGTCCCGCCCCTGTCAAGCTAATAATCTACCTTAAAACGCCTAAGCCGCAGGGCATTACTGACCACCGAGACGGAGCTAAGGCTCATGGCGGCGGCAGCCAGCATGGGGTTCATGAGGGGTCCTCCAAAGAGGTAGAGGAGCCCCCCGGCGATGGGGATCCCCAGGATATTATAGGCAAAGGCCCAAAAGAGGTTCTGCTTGATGGTCCTGATGGTCCGCCGGCTGAGCAGGATCGCTGCGGCCGCATCGTTTAGGTCGCTCCGCATGAGGACGATGTCGGCACTCTCCATGGCCACATCGGTGCCGCTTCCTATGGCCATACCTATGTCGGCCTGGACCAGGGCGGGGGCGTCGTTGATCCCGTCCCCCACCATGGCCACCCGGTCGCCCTGGGCCTGGAGCTTCTTTACCTCCTGGGCCTTGTCCGAGGGGAGGACCTCCGACAGAACCTCATCTATCCCCGCCTGGGCGGCTATGGCTGCGGCGGTCCGTCTATTGTCCCCGGTGATCATGATCACCCGAATCCCCAGGGCCCTGATTCTTTGGATCGCTGCGGGGCTGCTGGGCTTTACCACATCCGCCACCGCTATGATTCCCCCCAGCTTTCCTTCGATGGCGGCATAGAGGGGGGTCTTGCCCTGGGCCGAGAGCTCTTCTGCCTGGACCTCCAGGGCCCCCAGGTCTATCCCCCTCTCTTCCATAAGCTGCCTGTTCCCCACCAGGACCTTCTTTCCACTGATGAGGGCCTCCATGCCCCGGCCGGTGAGGGAGTTAAAGTCCTGGGCCTCATCCAGACCCAGGCCCCGCTCCTCGGCCTCCTGGACCACCGCCTGCCCCAGGGGATGCTCGGAGGACTTTTCCGCCGAGGCGGTGATCTGCAAAAGTTCCTGGGGGGCAAGGGTGCCGGCGCTGATGATATCGGTAAGCCTGGGGCGGCCCTCGGTGATGGTTCCGGTCTTGTCAAGAATTACCGTGTTGATCTTGTAGGCCATTTCCAGGGCCCCCGCCCCTTTGATCAAGATGCCGTTCTCGGCCCCCTTGCCGGTGCCCACCATGATGGCCGTGGGGGTGGCCAGGCCCAGGGCGCAGGGACAGGCGATGACCAGCATGGTGATAAAGATCGACAGGGCAAAGGCCAGGCTGCCCGAGGCCAGGAACCAGGCCAGGCCCACCGCCACTGAGAGGG
>Ga0099364_10001500_pt1 | contig 38274 bp, 49 predicted proteins | sample TergutTh196P3_FD_73070 | JGI IMG/M metagenome (GOLD analysis project Ga0099364, IMG submission 73070) | Microcerotermes parvus P3 segment gut microbial communities from Pointe-Noire, Republic of the Congo - Th196 P3 | ecosystem: Host-associated > Arthropoda: Insects > Digestive system > Gut ... | reverse complement strand
CTGTAAGTCGAAACTTTTCACGGATATTGCGAATGATTGCATCCTTGCCCATTGCTATATTATACCATACCACCGAAAAAAATCATAGCGAAAATCTGAAAGGTTATTTATGCGCAAGCCCTAAGAACAGTTATTGCAATCGTAGTGAGGGTGGTGCGCAGAAGCAGGCAATAGACCTGTTCCATAACCCCGAAACGCCCCCTGTAACCGGAGAAAACTTCCCGGTTTTTTGCCAAAAATGGGAAAAACCATCGTGTTTGATGTGTATTCTGAAGGTTATGGAACATGTCTAGTATTGACGAGTGTCTTTCAGACGTTGAAGCAGCGGGGGGATCAGGGAACGGACGTTGTGATTGAGACGCTGCGCCAATATAGCGCCACAAAAAAACTCACCACATTGCCGAAAATGCTGCAAACGGCTGAATAGTTACGTTTTTTCAAATTGTGCTATAATAAAAACATGAAACTCGCAGCCAAGTTACTTGATGTCAAGAAGGAGTATGCACTTAAGGGAGAAACCGTTCGTGCTCTGCGAGGGGTCTCTCTTGATATTCCCGAAGGGGATTACGTTGCTATTATGGGTGCGTCCGGTTCCGGCAAGAGTACCATGCTCAATCTGCTCGGCTGCCTCGACCGTCCCACCTCCGGTACTCTGTGGATGGGGGACGACGACGTAACCAAACTCAACGACTACCATCTTTCCAGTATCAGAGCCTCACGTATCGGCTTCGTGTTTCAATCATACAATTTAATTCAGCAGTTGACCGTCTTGGAGAACATCGAGGTTCCTCTGTTTTATCAGGGGAACGTCTCCCGCAAGACCCGGCAGCGTTGTGTGGAACTTGCTGAATTGGTGGGGCTCGGTGATCGGCTCGGACACCGTCCGACGCAACTCTCCGGCGGACAGCAGCAACGCGTTGCCATTGCCCGGAGTCTCGTGAATGATCCCTATTTTATTCTTGCTGACGAACCGACAGGCAACCTCGACTCGGTAACGACCGAAGAAATTTTACAACTTTTGGATCGTCTCAACCGTGAAGGACGGACGATCATTTTAGTAACGCATGAAGGGGATGTCGGTAAACGTGCCAAGCGGGTGATTTGGCTCAAAGATGGTGAAATTGTTTCGGAGGTTTACAATTAGACCACTTGGGAAAATAGCCAAGGCTGTTTTGAGGTTTATGGTATCATGGAAAAGTATGCAACCAAACACCACCAAACACCATAGTTGCTGACGATCTAAATGACAAAACACTGAAAATACCGGCACATGTCGCATCACTCATACCAAAAAACATGAAACATGAGATGGGGTGCATGAAAAAATCCACCCCAAAAATAGACCTGTTCTCTAACCCCCAAAAGGGGGAAATGGGCAAGATAGGCGGTTTGGTTTTTTTGCCTATTTCACGGGAAAAAGGGGTATTCGGCAGGATCATATGGGGGCTCGCTAGTGGTGCTTCCGGCTTGGTGCTGCATTTATTAGAACCCTTGATTTTCAGCAAAACAGGCGGATTATTCGTGCAATATCAAGCCGGAAACACCACTAGGGGTTAGAGAACAGGTCTAATACCAAAAGTCTATCCGCAATCATGCGGGAGAACCCCCAAAAATGACATTTTTTTGGAAAACGTCATTTTTTGGCTTCATGCCCCTTGACCAACGGGGAATCTTCGGTATCATACTGTTAGTTTATTCATTTAGAGTAAGATTTTCGGACTATTATGGCAGTCCCTAAAAGGAAACACAGCAACGCCCGAACCGGCACTCGCCGTGCTCATGACCACAAAACGCCCATCCAGCGGACAAATTGTCCCGAATGCAGTACCTCCGTGCCGACGCATGTCGTCTGTCCAAAATGCGGGTACTATATGGGACGTGAGGTCGTGAAAGTGGATGTGAAGTAGTCACAGTGAATATGTTTACAGAGCCCGTGGCGTGAGCCACGGAGTCCCTACCTTACGATACGGGCTCTGTGAATGATACGGAACAGTTGCTCAACAATTACGGACATTAAAGCAGAGATATGGGTAAAATTGCCTTACTATTTCCCGGCCAGGGTGCGCAGTCGGTGGGAATGACCAAGCCGATATTCGATGCCTTCGCCGATTTAGACCGCCCCGGTGCCAAAGACCTCTTCGACAGAGCAAGTGCCGTCCTCGGTTACGACCTCGCCAAACTGTGCGGCGAAGGTCCCGCCGAAGAACTCGATACGACCGTAGTGAGTCAACCGGCAATTTTTACGTTAAGCATTGCCGCTCTGGAACTGCTGAAAATCAAGGAACCCGAAGTGGTCGTCCAGTGCGAAGCCGCCGCTGGGTTGAGTCTTGGAGAATATACCGCCCTGACTTTTGCGGGCGTTTTTTCCTTTGAAGACGGTCTGCGGTTGGTGCAAAAGCGGGGACAAGCGATGCAGGATGCTTCCGATGCCGTGCCCAGCGGGATGGTCAGCATTATCGGCAAGGAATTGGCGGAAGTCGAGGCGATCTGCGATAAAAATCGCGGCAATGGTGTGTTGCAGGTGGCGAACATTCTTTGTCCAGGCAACATTGTGGTTTCGGGCTCGTTGGAAGCGTGTGAACGTGTTGCGGAGCAGGCGGCTGCCGAGCGGTTCAATGCGATTCCGCTTGCCGTTGCGGGAGCGTTTCACACGCCGCTGATGAAGCCTGCCGACGAAGTTTTGGCGAAGGCATTGTCGGAAACAATGATGAGTTCGCCGACGCTCCCGGTATTCAGCAATGTCGATGCCGAGGCACATAGCGAACCCGAAGCGATAAAAAGCATTTTGGTCAGGCAGATATTGAGTCCGGTGCTTTGGGAGAAGTCGATCCGCAAGTTGCTTGACGAAGGTTTTGATACGTTTTACGAAGTCGGACCGGGACGGGTGTTGCGCGGGTTGATGAAGCGGATTGATCGGAAAGTGAAATGCGAAGGAGTGATTGAGAGTTAGCCCTCTCGCTTTGCGAGAGGAATAAGGGTGCATGGCATTATAAATCAGTTTTTTGGAGACAAGATTTATGGAATTTTATGTGGTGATTCTAATGGTGTTTTTGGGGTTGTTTATCCTTTTTTGGTCTGTAGCAGGTTTTATATTTGAACTCGATGTTTACAAAAAAGCCTACCGAGCCCAAACGACTGATGCGTTGACACCGGTATTAGAAAAACTTGATTTGCTAGAAAGTCAAATCGACGACCTGAAGCGTGAATTGGAGGAAATGAAAGGAAAAGAATCATGACAATGATACGTTACAGCATTCAGACGGGTGCAAACGGATCGGTATTGATACCGACGACACCTTTCGCCGATGGTGCGGAAATCGAAGTCGTTGTATTAGGTCATGGAACGGGACAGCCGCTTGAGGACTCGCTTGAAGACGATTGACAACCTGACCCGGAGGCGATACGCCGGTTTTGCGAATGACATAAAGCGTTACCTGCCATAGAGATAACGGACGAAGAAATCGAAAAATTGAAAGACGAAAGACGAATGAGGAAATTGCGATGAGACAATATATGGGAACCTCTAAAAATACATTCTTTGCGTCCTTTGCAGGAACTTTGCGTCTTTGCGGTTAAAATAGTTCGGATTTAACCGCAAAGTACGCAATGGGTTACGCAAGGTGCGCAAAGTACAGATTGGGTGCGTTTCGGCATAAGTCAAGATGCAAAAACTGATTTTTTAGAGGTTCCCATATTTTACTTGATTCGAACGTTGTGCTGGATTATGCACTGAAACGCCCGGGTTTTGTAGGAAATGAAACGGGAACGGTAGGAAAGGAGATAAAACTATGTCAGAACAACCATTAACATACGAAAGTGTACTTGCACTTATCCGGGAAAGTGTTTGGGAGAGTGAACGACGGATGAAAGAAGCCGACCGGCGGTCGGAGGAGAGCCGTGCCGCATTCGACCAACATATGGAGAAAATCGACAAAAAATTCGCGCAGGAACGGGAAGAAGCCGCCCGAGAATGGGAAAAACGAAATGCCGAATTAAATCGGCAAATGAAAGAAACCGATAAGAAGATTTCTGCACTCGGTTCACGCATCGGTGAAATTATCGAATGTATGGTAGAGGGCGGCATCGTCGATAAATTTCAAGCATTGGATTACGAAATTATGCAATGCGGTAGAAATGTCAAATTTTGGCACCCGAAAACGGCAGATATTCGCGGTGAAATTGATTTGTTTTTAGAAAATGGTGATACTGCTATTCTCGTCGAGGTTAAGACAACACTGGAAATCGCCGATGTCCGCCAGCACATGGAGCGGCTGGAAAAATTCAGGCTTTGTGCCGATGCAAAGGGAGACAAGCGACGTTTCGTCGGTGCGGTTGCCGGCGCAGTGGTCGAAGAGAAAGTCAAAAAATTTATTTACGAGAACGGAATGTACGTTATCGTGCAATCCGGCGAAGCCTTTGAAATCGAGCCGTTGCCGGAAGGATTCAAAGCGAAAGAATGGTAAACGTTAACAGAGCAGCAATCGAAAGATTGCCAAACCGCCGCCTTCTTTTCCAAAAGGAAAGTTTGTGCGGTGGACGAACAAATTTAGACGACAAAGAGACCAACAACCTGCAAACGCTATGAACCTAAAAACCTTTATCCCGATTTTGTTGTTCCTGCTCGTGGCATCGAGCGGAGGCAGTGCGTTGTGCGAAACAAGCGAGAAAGAAGCAAGAGACGACTATACCAGACTACGTGACCTGGTAGATGGATACAATGCCTCCAATGTCAGGGCAATAAACGAATACAGTAGTATCCATTCGAAGTTGATAAACGAACACCATGCCAGCAATGTTAAGTTAATAAACAAGTATAATTTTATAACTTTTATCCTAATTATAACATTGCACACTATATTGTTTATCTATGTTACCTTTTTCCTTGGATATTTGCAGAGAATCATCGTTAAGCAACAACGTCAAATTGATGAGATGAAACGCGAATGGGAGGATGTGAAACGGGAACGATAATAATTTTAACGCGGAACACACGGAATTTTACAGAAAGATACGGGGAAAAATTCGGTGTATTCCGCGTTAATAAAGATTTAAGGAGTTATCAAATGTCAGCACACATACAATCGGTCATTGAAAACATCTGACTTGGGATTCACAGTCCTGAATGATAGTCGATTTTATTTGTTGATGAGTATTTGTAGAATGAAAGAATCATGAAAATATCATTGTCATATTTTGCGAAATGCTGTTCATACTGTATAACTTTTGCGTATTTTTCGGCTAAATCACTTTTTTTAACCGTAAAGAACGCGGGGAAAGCGAAAAAGACGCAAAGTTTAGATGACATTTTATTGGAGGAAATGAAACGGAAAGAATAACGTTTACAGAGCCCGGTGCGTAAGTACCGGATGCAACAAGTGAAAGGAATAAAATAATGGATGGTGATATTGAATTTATGGCTTGGGTGATTGCCCAAATCATAATTATTATGGCGATATTTATGTGTATAAAGCCGATAGCACAGTATTGGTTCGCATGGTTCAAGAGTGTACCCAGCACCCCCTTTCCAGACCATGTGGTGCGTGAAGAATTGTCAAAATTGAAAAATGAAATCGCCGACTTGAAACGCGAATGGGAGGAGATGAAACGGGAACGATAGGAAAACACTGCCCTAACGGGGCACACAGCGGATAGTAACGCTCCGTTGGGGCAATAAAAGAGAGAAGAGAGACCGCTATACCGTAAACGCGGAGAAATTGGATGTTTTCCCCTCGCGTCCTTTGCGCATTCCTTTGCGAACTTTGCGGTTAAAAAAAGAATTTAACCGCAAGGTACGCAAAGTTCCCGCAAAGAACGCAAAATACTATTGAAAACATGAAAAGTGTGGACACATCAACGGTGGATGTTTTTGCCATCCCCTTTAACAAGTACCTCGGTTTTGAACCATCGATCGATCCGGCATACCTAATGGTACTACCGGCAAGGGCGGAGTATGAAAACCATGTGCAGACAGTTCACGCCAGTGCCTTGTTTGCATTAGCCGAAGCGACAAGCGGTTTGTTTTTGCTTCGGGAATTTGTTGAAGTAGAGAATGTTGTATCAGTTGTCCGTGTTGTCAGTGTCAGATATAAAAAACCGGGTAAAGGGGCGATTCGTTCCAAAGCATCGCTCGCAACGGATAAAACCGAAGTGTTGGAAGCATTGCAAAAGAAGCGACCGATATTGGTGCCTGTACAAGTTTCCCTTTACGATGGAGAAGATGTTCTCGTGATGTCGGCGACATTTGAATGGTTTGTGTTAATCAAATCCGAGTAAGAAATTTAGAATCGCAATCTGACGATTGCGGCTTTGTGAGCAAAACATTGTAACAAACAAAGGAGCGAATTATGGGAATAGCGATTGTAAATATTTTGGCTCTGTTGGTGTGGGCAATGCTGATAGTCTGCCTAATCAAGGTAGTCATCAGCATCGGCAAGATAGCCGACGCAATGGACAGGATAGCCAACGTAATAGATAATTCGAGCGAAGATAGCAACGAACTGAAACGCAAACTGGAGGAAATGAAAGGAAAAGAATCATGACAATGATACGCTACAACATTCAGACTGGTGCAAACGGTTCAGTATTGATACCAACGACACCCTTTGCCGACGGTGCAGAAATCGAAGTCGTTGTATTGGGGCACGAAACGGGACTGCCGCTTGAAGACGATTGGCAACCTGACCTGGAGGCGATATGCCGGTTTCGTGAATGGCATAAAGCGTTACCTGCCGTAGAGATAACGGACGAAGAAATCGAAAAATTGAAACACGAAAGACGAATGAGGAAATTGCTATGAGACAACGTATTTTACTTGATTCGAACGTTGTGCTGGATTATGCACTGAAACGTCCGGGCTTTATTGAAAGTGCTGAAAGGGTTTTCACACGGATCGAGTCAGGAGCCATTGTCGGTTGCATCTCCTCTTTGGCTGTTACTGACCTTTACTACCTTGTCGAAAGCGCAACCAATCACGATCGCGCATGGAAAATGATGGAATACTTGTACCGCACATTGCGGATACTTCCCGTGATTCGGAAGACCATTCGCTCCGCGTTGGATTCCGGCATGCACGATTTTGAGGATGCTGTCCAAACCGCGGCAGCAAAAGACTTTGGTATTGACATTGTCGTTACACGCGACAAAACAGGTTTTGGTAACTCCGGCTTGCATGTGTACTTACCGGAAGAGTTTTTGAGAACGTTAATTTGATGAAATGTAAAAAAATATGAGCCGCAATCGTAAGATTGCGGCTCTGGTAACAATTAGCAATTTAACCAACATGGAATTAACAATGATTGAATCACGTTGCGGAATTTTATGTTCCGAGTGCAAATACAAAGACGAGGTCGGATGCAAAGGATGCCTAAACATCGACAAACCTTTTTGGGGTGAGACCTGCCCTGTCAAAGCGTGTTGCGAGTCAAAAGGAAAATTGCATTGTGGATGCTGTGAGGATTTCCCTTGCCAACTACTAAACGATTTTGCTTACGATAAGGAACAAGGCGACGACGGAAAACGTATCGAGCAGTGTCGGATTTGGAGTCAGCCGTAAAACAAAGACGCAATCATAAGATTGTAAAATCGCGAATTGGAGGAACTGAAACAGAAACAATAACGTTCACAGAGCCCGTGGCGTAAGCCAGGGAGTCCCTATCTTACGATACGGGCTCTGTGTTGTCCTAACTGACGTTATGGGCTCTGTGAACATTTGACAATGATGAATTTAACCAAACGCATAAACACAATCTTCGCAGGCGATTGCTTGGTAAATCTACCACGCATTCCCGATGAGACTGCGGACTTGATTTTTGCCGATCCGCCGTATTGGATGCAAACGGAAGGAGAACTGCTCCGCACCAACGGCACAAAGTTTAGCGGTGTGGAAGACAACTGGGATAAGTTCAATACCTATAAAGAATACGACGAGTTTAGCGAAAAATGGTTAAAAGAATGTAAGCGAATTCTCAAACCGAACGGTTCGATTTGGGTGATCGGAGCGTTCCAAAACATTTACCGGCTGGGCTACATTATGCAGAACCTCGGTTTTTGGATTTTGAATGATGTTATATGGTCAAAGCCGAATGCGGTGCCGAACTTCGGCGGAACACGATTCCAAAACTCCCACGAAACGCTGCTCTGGTGTACGAAAAGTCAAGAAGCAAAATATACATTTAACTATAAAACGATGAAGCATCTCAACGGCGACAAGCAGGACAAGAGCGTTTGGAACATCAGCATTTGCATCGGCAGTGAGCGGTTGAAAGATGAGAGCGGCAAGAAGACTCATTCGACGCAAAAGCCGGAGAAGTTGCTGTACAAGATTATTCTTTCGACAACCAAGCCGGGCGATGTGGTGTTGGATCCCTTTTTCGGCACCGGCACGACGGGAGCGGTGGCGAAGCGGCTGGGGCGCAACTACATCGGTTTGGAAAGAGAAGCCAAGTATATTGAAATTGCCGAAAGACGGATTGCAGAAGTCAGACCGGAGGAAAATTCCTTGTTTGATTTAAGCCTTGAAGTCAAACCGCCGCGAGTGAGTACGAAGCAACTCATTGAAGGCGGCTATTTGTCGGTGGGAGAAAAACTTTACGATAAGCGGGATACCGTGATCGGCAAGTTGACGAGCAATGGTTATGTTGATGATGAGAGTGAGACGTTGTCGATTCATAAGATGTCGGCAAAGTACCTGAATTTGCCGAACCATAACGGCTGGGATTTTTTTTATGTGAAACGAGAAAATGGATTGAAAGCGATTGATGATTTGAGGTATGAGTGTTCGGAGAATGTAAATAAGTAACGTTAACAGAGCCGCAATCGTAAGATTGTAGATCAGTGAACTTTTAACAAACAAAAGGAGAATACAATGGAAAATTTTGTACTATTTTTCATCATCGGTTTTATAGGAGCAGTGATAGGCGGCATGAGCGTTGCCTTGAAAATGCAAAAGCGTCAAATCGACGACCTGAAACGCGAATTGGAGGAAATGAAACGGGAGAAGCAAAAGTAACAATGAGCAAGAGGAACCTTGCAACCGCTCAGGCGGATAAATTAGACGTTGACGAGACTTCGCTGTTTGCGCGGGTTGCGGAAATCATAGAGACCCGCAAGACTCGTGCCGGGGCTTACGCCAACCGTGAAGTAACGCTCATGTACTGGGAGATCGGACGATATATCAATTCGGTCGTTCTCGGCGGAGAGCGTGCGGAGTACGGGAAAAAGATTTTCGTGCCACTGTCACGAAAATTGGTGGAACGGTATGGCAAGTCTTTTGAGGAGAAAAATTTGTACCGCATGGTACAAATGGCAAGACTTTTTCCCGATTTTGAAATTGTGTCGGCGCTGACGACACAATTGAGTTGGTCGCATTTTGTCGCGATTTTGCCCCTAAAAGACGAAGCCGCGAGGCTTTATTACACTAAGGAGGTTGCCGAACATCAACTCAGTACAAGGGATTTGCGTCGCCAAATCGCCCGAAAAGCCTACGAACGGCAGGAAATCGCCAACACCGCCCTGACGGAACAATCGGCAATACCATTCAATTTATTCAAAGACCCGTTTCTGCTCGACACGCTGGGTCTGAAAGACAACTATCTGGAAGCCGACTTGGAAAAGGCGATTTTGAGTGACATTGAATCCTTTATCCTTGAATTCGGACACGGCTTCACGTTCGTCGAACGGCAAAAGCGGATGACGATGGACGGCGACGATTTCACGCTGGACTTACTGTTTTACCACCGCAAATTGATGCGGCTCGTTGCCGTAGAACTGAAAATCGGACGTTTCAAACCGTCCTATACAGGGCAAATGCGTTTTTATCTGAAATGGCTTAACCGTTATGAGCGGCAGGAAAATGAAAACCCGCCGATTGGCATTATTCTCTGTACGACTGCGAGCCGTGATCAGATTGAACTGTTGGAACTCGACAAGGAGGGAATTGCCGTTTCCGAATACTGGACGAATTTACCGCCAAAAGATGTGCTTGAACGTAAACTCCGGGAGATTCTCGTCGAAGCAAAGGAACGGCTCGAACGTCGTAAACTATTGCCGAACAGCAATATAGCGAAACAAATTGAATACTTTTTTGAACCAAAGGAAGACGACGAATAAAACAAACAATGAACAGAGCCGCAATCGGAAGATTGCGGAAATTAGAAACAAATAGGAGCAATAATATGGATGTATCATGGGAAGCAGACAAAGCTGTTGGCATGTTTTTCCTCAGTTGTTCGGTAGCGATAGGACTGGTGGGTATCCTATACAGCTGGACAGTGAAAAAACTGTCGAAACAACAGGAAACTATCGACGAACACCAACGTCAAATCGACGAACTGAAACGCGAATTGGAGGAATTGAAACAAAAAGAATAACGTTCACAGAGCCCGTGGCGTAAGCCAGGGAGTCCCTATCTTACGATACGGGCTCTGTTAAACAACGTCGCAGTCTTACGATTGCGTCTCTGTGAACGAATACAAAAACGTGAAAACAACAGTGAAAAACGAAATAACCGAACATCCGGCGGACGATTTTACCGAGATTCTGTCCATTATTGAACAGGCAAGGGAAAACGCTCACCGTGCCGTCAATCGGGAACTGATCTCCATGTATTGGGAAATCGGATGCTACGTTAGCGAAAAAGTAAAAAATGCCGGTTGGGGAAAGTCGGTCGTACAGAAGTTTTCCCAATATATCCAGTCCCACTTTGCGGGAATCAAGGGCTTTTCGCCCCAAAATATCTGGCGAATGAGACAATTTTACGAAACTTACGCCGAAAATGAAAAACTCTCGGCACTGCCGAGAGAATTAGGCTGGACGAACAACGTCCTGATTATGACGGCGGCAAAAACCAACGAGGAACGGGAATTTTACCTGCTGCTTGCCAAGAAAAACAATTATTCATCCCGTGAACTGGAGCGGCAAATCGACAGTTGCCTGTATGAACGAACGATGATTTCCGAGGAGAAAAACAGACTGGTTTTAGCAAAAAGTCCGGGACTAGCCGCGTTGCGTGACAGTTATGTTCTCGAATTTCTCGACATTCCCGAAAGCCATCGCGAAACGGAACTTCGGAAAGCCGTCATTACCAACCTTCGCAGATTTATCCTCGAATTCGGTAAGGACTTTACACTGCTCGGCGAAGAATACCGCATCCAGGTCGGTAATACGGACTTCAACATTGACCTGTTGCTTTATAACCGTGAACTTGCTTGTTTGGTCGCCATTGAGTTGAAAACCGGACGCTTCAAACCGGAGCATTTGGGACAGATTGAATTCTACTTGGAGGCTCTCGACAGCGATGTAAAAAAGGAAAACGAAAACCCCAGCGTCGGCTTGATACTTTGTGCCGATAAGGACGATGCCGTTGTTGAATATGCTCTGCGCCGAAGCATGTCTCCGGCACTCATTGCAAACTATCAACTGCATTTGCCCGACAAAAAAATACTGGAAAACAAACTGCGTGAACTGGTCGAAATCGCTGACTTTCAAGAACTCGATGAACCATGACGCAAATTGGCGGAAATGAAACTGAAACGATAATCAGAGCCGCAATCGGAAGATTGCGAAAAGAAAAAAGAGCCGTAGGTGTAGCGCAGCGTAACCTACGGGTGGGAGCGAGTTCGCGATGGCACCCGCAAGTTTCGCTTCGTTGCACTTGCGGCTCCGTGAACCAGAGGAGAATAAAACATGACACTTGGCTGGAGAAAATAAAATGACCACAGAAAATCAAATACGAGTATTAGCTTGGACGGTGTTTCCCCTTTGGGGAATCATCGCTGTCAGTTTGTGTTGGGACGTAGCATGGAGACTATTAGCGGAGATGCTCGTCGGACATGCGTTTGCGGAAGGATTGACTTGGTTGTTGGTTAGAATGACATTGTTGATTATAATTCCCATCGCCTATTTTTTTGCCATTCGCCGCCTCCAATGGAACCTGCCGCCTGAAGAACATATCACTGATCGAATGAACATCAAAATACACGTCCCAAAAGGAGAAGAATCCCCTATCTTACGATACGGGCTCTGGGAACGAAAATGGTAACCAAAAAATAGAAATAGAGATGAAAGGGGCGGCAGTTTAGACAACAATACAAGATTGCAGAATAGATAGTATGTCAAGCAAGAACGAAATTATCGAGCCAACTGGACATGTTTCACCGTTTGAGCAAATCAGACGCACGAACGATGCCGGTATGGAGTTCTGGTCCAGCCGGGAGTTCGCTGCCGTCCTGGGATATGTGGAATACCGACACTTCGAGGCGGTCGTCGAAAAGGCAAAACTTGCCTGTTTTAACAGCGGTCAACGGGTCGAGGATCATTTCGTCGGCGCCGACGAAATGGTCGAGATTGGGAGCGGTTAAGGAATTGTGGAGGCACAATGCCGGAAGATTTACCCACCGCCGAAAGCATCAAAAAACTTGAAAACCAAAAAAGGAAACAAATTAAAACAGAACAGAAAACATGAACAGAGCCGCAACCGTAAGATTGCGAATAAAAAAGAGCCGTAGGTGTAGGCGGTACTCCGCCGTAACCTACGGGTGCACCCGCAAGTTTCACTTCGTTGCACTTGCGGCTCAGTGAATGAAACGATAACCTTTAACAATCAAAACATTACTAATATGAAACCAACAACGAAACAGTTCCTTTTGTGCCTACTCTGCTTTGCGTTGCTCTTTTTGGGCGGCTGTCCATCGCAGGATAAGCCGGGAACGCTCCGCCCTGAAAGGTTGCGTAAAACCGCAGAACAGGGAGATGCCGAGTCGCAATATCTACTGGGTTGGTGCTATTTTAGTGGTTTTCCCGGAGACGGAAGTTCTCGATCGATACTCACTCCACTCGACGAACATTTTGATTTTGTCGGTAAAGGTGTGCCGCAAGACATAGGAGAAGGAATAAGTTGGTGGCAGAAAGCTGCCGAACAGGGACACGTCAGGGCGCAAACCATGCTTGGCGTGTATTACTTCCGATTGTCCTCTGAAATGTGGTGGGAAGAATCTCGACTCAGGGAAGAGGGGGAAGAAGTCCTCGCTAACAGGCAAGAGGCGATAAAATGGTTTCTGAGGGCTGCTGAACAGGGAAATGCTTTTGCACAATTTGAACTCGGTAGGTGTTATTATGTCAACGAAGAAATGGCGGAGGCAGTGTATTGGATGCGCAAAGCCGTCGAACAAGGACACAAAAAAGCAGGACTCTTGCAGAGCATTGAAAAAGAATTGGAGGAAAGCGAAAACAATAGTAACATCGAACCCAGCCCTGACCCTCTCCCAGAGGAAAAGGAAACGTGAAGCCGCAATCGGAAGATTGCGCAAACGCCCTGTAAGGGCAAAGCATAATAGCCCAGGGCTTCAGCCCTGGGTTAGAGAATAATAACAAGAACAAGCCGCCCTGTAAGGGCAAGGCAATAACCGGTGTTCCTTGTCCTTACAGGACTGCTGAATAGGATGGGGACCCGGGAACCCAGGGCTGAAGCCCTGGGCTAATACGCATCGTCCTTACAGGGCGGTTTAATGAACAACATTTAACACACTAACAACCATGACCCTAAAAGTTAACCTACAAGACCGTGTCGCCCTCATAACCGGCGGCACACGCGGCATCGGACTCGGCATCGGCGAAGCCCTCGCAAGATGCGGAGCAAAAATCGCCTGCATCGGAACCAATCCCAAAACCGTCGAACCCGCCGTCGAAACCATCCGACAGCACGGCGGCGAAGTCGAAGGGTACGCCTGCAACGTTGCCAGCACCGAAGAGGTCGAAAAGACCATCGAAGCGGTACTGGCAAAGTTCGGCAAGGTGGACATCCTCGTCAACAACGCCGGCATCACGGACGATGTGCCGCTCGGTGCAATGAAAGATGAACAGTGGGACAATGTCATCGCTGTCAATCTTCGCGGACCGTTTCTCTTTACGAGAGCGTGTACCAAGCCGATGCGCCGGGCGAAGTCGGGACGAATTATTAACATTACGAGCATCAGCGGACTCATCGGAAACAAGGGGCAGGCGAACTATTCCGCCTCGAAAGCCGGACTCATCGGCTTTACCCGAACCGTGTCGAAAGAACTTGCCGGTAAGAACGTTACCGTCAATGCGATTGCTCCCGGCTTTATCGAAACAGACATGACGGCGGTGTTGCCGGAGGTCTATAAAGCCGAAATTTTGAACCGTATTCCACTGGGACGCTTCGGACGGTCCGAAGATGTCGCCAACGCCGTCTTGTACTTTGCCAGTGACGAAGCATCCTTCGTTACCGGTCAAGTGCTCACCATCGACGGAGGAATGATTATGTAGTGTAGGAGTTAGAAGATAGGAGTTAGGAGTTAGAATAGACCTGTTGCATAACTCTCAACCGTCATTCCGGCGTAAGCCGGAATCCAGACGTGTGAGTTTTATGCTTGTTTCTCTGGATTCCGGCTTGCGCCGGAATGACGGGTTATGCGGCAAGTCTCATATCTACCTACTACACACTATCTATTACCTGCTACGCAACCTTAAACTTTTAACCTTTAACCCTTTTATTATTATGGCAGACACAAAAGAACGCGTCATAAAGATTATTGCGACCCAGTTTGACCGGGAAGCGGAGACCATTACGGAGGCAACGGACATTGCCAACGACTTGGGAGCAGACTCCCTTGAACTTGCGGAATTGCTTCTCGCATTTCAAGAGGAGTTCAACATTGACATCGAAGATTCGGAGACGCAAAATCTCTCGACCGTCGGCGATGTCATCACGCAGATCAACGCCAAGATCGCCGAAGGAGCAGGTTAGTCGTCCTTCCTGTTGACACGCCGGTTGCCCGCCGACGGTGGGCAGCGTAAAGCGAAGCCCCGGGGGTGTGTTGCGCGCAGTCCCCGGAGATCGCTCGTCTGCCTGTTGGGTTCCCTAAAATTATCTCTTGCTCTTGCCTTAAGGAAGCGTTTTCGTTACACTTGTGTGCGATGAACAACGTGGATTCTCTTCATTTGGTTTTTCTGCTCGGACTTATTGTCATCATCATAATAATGTTGCGCATATTGGGGCAACGGGTCAGGCAAAGTGCTGAAAGACAGCGGCAACGCGAGGCTGCTCTAAAAGCCGCCCGGGAAGCGGAACGCAGAAAAATGACGGATACCAATTTGCCGCAGGCGAAAAGGGCACCGCCTAAGACACGCGCCCCGCTGATCGATCCGTTGGGAACGCCTTTTGCCGGTGCGGTACAGGGGCAAGCCGCCAAGTGGGAAGCGGAAATCCACAAACTCGGTCGCCAAATCATCGGGCAGATGGACTCCAAAATGGCGGCACTGCAAGCGATTACGCTGGATGCGAACCGAACAGCAAACCGGCTGGAGATTTTGGTGGAACATTTGGAGCACATTGCCCGAACACACGTCGCAGGGCAGCAGGAAATGGGAAACAATCTTGATGCCGAGCCTGCGGAAGAATCGCCGCCGACGGTCATTCCCGCGGAGGAATCGGCACCCGCCGCTACTCCGCTGGCAGCAGTGCTGCAAGAGTTAACCGAGGACATTGAGGACTTTCGCCATACCGTCGAGCAAAGCACGACATTTGCCGGCTTTACGGAGCAGGTCGAGCAGGCAACCGTTCTGCGGATGAAGGAAGTTTCCTCGCAAAATCCTGATGGGCAAAATCTTCACGGGCAAAACCTTCGCAGCGAGGTGGAGATGCTGGCAAACTACGGATTGGAGCCGCAGGAAATTGCCCGGCGGTTGAACATTTCCGCCGCTGAAGTTGACCTCGTCTTGCAAGTCCAGCAAAACCGGACAGAGTGAGAAACAAAAAGCGGGGCAGTCTAAACCTTGTGCTTCTTTGCGTCCTTGCGGTTAAAAAAGAGGATTTAACCGCGAAGGACGCAAAATCAATTCCATGCTGTTTATGGTATATGCACCTTGACATACCACTTCCGTTTGGATAGACTGATGACCTGTTCACACTCACGGAGACCACCCATGTATTGCTCAAATTGCGGAAAAGTTATTGAACCGGAAACATCATTCTGTATCGGGTGCGGTGTACAACTTGATTTGCTGCAACCACAGGAAACGCAGAAACCGCCCGAAACCGGTGATGGCAAAGCGATCTCCTCACTCGTCTGCGGGGTCATCAGTTGGATCACCTGCGGCGGATTGTTTATTGTGCCGATCATCGGTCTCATTCTCGGCTTTTTCGGCTTAAAGTCTCGGAAACAGGGTATCGCCATCGCCGGGATTTGTGTCAATGCAGCCGCATTTCTGTCGTTCTTTCTGACGTTCCTAATATGCACCATACTCTTAATCCCTGCCACTCAGGCGACTCGCGAAGCGGCAAGACGCATGCAATGTTCCAATCACGAAAAGCAGATTGCCTTGGCACTCCATACTTATCATGATGTACACGAAGCCTTCCCGCCGCTCTACACGGTCGATGAAGAGGGGAACCCGCTGCACAGTTGGCGGGTGTTGATTTTGCCCTTTATCGAACAACGCGCATTGTACGAAGCCATCCGCCTCGACGAACCCTGGGATAGCGAACATAACCGGCAATTTCACGACCGTATGCCCTCAATTTACAGGTGTCCGAGTAGTTCAGGAGGAGTTCCTTTCAGGGACACCTCCTACTCGGCGATTGCCGGCGGAAGTTTCCAACCGGCAACAAAGGCAGAGAGTGTGGTCGGATTGAAGTTAAGCGACGTTACCGATAATACAAGCGACACCCTGGCAATCGTAGAGGTTATAGAGCCGTTCAACTGGATGGATCCCACCGCAGATGTTACGGTAGAGGAACTCGTGGATTGGGTGGTCAGATCGGGCAGGGTCAGGGCGGGCAGTCGTCATCCCGGCGGCATGAATGCGGCATTCTTGGACGGGTCGGTGAGATTCATCACTCATGAAATTGACCCGGAAATACTGCGGGCACTGGCAACACTCAGCAGCGGGGAGTCGGTTCGCACCCCATAAGCGGCAGGGTGTTGTCCCCTTCGCGCCCTCTGCGAAAACTTTGCGTCTTTGCGGTTAAAAAAACAACCGCAAGGGTCGCAAAGAAACCGTGCAATTTTTTCCCGTTTGTGATACAATAACCGCAAAGCTGATGTCCCAGACCTCTATTTTTCCCATGAATCATTCTCCCTCACGCCGTCGTTTTCTCGGCACTGCTCTTGCGGCTGCTGCGGCTTCCCCCTTTATCATTCCCCGCTCCGTCTTGGCACAAAACGGTCAGGTCGGTGCCAACGACCGCATCATTGTCGGATTCGTCGGCACTGGCGGTCGTGCCCGGCAACTCATGACGCATATCCCCAAGAACCGTGCGAAAATCGTTGCCGTTGCCGACTATTGGCGGCAAAAAATGGTTGATGCCGTCAATGAAAAACGCCGTGAGGGCGGATTCGATAACATCGACCAATGGAAACTCTACGACGGCGATCTCGAAATGTACGACAAGGAAAAACTCGATTGCTCCTTTGTCATCACGCAGGATTTCACCCGGACTCTTGCCGGTTGCCGGGCAATTCTCGCCGGGGTCGATGTTTACGCCGAAAAAGCACTCACGACGTACATTGCCGAAGGTCGGGCGTTGGTGAACTGTGTGCGAAAGAGCAAGCAGATTTTTCAAGTCGGCAGTCAGCAACGGTCGATGCGGCTCAACCGTTACGGCTGTGCGCTCGTTCGGGAGGGGAAATTGGGAAAGGTAAATCTTGTGTTGGCAAGGAATTATGGACAGCCTGAACTGATTCCGAAGGAGATGCCGAAGCATGACATTCCTGATGGATTCGACTGGGATGCGTGGCAGGGACCGACTGAATATCGGGAATTCAATCGGGACCTTTTGAATTGGATGCGTTGGCAGGAATACAACGGCGGCGATATGACCAACTGGGGAGCACATGGTGTGGATCAAATTCAGTGGGCGATGGGTGCCGATGATACAGGACCGGTGGAATTCAGACCTATTCCCAGGGAAGAGTGGTCTCCGAACACCGGCGACCGGGACGGCAGAGTTGCCGCAAAATACGCGAATGGTGTCGAAGTCCGCTTTGAACTTGACCCCGGTCCTGCGGGCGGAGCGGTTTTTCGCTGTGAAAAAGGGAACCTCGAAATCAACCGGAACATTCTCCGGGCAAATCCGCAGGAACTCATCGCGGACGCACCGGAACCTGACCCGCCGGAAGGTCCGACGTGGATTGCCGTGCAGCACATCGACAATTTTTTCGACTGCATAGCAACTCGCGAACTGCCTGCCGCTGATGTCGAAGTCGGACACCGTTCGGTATCATTTTGCCACTTGGTCAATCTTACGCGCCGTCTGAACCGAAAATTACAATGGGACCCGGTTGCGGAGCAGTTCATCGGCGATGACGAGGCAAACGCACTGGTGGACCTCCCGCGCCGCAGAGGCTACGAACTGCCGATGTAGCGGTGTACTGCGAACGGCGAGAAGTTGTGCTTTGCGTCCTTTACGGTAATTTTTTTAACCGCAAGGGACGCAAAGAACCGATGGGTTGTGTCCTCGGCATAAACCAAAATACAAGCATCATTCTTAGAGGTTCCCTGACTGCATTTAACAGTATTCAAATTGCAGCAACGACTTGATGTTGGGGGTGTTAATGAATTCACGTCCTTTGAGGGCAAGCAGTTCTATAACGAATACTGCTCCGACCACTTCACCGCCGAGGTCGTCCACCAGTTGCCGAGTGGCTTCCATTGTCCCGCCCGTCGCCAACAAATCGTCCAAGAGCAGAACCCGATGACCAGGTGAAACGGCATCGCTATGAATTTGGATTGTATTCGAGCCGTACTCCAAATCGTAAGACTTTTCCACCGTCGCATAGGGCAACTTTCCGGGCTTGCGGATGGGAACAAGACCGGCACCGATTTCTAGTGCCAGAGGTGCCGCAAAGATGAAACCGCGTGCTTCGGGAGCGGCGATGAAGTCTATGCGTCCCCATTCTTGGACGGCATCAGCAAGTTGCATCACCGTTGCCTTGAACGCTTCGGCATGGTGAATCAAAGTGGCAATGTCGTAAAACAAAACACCCGGCTTGGGAAAACCGGGGACAGTCCGAATATGCTCTGTAAGGTTAATCATTTGGTAAAAAAATAGAATTCTGTGAAAACGGCGGTCATTGTAATCGAATCCAGCGGTTTTTACAAGAGACCGTACAGTGGGTTGGGTAGATCGTCAGTCCGTCGACACGTTTTGATTTTTCGTCATTCCGGTGAAAGCCGGAATCCAGGGAAACAGGATTAAAATCGCTCGTCTGGATTCCGGCGTGCGCCGGAATGACCGGTTTTTGGGAAACGTGTCGACGGACTGGTAGATCGTTCAGTCTGTCGATAAGTTTCTGCCCAAGGTAGTACACCATGCCTTAAATGATGGGAACTTCTAAAAATACATTCCTTGCGTCCTTTACGGTTAAAATAATGTTCGGATTTAACCGCAAAATACGCCATGGGTTACGTAAGGTGCGCAAAGGACAGATTGGGTGCATTTCGGCATCAAGTCAAAATGCAAAAATTGATTGTTAGAGGTTTCCATACGTGGAATTCAGAAAACCAACACTCCAACACACCCAGCCGCAACAATCGCCGCCGCATAGAGACCGAATATCCAAATCCAATGTCGAGGAAACGGCTTTGCCGCAATCTCAGGCTCGTCAGCAATCATCGTTGCCGGATTGTAGCGAGCGATGGCTTCGCGGAGTCGGATTTCCTTTTCGTCATTTTCGTCCCGCTTTGTCCTATACCAATAGTAGAATTGTAACGGCACTATAAAAACCGGCGTGAGAATCGCTGTCGCGTTCATCCAGCGAATAGGATGACGCGGTTCCTGTGAAAATGCCTCTTTCCATGCATCAGAAAAATAAAAACCTCCGAATTCGATGTGTTCCAAAGCCAAAATCAAGCCAAGGAAGCAAACGTAAAATAGCATGCCCACCGGGATTGAAATTTTAGGTTTTTTGAACCTCTTTGCCAATGCAAAATTAACGGCAAAAAGGGCAAAGAATAGAAAGGCACAGGTTGCCAATGGGATCGGGTGCTTTTCCCAAGAATACCATGAGAAATAGAAGATACCGACTCCAATGAGTCCGATTTTCGCCAACAGATCAATACCGAACATTCCGCGGATTTTTTTGGGATAGTCCAGTTCAGCAGGTTTGCCAATCGTTTGGAGCGTCACTTCAAACGGATTATTGACCAACGGCGGAGCGGCAAGAAAATTTTGCTTCGTACGGCAGATTTCCAAAAAATATCGACCTAGCGGATAATAGACGGCGGTAAACACGGCGGGAACTGCAACAATAATGACAATGCCAATAAGAAATACCGGATGGAGATAATCTCCGCTAAAGAGCCCTGCTCCGACACAAATGGCGAGGATAGTTTCTGCCAAAAGGATATTTGTAATGAGTGAAAGAAAAAACTGCCGCTCGACTTGCGGATACGAATAGGATTCAACTTGCACACCAAGCAACCCAAGATCATTTTCGAGGACACCTTTTATCTTGCGGTGGTGTATCAATCGAAATGAAAGGGCAACAATCGTGGAAAGAAACAGCGTGATGAAGTAGGAAACGATAAAGACAAAAAATGGAGTGGTCGATCCGGTCCCGCCAGTCAATGTGGAAGACCAATAAACGCTTACTCCAAAAAGCATTCCCGAAGTGCTGCAAAATAGACAAAAATACTGGATACCCCAAAAAGTGGAATGAACCTGACATCTTCGACCACGAAGCGTTGGAGTATTGCGAACACTTGCCCAAAGTCCGGCAAAAAACAATGCAAAAATCCAACCGAAAACCGCAACTGGACCAAGAACGCCCCAAATCGTAGCGGCTCCCAATACCTTTCCGCCGGTTGTTGCTCCGGTCGCCGCCGTTCCTGTTGTGGCGGCGACGGCGGCTTGTGCGGTTGTCGAAAACATTGCCGCTCCGAGAGCAGCCATGACGGTCATCGTAAACACTTCGCCGGGTGCAGAGTCGGTCAAAATGCTGCCGACCATCTCTTCGAGTTTGGCTTTGAGCGACTTTCGGGCGCGAACGAGCCGTTGCAACACGGCTTCTTCTGTTGATTCCATCGCGTCGGCAATTTCTCGAACCGATTGACCGCTTCTGTAGTAAAGCACCAGTGTTTCACGGTACGGTTCTGCCATTCCACCGATTGCCGACCACACAAAGTCGTTTTGCTCTCGGCGGATCAACTCGGCATCGGGTTGCGGCTCCGAGGATAGTGTCTCCTCCGTCAGCGGCTCGGTGGCGAGAGACTGCTTACGGCGCGAGCGGTGTACCAGATTTCGGGCAATCGTGCAGAGCCAAGCCGCGAGATGGTCGGGATCCCGCAGTTCTCCCAGTTTTTGCCAAGCGATCAAAAATGTTTCCTGCGTAAAGTCTTCGGATTTGTGAAAATCGCCGGTTGCACTGAACAGCACACCACTGACGAGCGACTGGTACTGCCGCACAATTTGGGCAAATGCTCCCGTATCGCCGCTGCGTGCCTGTTCGAGAGTTGCCGATAGGTCGCCGTACTGAATTGTGCACATGAAACGTCTATTTTAGGAGATTTGCGGGTTCATAGACAGAGAGTCCAATTTCGGCAGGCACATGACAAAAAATTATCACCACAAACATGGCTGGCAAGCAAACATTTGGCATGGTAGAATGAAGGGGTAAAAAGATTTACAAATCGAAGTATCCGTGCCATTACAAGAAATCGTCCATCGCCGGAGTGTCCGTTCTTATCGTGCCGACACTGTTACCGAAGAGCAACTCGAACAAATTCTCCGGGCAGCGATGGCGGCTCCTTCTGCTGGAAACCAACAGCCTTGGGAATTCATCATTATTGCATGGCTACACCCGATGTTATCATGTCGTGTCTCTCTGTACAACAACGTAAGAACACTGTAAACGGTTTCCGCAACGCTATGACCACTCAAATCACCGGCAGTATCTACGATTATCCGAATTTGTACGATGTACTTTTCTCCGACTTATGCTACCCGGAGTTGAACTTCCTTACAGCAATTTTTGAAAGGTTTTACAGCGAAAAAAAGAACCTTGCAATTTTCGAACCTGCCAGCGGTTCAGGAAGATTGCTCTATCATCTTACGAAACTCGGTTTTGATGTTACCGGACTTGATTTGAATCCTCATGCCGTGAACTTTTGCAACCGCCGGTTAAAAAAGCACGGATTCAGGGAATCCGCCATCGTCGGCGATATGGCTTCCTTTTCTCTTGCCGACTTGGGCAAAAGGAAAAATTTTGATGTTGCCTTCAATTTCGTCAGCAGTTTTTTACACTTAACAACCGAATCCGATGCACAAAATCATCTTCATGCCGTTGCCGATGTATTGAAACCGAAAGGTCTTTATTTACTGGGCTTCCATCTGAAACCGGCAGGAGAACAACATTGTTTGCACGAACAATGGTCTCTGCGCCGGGGACGGCTTGCGATTAAATCGAATTTGCAATCACTGTCGCAGGACTTGAAAAAACGAATCGAGACCATTGAAGTCCGCATCGAAGCCGAAACGCCGAAGAAGCGGTACGACATTGTTGACCGCTTTCCTTTCCGTATTTATTCGGCACAACAGTTCCGTGCCCTACTTGCTGCTGTGAATCGATTCAACATTTTGGGGACGTATTCTTTTGATTACGATATTTCCCAACCGATTACAGTAGCGGACGATACAGAGGATGTCATATTCGTGTTGGAACGTACGTTATAAACCGTAAATGGCATGAGTGGTATTTTGCATCTTTGCGGTAATTTTTTTTAACCGCAAAGACGCAAAGAAGCACAGGGGGCGCGGGGGACAAGGAGTCCACAAAAACTTTGACACACCCTTCGTGTCGGGGTGTGTCCAACATTAGTGGGTGTTTTTTTATTTTCGTGATTGTCCTGTAAGGGGGAGATTCCCTGTCCTGTAAGGACGGAACATCATAGCCCAGGGCTTCTGCCAATAGTATCTACACAACTTTTTTCGCCGTTTTTGGCAGGATTTCCTCCCTGCAAGGGCGACACATACGAGTCTAGGGTTTCAACCCTAGGCGGGTGTGCTTAAACAGCACAGATTATCTGCACCTCCTATATTATAAGCCTCGCACAAAGGCACAAAGTGCACAAAGAAGTTACAACCGCCGTAAATTCCTTTGTGTCCTTCGTGCCTTTGTGCGAAACATCATCTATATCGGGAACCTCTAAAAATAGATTCTTTGCGCCCCTTGCGGTTAAAATAGTTCGGATTTAACCGCAAAGGGTGCAAATGGTTACGAAAGGTGCGCAAAGGACAGATAGAGGGTGCGTCTCGGCACCAAATCAAAAGGCAAAAATTGATTGTTAGAGGTTCCCATAATCTATACCCTCATTGTTCCTGTTTTTACCAATTTGCCTAAATGAAACATGAGTACATGAACGCTTGGGAATTTTACACACCCAAACGGCAATTTGCCTTCGTTTATGGTACAATGATCCTCCTCACCCATGCCTGAAATCTAGAAGTCTAAAACTATGGAAACAAAACCAATATACTATTCGGTTTGCTTGGTGATTGACCAGCGGTGGAGTGCCATCGTGCTGGGGTTGGTTACAGCGTGTGTCTGTCTCGTTGCATGGCATTACGGCAGCGGACTTGCGGCGGCAACCGCTTTACTGTTAATTTTTCTCACCGTAGGGTATATCTTTCTGCCGACCCGTTTAGAAATCAACAATAATGGAATCATCCGAAACACACTCGGACGCAAACGGCTCATTCGTTGGAGCGACATCCGTGCCTATCAAATCCGCTACAACGGTTTGCTCTTGCTCACACAGCAAGAGCGGTTTCCGTTAGACCCCTTCTGCGCCTTTTTCCTGCCTGTCCCTAAGGGATTGATGACCGAAGTTCTCTACCGTTTCCGGCTTTTTATTGGAGAATAAATCTATGGAACATACACCCTATCAAACACAAATTATCAAACGGTATTATCACAACCGCGACAGCATCATGGCACAAAAGTTGTCAGAACTGACAACGGAACTATATCTTGCGGAGGGTAAAAAGCGGCAACAGGTCTGGAAACGCATCTCTGTTGCACTCTCGCAACTGGGAGTCACGCCGGATAAAATTGAGCAAATGGTGAACACCGACAGCCCGGTGCGGCTCGCGGAGTTTGTAAAGAAGTTGTCGTAAGGTTTTCGCCTTTTTTAACCGCAGAGGTCGTAAAGGAGATCAGTTGATTGGTTCTGGAAAACTTGTGAGCGGACTGGCTTCGGGGACTCGACTTTCCCACGTTCTGATGATACAATCCATACCCAATGATCATTCATCCTCAAATTTAAGGAGACTCCATGAACGTAAAACTGTGTTGCCGGTGGTGTGTTGGTATTGCTGTGAGTTTGCTGCTGACCGCTTTGGTTCAGGCACAAAACAAAGCTCTCGATCCCGTTGACCGAAAAGAGGAATGGTGGGTCAACCGCCAAGCCGTGAATGTTGAACAGATGAGTCTAGGCGGCATTGACCTCCTGCTCATTGGCGACTCAATCACCCATGGATGGGATAATCACGGTGAACTTTATGAAAAGTATTTTGGAAAATACAAGCCGATTAACCTCGGTTTTAGCGGCGATCAGACCGCTCATGTTCTCTGGCGGCTCGATCATCTTCCGCTTGATCGCATCACACCGAAGGTTGCCATGATTATGATCGGAACCAACAATATCGGACATCGCGAAGGAACCACCCCGCTGGAAGCCGCCGAAGGAATTGCCGCCATTGTCCAAAAACTGCAAAAGCAATATCCCCGGTTGCAAATCATCGTTCTTTGCGTCTTTCCGCGTGATGAAAAACCGGACGGGGAATACCGGAAACGAGTGAACGAAATCAATGCCGCACTCCCTGGTTTACTCAGAAGGGGCAATCAAGGTTTTGTCTTTTTGGCGGACATCAACGCTGTTTTCCTCGATAGGGACGGTACTCTTCCCAAAGAGATTATGGGGGACTTTCTGCATCCGGGTAAGGAGGGCTACGAACTCTGGGGAGATGCTGTGGCGGATTATATCGTAAGAGCGTTTCAGCGGTATGACCGGCAGGAAAACCGGCAAGAGCGGCGAACCCGCATCCTTTCCCCGTTGCGCCGCCTGTTCCGGTAAGTATCAAGGAAGATTTAACCGCAAAAGTTCGCAAAGCCCTGTTAATTATCCAGGGCGCAAAGGATGCGAGGAAAAAACGAGAGTGCAGCAACAGAGTAGCCCAAAATGGCGACTCATACTTTATTTTTCGGCACGTTGCGTCATTTCGGGCAAAATTGCCTGCTGTTCTGGGGGTATCAACGGGATGGGGAGACACATCACGCAGTTTTTAGCGTTTTGGTACTCACTTTGTACCGTCGAAGGAAAAATCGGCGACTTCCGTGTTGCACTCTCTTTCAAGCACTTAAGCCTCTAAGTGCAATACCAAGCTGGATACGCTTGTAGTAAATGATTTTCAAAAACTGCTCTTGTTACAACAAGTGATTTTCATTAGACTCCTTGCGTAGCGGATTCTTTCAGCAGATAGACCATAAACGGGAAGGAATGGGACATTTTCCTTTGCACTTCCTTTGTGAACTTTGCGGTGAAAAAAGAAAATTTAACCGCAAAGAGAATTTAACCGCAAGGCACGCAAAGTTCCCACAAAGGGCACAAAGTACAATTTCATGCCGTTTGCAGTATATTCATTGTCTGGATAATTTGTCAGGACAACAATAGGTTATGAAAAATAAATCTCCCAAATTTTGGATAGGGTTCGCCACCGTTGTCAGCGGGGCATTCATTTTTTGGATGTCGAGTGGGACTGGTCAGATACCGCCCGACAGATTGGCAGAACAGGAAATAGTATGTCTAAATCCACTCTGTACGGATATGCCCATCGCTGTTACCCGTGAAATCAAGCAAACTTCCCTGCAAAGCGAAGATAGTCAATTCCCACCGCCGGTGAACTACGATCCATTTCCCGTCACTCCAATTACACATGGTACTCCCCCTGTTCACGCTGTTTCTCCACAATCAACGGCAGCGGCACCGAAGGTGGATCCCTTTGCAATGTCAATGTCCACTACGGAAGCACCTGCAATTTCTGATGCGTCGTCTATAGCTGACGATAGTATCGTCATACGCTATTCTTTCGGTCCAGGTGGTCCCGTCCGACCAAACAAAAAATTCTATCCAGAGGAAGCGATGTTTTTTTTCTTGGAGTTGCCATCGAAGTTTGTAGTGGATAACACATTTGACTTTGAACTCAGGGGTTTTTTAATATTCGGAACCGAACCTGATATTCCTAGGAATCCTGCCCATTTTTCGGGACATTTAACGAAAGTTCAATCATCTTTGACAATGTCAGCGCGTTATAGGATTCCGAGTAACATTAAAGCAGGGGAGTATGAATTTCAACTTGAGATCTATGATCGTTTGAACAATAAAAAGTTCATAAAAAAAGACACTGTGGAAATTTTGGATGCTTCAAATTTTGGAATGCGGTCTATTGGATTGTGGCGTGGAGTCGGAGGAACGGAGTCGGCTGTCCCTGGGTCGGGGTATTTTTCCGCGGGCGAACTGGCAGCAATCACTTTTACCGTTGGTGGGTTGACCATTGATAATGAAGGCAAAGTTAAAACATTTGTTGAAGCCATACTAATTGACGAGAGTAACCAAAGAGTGGATATTTCTGTGCAGAGTCAGAATATTTTCATGAGTAATGCTACCAATGTGGATGAGTTTGTACCTAGGAACGAAAAATTGTTTTTTGGCAACGACTTTTTTCAGACTTGGGATTTTCATCTTAATCTTCAGCTCACGCAGCCGGGTAGTTACCGTTTGAAAGTTGCCGTTCAAGACTTAAATTCAGGAGAGGTTAGCGGCTACATATTGCCGGTTTTTGTTAAAGCTCCTTCCCTGGCTCAACCAATTTCGTCTGTCATGGGGGAGGACACACAATGGGGAACCTCTAAAAATAGATTCTTTGCGTCCTTTGCATAATCTTTGCGCCCCTTGCGGTTAAAATAGTTCGGGTTTAACCGCAAAGTACGCAATGGGTTACGAAAGGTACGCAAAGTACAGATTGGGTGCGTTTCGGCATCAGTCAAAATGAAAAATTGATTTTTAGAGGTTCCCTATATCATTGAAGACACGGTGTACTCCCTATTGTTGCCCAAACTGAAACGCACCTCTTGGGCGGTTGACAGCATAATCCAAATCAGGGAGAATGACGGTTTCACCGTGTCCTCTCACTTCCGTCAAAGGTCTATGAATCGTACCCACTGCAACCCAAGTTTCAAAACTGTTCTTGTCAGTCGAGCGTTGCCGACTATTTTGTTCTTCGTCGGCTGGGCAATACTTTTCACCGGTTGTACGTTCAAACAGGATGCGGCGGATGTTCATGGGCAGCCGCTACAATCCGCCGGGGAGTTCAGCCTTTACGGCAAAATGGTGGACGGCGAAGATTTCGACTGGGAAAGCCTGCGGGGAAAATACGTCTTGGTTAAATTCACCGCGACGTGGTGCGGTCCCTGTAAAGGAGAGATTCCCGGTATGCTGGAGGCCTACGAAAAGTATCGAGGTAAGGACTTTGAAATTGTCTCGGTCTATGTTTGGGAACGTGGCGACCACAACGAAGATATTCAGAAAATGGTAGATCAGGAAAAACTGCCGTGGCTCATTATTTCGGAACCGCTTACGAAAAAGGCGGGAATGCCGCCGCAGGGAAGATTTTTTGGAATAGACGGAGTGCCGACGATGTTGCTCGTGGACAAAGAAGGCAAGGTTCTTACTTCCGAAGCACGCGGGGCAACACTCAAGCGGGAATTGCAAAAGTTGTTCGGGGAGTGAAAGGTAAATGGTACCGTTTATAATACAGCACATTCCCGATACACCTCAATCCTTTTCTGCACCGCCGAATCAAAATCGAATTCCTTCTCCACACGCTCTTGGGCGGCTTTTTGCATAGAACAACGGAGTTCCCCGTTTTCCAGCAGATGCAACAACCGCTTTGCGGCGGTTCGGCGGTAAAAGCGGGATGCTCTTTCGTCTGTACCCTCGTAGGGAATGAGAATTCCCGTAATGCCGTCCACAATGAACTCCCGGCTCTCCGGTGTTTCCAGGGCAACCACCGGTACACCGTAAGACATAGCCGATAAAATCTGTCCTGAATGCTCTGCCGAAGGACTCAAATGCAGCAACGCATCAAAACCGGGCAACAGCCGGCGTACGGGATACTCGTTGCCGAGAAAATGTACCCGGGAAAACAGTTTCCAGCGGTCCCGATAACGCAGGCACTGCTCCCGGTCCTTACCATCGCCGATGATGAAAGCGTGAAAATTAAAATTCACATGGTTAAACGTTTCAAAAACCCAGAGCGCATCAAGGATCCGGTGTTCCGAAGAGAGCGGCAGAACAATGCCGACCAAAAAAGGGACGGGATGGGGCGGCGTTGACTTGTAATTACGCCGCTCTGGCTCATACTGCGGTTGAAAGACCGGATAGTAATCTCCCGGCGTGTCCGGTAAGGGAATATCGAGTGTTGCCAAAAGTTCTTCCGCCGACAGGGGAGTAGAGTAGGACGCGGGAACCACTGCTGGCGGAATAATCACCGTTTTGGGACAGCCGGAAATTGGGTGCGGAGTCATAAACCGGTGCGTTTTCTTGTCGAGATATTTTTGTATCGTTCCTATCGGCGCATCACTATCTTTGCCTCTTTTTTCCGCAATCACACGATGATTGCCGGGGTGAAGAGTACCGTAAAGTTGTGCTGCGGCATCCCAAGTATGCACGACATCAGGACGAAACCGCCGAAAAATTTTACGAACGCCCAGATAGGCGGCAACATCGAAAGACCGCCGCAAACCAAGCATGGTCGTGGGGATACCAGGAATTGTTTTATCTCTACCGGAGAGAACGCCGATTTCGACCTCAAAATCACCGCAAGGAAGCCGGACGGCAAACTCGGCGAGTTCACCGCCTATTCCGCTTTCCCACGAGGAAATGATGTGAAGGATTTTAAGTCGGCGAGACATATCTGTATTATACCGTAAACGGTATGAAATTGGTCTTTGCGCCCCTTGCGGTTATTCTCCACTGTTTATTAACGAAGGCAGAAACACCCGATATGAGCGGGAATCGTTTAGAAAGGCACGTCCATCATCGGGGCATCCAGGCAGAGTCGTAGCGGCATTTTGCGACGGCAGTACCCGATTCTTACGGGACGATATGGACAAAACGCTCTTCGTTCGGCTTGCCCGACCGGGCAGCGGAGTGATTATCAATCCGAAAGACCTCTTCGATTGAAGTTAGCCGCGTCCGCTTGCGGCGCGCGTGTTTTTCGTGATTGTTCCTCGGAGTCGGGAAGGTTTTGCTTTCCCGATTCTTTTTCTAAAGAACAGGTTCGTGCCGGTTCTGCAAAGGTTTACGATGTTTTGGCAATATCACCACTGGACTTTGACACAAAATAATGTATCATAACAGTATCGTTTGAACCTAGAAAATAAGGTATTTTACAATAATGCAAACAAAACTCCCTATTGAGTATTCCTACAAAATTACGGAAACCTTTTATGCAGGAGAGTATCCTTTTTCCAAAGAACCGCAAGTTGGAAAACCGAAATTGAAACGTCTCATCGACTTCGGGATAAAGCATTTCATCGACTTGACATCGGAACCGATGACAAGGTACAGCGAATTTGTACCGAAACCATGTACCTACACGAAAAGGGCGACGGGGGATTATACCGTTCCCGACTTTGCTGTGCTGAAAGAGATACACGATAGAATCACGGAATCCGAAAGACAGAACGAAAAGATTTACATTCATTGCCGAGGCGGACACGACAGAACGGGTGCGGTCGTTGCAACCTATTTTATCTATCAGGGTTTTTCGCCCGCAGAGGCGAAGGCAAAGTTTCGGACTTTTTTTGTTCCGCCGGTGAAAGGCAGGTATTACCATACGCCCCTCATTGAAACAGATTGGACAGTGCTAAACGAATACGAACAATTTTTGAAACAATGTCAGAAGAAAACGAATCGGACATAAAATTGAAAGACAAAATCTTCGGCGGTATCCTCGGATACGTGGCGGTGCGGACATTCGACTTGGTCTTTCCAATGAAGGTGTCGAACCATTTCGTAGCACTTGGCATTATCGATCAATCCGTGAATGTTCAGGTGTATCGTGTCCATGAAAAACAACGCACCGGGGAAAAGGGACGCAACTCCTCAAATTGTAGAAACTTTTGACCAATCAACAATACAAACCCGGAATAGGAATAGAGCCAAGATAATTTAGGCGACAGGCTTTATCGCTCTTGATTCCCGTTTGAATGGAAAAGGCAGATTACGCATTTTGCCCAAATTCGCAACTAAAAATGAGCGCACCCAATGTCAACTGCCGATACGGCGGATCGGTGTAGTATTGCCCTGCTTGTTCGATATACATTTGCGTTTCATTTATTCGTCATCCTCATCCCCTCCGCTGCCGACGAGGGCACGGTTGACTTCTTGCAGGGCTTCAACAAGGATCGGCGGACTAATCGGTTTCGAGAGAATACGTGTTACGCCCAGTTCCATTAACTCCCGGCGCTGTTCCTCATTTCCGGCACTCGTTACGACTAAAACCGGCGTGCCGCTTAATCGGGGACTCGCAGAAATGCGGCGCATCAGTTCAATGCCGTTCATGTTGGGCATGGTTAAGTCTGTAACAAGCAAGTCGGCTTTGATTTTTTTCATGCACGCAATCGCCTCGCTCCCGTCAGAGGCTTCGATAAAGTTTGCCTCTCCGAGTCCTGCAATTTCCAAGCAACGCCGGATAAACATCCGTGCCAGTGCGGAATCGTCTGCGATTACTACGTTTCTTATCATGTTTGGTCTCCCGTTTTTTATAATTTTTATAAGGGAACCTCTAAAAATGCATTCTTTGCGTCCTTTGCACAATCTTTGCGCCCCTTGCGGTTAAAATAGTTTGGATTTAACCGCAAAGTGCGCAATGGGTTACGCAAGGGGCGCAAAGTACAGATTGGGTGCGTTTCGGCACCAAGTCAAAATGCAAAAAGTGATTTTTAGAGGTTTCCATAAGTAAGTTTTTTTGTTTTTGCAATCTTACGATTGCGGTATTGTTTACGATTGCGATATAGTTCACAGAGCCCGTATCGTAAGATAGGGACTCCCTGGTTTACGCCACGGGCTCTGTGAACTTATTGTCTGTGAACTTATTGTTTCTGTTTTATTTCCCTCAATTCGCGTTTCAGGTCGGCAAGTTGACATCGCAGAATTTGACATTGTAGGCTGTCGATTGTTGCTCCCGAATTGTTTGAGGCTGTTGCCTTGACGATGAAATAAACTATCGCAAATATGCCAAACATAACAATCGCAGGCGGTATTACAAACACCGACAGGATAGCAATAATCGGTATTAGAACCGATATTAGAATCGCTATTAGTTCCATTGTTCTTCTCCTTTCTTTTGCGTCATCGTTGTCCCACACGTCGTTTCTATTTTTAGTTTCTGTTTACCATTTTCGTTCACAGAGCCCGTATCGTGAGATGGGGATTCCCTGGCTTACGCCGCGGGCTTTGTGAACTTATTGTTTCTGTTTTATTTCCTCCAATTCGCGTTTCAGGTCGGCAAGTTGACGTTGGAATTTGTCGGTTCTCCTTTCAAGTTTCATACACGAAACAGCAAGGAGCACCAACCCGATACCAAGTAAAACCACCCCGATACCAAGTAAAATCACCGCGATTTCCATTGCAATCCCCCGTTTGTTTTGCTTCTTGCCGGAGTGCCGGCTAAATGTAATGTTGTTCATAACTCCCAATCCGGTTTCCCCGGACAGGAGAGGATAATTCTCCCGGAGTCCCGATAAAGTGTTACCGTTCGGCTATGCGAACCGCCGACATCTTCTGCAATGGCACCGAGTCCGAATTGCCACAGTACCTTTTTGACTGCCAGTGCATTTCGTTTGCCGATGTTAAAGGTTCCATTCGGGTCGGCAACGTTGGCACCGCCGCAGATTTTGACAATCAAGTTTGACGGCTTTGAAATTGTCCCCGCCGTTTTTTTCATCAAGTCAATCAGGGCGGGAATTCCCGTGTCGGCAAAGTAGCCCGGCAGTTGCCGGGCACGTTCCGGTGAAACGTGTGACTCCGGCAGTGCCACGTGATCCATCCCGACGCAACGTGTCCCGCGGTCGAGAATCATGACAGCAATGCAAGACCCCAGTGCCATCGTTCGGATGATTCCACCGGCTTCTTTCGTTGCACCATAATCCCCGACACCGAGCATGATCCGTGCTGACGTGTTAGGTTGCATAGTTTTTTGAGGAGCCGGGAGAAAGAAGTCAGGAGAAAAGAATTGGGAAAATTTTACCAACTTCTTACTCCTGTCTCCTTACTCCTGTCTCCTTTCATTTTCACGCTTTAGCAAATTTCATCCTTTGCATATCTTGCGGTTAAATCTTCTTTTTTTTAACCGCAAAGTACGCAAGGAAGAACATCCAATTTCTCCCCGTTTGCAGTGTAATTGTACCAAAATACCGCAAAACCGCAATCACGAGTTTCGCCGGCGGTACGCAATCTAAAAATTGCGGCTCTGTTTGTTTATCAGTTACTCGGCTTATCCTTCTCGAAAAAGAGAAAGTAAAGTCCTAAAAGGAAATGAACGACTCCCGCGAATGCACACATACTCGAGAACCCTGCGGTATCTTGTTTGAGGGGATCGTACACGGTGGCAGCAGCCAGTACGCACACCGCAGAAGCAAACATCAAAATCGCACCGGAAATGGTTTTCATGGTTTTTTCTCTCGTTGTTAAAGTTTTTTACAACACTTTGCGTCCTCTGCGTTGTCCCTTGCGCACCTTGCGGTTAAAAAATAAGATTTAACCGCAAGGGACGCAAAGGACATAGTTCATGCCGTCTCAAGCATCACTCCTCACTCCTCTCTCACTACTTTGCCAAATTCATCAATGTTTGCGCAATTCTCGGCAACGGAACAAGTGATTCCGCACCTCCCTTCGCATACGCTTCTTTGGGCATTCCAAAGACGACACAGGTCGCCTCGTCTTGGGCGATGCACCGTGCCCCGGCATCCCGCATCGCTTTCATTCCGCCGGCTCCATCTGCTCCCATACCGGTCAGCATCGCCCCGATGGCTTTGTTGCCCGCATTTTTTGCGACGGAATTCATCATCACCTCGACCGAAGGACGATGCCCGCAACAGAGCGGACCGTCATAAACCCGCACTGCCCATCCGGGCGGCTTGCGGACGACTTCCAGTTGCCTACCACCCGGTGCAATGAGTACCCGACCATCATAAATTATATCACCATCAGCGGCTTCTTTCACGACCACTTGGGCGATCCCGTTAAGCCGGTCAGCAAACATTTTTGTAAAACCGGCGGGCATGTGCTGCACGATGACCGTTCCAATAAAAGTTCTGGGCAATCCGCAGATCACTTCCCGAAGAGCCTCTGTCCCGCCGGTCGATGCACCAATGGCACAAATTTTCTTGGAGACCGCCTGTTGGGCGACTTTCCCCGCCAACGCACCCCCTACCGTTCCCGGGAGGGCTTCATATTGCTTGTTTTTCCAATGGGAGACGTTCGCCGTGGAAGCAATTTTCACTTTGGTACGGAGTTCGTCAATCATCGTGGTGAGGTCGCCCCCTTTGGGTTTCGCCACAAAATCGACGGCACCTGCCGCCATCGCTTCCAACGTCGTTTTCTGTCCCCGTTCGGTAAGGCTGCTGACCATCACGACAGGAATCGGATACTGCGGCATCAGGCGGCGCAGAAATTCCACTCCATCCATTCTCGGCATTTCTACGTCAAGCGTCAGGACATCAGGGCGCAACTTCACAATCGCATCCCGACCTGCAAAGGGATCGGACGCAGTCCCGCAGACCTCAATGCTGGGGTCTCTTGAAAGTCCTTCGGTGATGATCCGTTGGACTAACGGCGAATCATCAATAACCAGTACACGAACAACGCGACGCGGCGGCATAATACTCCTTGATTTTCCGAATGTGCCGATAATCCCCCTATTGTAACAGAGATGGCGGGGGAATGCAATAGCCGTTGGGTGCTTGAGACGGTATGAAGTTGTATTTGCGTCCTTTGCGGAAACTTTGCGTCTTTGCGGTTGAATTCTCTTTTTTTAACCGCAAAGGACGCAAGGGGAAATTGCCGCGCTTGCATTCCATTCCAAATATGTTACGATAGACCGCGTAAGGAGGCGCACGTGCAATTCAGAGGCGACACATCACAATTCAACGTTCTTATCGTTGCGGACGATCCGGTAATTCTTAATCTATTGACCCATCTTTTGGAAATGGGACATCATCGGGTACGTTCCGCGTCTGACGGTAATCAGGCTCTCCAGATGATTTTGCAGGATTGTCCTGATGTGCTGATTACCGATATGCATGCATCGGGATTGAGCGGTCTGGAACTTTGCCGCCGTATTCGGCAACTCCATTTGCGAAAGGTTCTGCCGCATTATTCGTACATTCTACTGCTTACCGCCCAGTACGGAAAGGATTCTATCGTCGAAGGACTTGAAGCCGGAGCGGATGACTTTATTGAAAAAAACCTTGCCAGTTTGTCCAATTTTCGGGCGGAAATTCAAGCCCGGCTCAATGCGGCACTGCGTATCCGAAAACTTGAAACCGACCTTGAGTTTGCCGCAAAGTACGATTCGCTGACCCGGCTTCTCAACCGCCTCGCCTTTTTTGACGTTGCCCGGACAGGGTGGGATCGTTCCATCAGGAATAAGTCTCCGCTCGCGGCGATTATGATGGACTGCGACCTGTTTAAGCGGATTAATGATATTTACGGGCACCCGGCGGGTGATACCGTGTTGAAGGAACTCGCCGCGATTTTGCGCAGTTTTTCCCGTTCCTCTGATATTATTTGCCGATATGGCGGGGAAGAGTTTTGTGTGATATTGCCCGGCTGTACCGAGGAAATTGCATGGAACTGGGCAGAGCGCATTCGGCAGCAGTGCGAGGCAAATCCCGTCAGACACGGTGAGATGGAAATTTCCATTACAGTGAGTTTCGGCGTGGCAGAGAGGACGGAAACAACCGGAATGCTCGACCACCTTATTGACCGTGCCGACCAAGCATTGCTTGCTGCCAAGGAGCGGGGGCGCAACCGGTGTCTTTCGTATTCCGAAGTGCTCGCAGACATTACCAGCGATACCGGACATTTTGCCTTGCAATTGTTCGACAAGATTACGGCGGGGGATGTGATGATTCCCTTTCCGCAGTCGATTCTGCCGCATGATTCAGTCGCGAGAGTTGCCGACGGTTTTCTCCAAACGGGATTTGAAACATTGCCTGTTACTGATCACAGCGGAAAACTCATCGGAGTCATTTCGGAAACCGACCTAATTTCGATGATTGGACAAATTGAACGTTGGACATCACCCGTCCAAGACTTTGTTTTTCACAACGTGGTGAGTTATCCGGCTGACACACCAATTCGGAAAATTGTTGATTTTCTCAGCCGAACATCAATACGGCGGCTGATGATCGTCCAAGACGGCATGTTGGTCGGTTACATCAGCCGCACGCAACTTCTCCGATGGCTGCGCAATCAATGGGCAACCAATTGCGGGCAGTATCACGATATTATTCCGGGCACCTCGCCCCGCGGCAGGTTAAGCAACAATCTGCGTACCGCTATGGACACCTTGAGAAAAGAATTACTCCATTTAGAAAACATCGTTGAATATAATACCGGTAATAAGTGCACGACGGAACTTCCGGCACAAAACCGCAACAGGCTAGTGTCTGCCGTATCACAATGTCAGAATATCATGGAGGAAGTTTTGAAGTACGGTGCGCTCTCAACGACCGGCAATGCCGGTATGCAACCGCCGGAACGGCAATCAGAGTCCGAGGTGTAAGCCAAAAATATCGATACAACGATTTCGGTATCATAACACTTTCGGCTTTTGCCGCCGGCTTTCCTATTAGACCGTTTTCGGCATCAATCCCGCTCCGCCGAGTAGCCTTCCTGCGACAGTGCCATCAGAATGGTGTTTTTGTGTTCGGTGCCGAAGGCTTCGACCGTAACAACGAGTTCCGTTCCCTTGTCACTGGTGCGGTTGATGTCCACGAATTGATTATGCTGCAATTCCACAATGTTGCCCCGCTCTTTTGCAATGATGCCGGCAATGCGGTACAACTCGCCGGGACGATCCGGCAGACGGACGCGGAAGGTGAATATCCGCCCCCGCAAACGCAGACCATGCTGCACCAGCGAGGAAATCGTGATCACATCCATATTGCCGCCGCTCAAAAGAGCGACCACGTTTTTGCCCTGCACATCAAGATGTTTGAGTGCCGCCACCGCAAGCAACCCGGCATTTTCAACGACCATCTTGTGGCTTTCCATCATATCTAAAAAGACATCCACCAGTTCGGGATCTTCGATGGTTATAATATCATCGACATATTTTTGAACGTAGGGAAAGACCACATCCCCCGGCGTTCGGACAGCAACGCCGTCGGCAATCGTTTCCACCTTTTGCAATGATGTGACCTGCCCGGACTTCATCGACATTTTGACACATGCCGACCCGGAGGGTTCGACACCGATGATTTGAATGTCCGGCTTGAGCATTTTGGCAAGCGTTGCCAGTCCGGCAATGAGTCCGCCGCCACCGATGGGAACCAGAATGATGTCGGTTTCCGGTAACGCACGCAAGATTTCAAATGCCAATGTTCCCTGTCCCGCCGCGATGTCCAGATCGTTGAAGGGGTGGACGAATTCCAGATGATGTTCCTCGGCAAGTTGGACAGCATGAGCATAAGCGTCGTCGTAGATATTGCCGTTCAGCACAACGTGTACTCCGTATGCTTTGGTGTTGTTCACCTTAACCAGCGGAGTCGTTTCCGGCATGACAATCGTTGCCTTGGCATGGAAATGCTGAGCGGCAAAGCCAATACCCTGGGCGTGATTGCCGGCGGAGGCGGTGATGAGTCCGCAGTCCCGTTGTTGCGGCGAAAGGAGCGAAACCTTGTAGAGAGCACCGCGGATTTTGTATGCCCCGGTCAACTGCATATTTTCCGGTTTGAACCAGACATGGTTTCCGGTCTGTTTCGTGAAGAACGGACTGAATACAATACCGGTATCCAGTATAATATTTCGCAGCACTGATTCTGCGGCGTGAAATTTTTCGAGTGTAAGCATATAAAGGGAACCTCTAAAAATAGATTCTTTGCGTCCTTTGCACAATCTTTGCGCCCCTTGCGGTTAAAATAGTTCGGATTTAACCGCAAATGGTTACACAAGGTTCGCAATGTACAGATTGGGTGCGTTCCGGCATAAGTTAAAATGTAAAAATGATTTTTAGAGGTTCCCTAAAGTAATTTCGACTACCGCACGTGGAATTTTAGACTACGTGCTATCCCTCGGTCGAATCGTACCAGTGAGTCCGGCGAAGTCTGCTCGGTCTTCGGGATGCCAAAGGGGCATACCATTGCGGATACGCTCCGCCAGTACCTCTAACTTTGTAGGGGAACCAGCAGGCGCATCCGTCGGACGAAAATCCTCTGTTACGACAGGAACAAAGTCTTCATCGTGTCCGATCTCTAAAAGTGTATCAAAAATGTTTTTCATCTTTGGATAATGAAAGTGAACAGAGCCGCAATCGTATGTTTGCACAACAACAGTACAGTCCTGCGGTTACGGTTCCGTTACACTGTAAACAGCATGAAATTGTCCTTTGTGGTTAAAAAGAATTTAACCGCAAAGGACACAAAAATCGCGCAAAGGGCAACTTCCATGCTGTTTACGGTACATCTACTATAACGGACAAAACGGGAAGCGTCAAGAGAATTTTATTTTTTTTGCAAAAAAATTTTCTTAACGTTTCCCGTTCTTGCGGACAAGGCAAACTTTTTATGGTGAAGATTAGACCTTTTTTCTAACCTGTCATTCCGGCGCAAGCCGGAATCCATACGAGCGGCTCGCAGACTGTTTTTCTGGATTCCGGTATGCGCCGGAATGACGATTTTAAGGGTTAGAGAAAAGGTGTATACTGCACCACGTCACAAATAGAACGTTTTTGGATTGCCGAAACACCGTCCCCTCTCCCTTTGGGAGAGGGTCAGGGTGAGGGCAGGGCGTAAGAACGTAATGCCCTCACCCTAGCCCTCTCCAAGAGGGAGAGGGGACGGAAAAACGGAAAATTACGCCGTGTTGCAGTCTATTATCCGCCGCGGCGACCCCCCATATTGCCGCGACCAGCCGGTCCCGCAGGCGGTTGCTTGGGCTGCCCGCGTGCCGGGGCGGCGTTTTGATTCC